>Ga0164309_10000456_pt1 | contig 22510 bp, 19 predicted proteins | sample Whisoiple_247_MG_FD_109984 | JGI IMG/M metagenome (GOLD analysis project Ga0164309, IMG submission 109984) | Soil microbial communities amended with fresh organic matter from upstate New York, USA - Whitman soil sample_247_MG | ecosystem: Environmental > Terrestrial > Soil > Unclassified >...
ACGCTGGCATGACCGAGCATGGTTTGTACGCTGCGCAGGTCGGCGCCACCGGTCAGCAAGTGAGTCGCAAATGAGTGCCGAAGTTGATGGGGATAGACTCGGCCGCGGATACCGATCCCGCGCGCGTAGCGACCGACGATCTTCCAAAATCCTTGGCGCGTGAGCGCGCCGCCGCGCGGTGAAGGAAACAGCACGTCGGCTCCAAGCTTGCCCGTGCGTGCTGGCGCTCCAGAGCCAAGCTCCCCGCCATCGCGAAGCGCGCCGGCCCGCGCGCTCAGGTACGCCTGGAGGTGGTCGAGCGTGATGCTTCCGAGCGGGACCAAGCGTCGTTTGCCGCCTTTGCCGAACGCGGAAACGATGCCGCGACTCAGGTCCACGTCGCCCGCCGTCAGCCCCACGAGTTCGCTGACGCGAAGGCCGGCCGCGTAGGTCACGCTCAACATGGCGCGGTCGCGCAGCCCTCGCAGCGTCGAGATGTCCGGCGCGGACAGCAACCGCAGCACTTCGGATTCACTCAACGTGCGGGGCAAGCGGCGTCCGAACCGAGGTCGCGCCGAGAGCTCCGTCGGGTCAGCGCTGACTACGCCTTCCCTCAGTAAGAACTTCATTAAGCCGCGTACCGCCGACAGATGACGTGCCGCGCTTCGGGCGCCCAGGCCGTCCGAGGCCAGTCGATTGAGGAAGCCGCTGATGGTGCCCAGGTCCACCGCGTCCACTCGGCTGATCCCCGACTCCTCCGCAAACGCCAATAGCTTGTTCAGATCGCGCCCATACGCCTCGAGCGTCCGCGGGGAGAGCGCCCGCTCGACGCGAAGGTGATTCAAGTAAGCTTCGACCAGACCCTCGAGCGTCACGACACGAGCGTAAACCCGTTGCGCGCCGCGGGCGAGTTTCGCTCAGCTGGCGGTTGCGGCGCCAACCAGCGCACGCAGCCGTGCTTCGGGCTGGTCTTCGCGCATCAGCGCTTCGCCGAGCAGCGCGGCGTCCGCGGCTGAGCCCTTGAGGCGCTGGACGTCCTCCGGGCGCGCGATGCCGGAGAGGTGAACCCGGGTCACCGACGCGGGGAGCTCGGCGAGGACTCGCGCCGCGCGCTCGGCATCCATCACCAGCGTGTCCAGGTCGCGCGCATTCACGCCGATCAATGTGGCACCCGCGCCGAGCGCCATCTTCGACTCCTCGTCAGAGACGACTTCGACGAATGGTTCGAGCTTTCGCTCGCGCGCCGCACGCGTGAGCTGGTTCAATCGCTCCTCGCTCAAACAACGAACGATCAGCAGCACCGCATCTGCGCCGTGCGCCACGGCGGCATCGAGCTGGCTTTCGTCGATCACGAATTCCTTGCACAGCAGCGGCAGATCGCAGGCGGTCCGCGCCTCGGCCAAGTGCGCAAAGGCACCGTCGAAGAAGCTCGTGTCGCACAGCACGCTAATCATGCTGGCGCCCGCGCGCTGATAGGCGCGCGCGCGTTCGGTCACCGACAGCACGGTGGACAGCGGACCCGCAGACGGCGAGCGGAACTTGATCTCGCTGATTAGCTTCAAGCCGTTGTTCGCGCGGCGCAAAGAGAACGGGCGAGGGCCGGGTGCCGCGGGCAAGCGCAGCGCGCGTAGCCCTGGCAGCTCGGCCTGCTTCGTGGCCAGAATCCGGGCGAGTCGTCCGGTGCTAGCGCTGCTCATTGCGATCCCGAAGCTTCCGCGCGACGTGCGTTGGCGGCGCGTCGCAAACGTTGCAGCGATTCCGCGGCGGCCCCCGATTCGAGCGCGGCGCGTGCCCGTGCCGTCGCCGCCTTGGGCTCGAGATCGAGCGCGACGACCAACGCGGCGGCTGCGTTGAGCAAGATTGCATCGCGCGCGGGGTGGGCCTCGTTTTTCAGGATGCTTTCCAACGCGCGCGCGTTGTACGCGGGGTCGGCGCCATCGATTGCGCCTGCGGGGCTGCGCGGCAACCCAAAGTCTTCAGGAGTGAGGCTGAACTCACGTACCCGGCCGCCAGCCACTTCACTCACGCGCGTGGGGGCGAACGGGCTCATCTCGTCCAGGCCGTCCTCACTGCGCACGACCCAGGCGCGTGTCGCGCCGAGTTGAGCCAAGGCGCCCGCGATCTCGGGCCGGATCTTGTCGTCGAACGCGCCGATCAATTGGTGAGTGGCGCTGGCGGGGTTCGCCAAGGGGCCGAGGCAGTTGAACAGCGTGCGCACGCCGAGCTCACGCCGCACGGGCATGACGTGGCGCATCGCAGGGTGATGCGCCTGCGCAAACAAGAAGGCGATCTGCGCTTCGGCGAGCACCTCGGCTTGGCGCGCACCCGCGACGTCGAGCGGAATGCCGAGCGCCTCGAGTACGTCCGCGCTGCCCGCGCGGCTGGTCGCGGCGCGGTTGCCGTGCTTCGCCACCGGCACACCCGCAGCCGAGGCGATCAGCGCGGCACCCGTGGACAAATTGAGGCTCGCCGAGCCATCCCCACCAGTGCCGCAAGTGTCGAGCAGGACCGCAAAATCATGCTTCACGGGAATCATTGCCGAGCGCATCGACGACGCCGCTGCGGCGATCACGCTCGCTGTTTCGTTGCCGGTGTGGCGCAGGGAAATCAAAAAACCGGCGATGCTGGCTGGATTCCACGTGCCCGCGAACATGGCATCGAACACGCGGCGCACGGTTGCCTGCGAGAGCCCGTTGGGCCCGGTCATCTCCGCAAAGACGTCGCTGAACTTCGGAATTTCAGCAGTCACAGCGAGCCAAGCCAGTTCTCGATCAGGCGCAGGCCATGATCGGTGAGGATCGATTCGGGATGAAACTGCACGCCCTCGACCGCGAGCTTCCGATGGCGAAGGCCCATGATCTCGCCCTTTTGAGTGCGCGCCGTGACCTCGAGCGCCTCGGGGAAGCTGGCTTCCTCCACGATGAGCGAGTGGTAGCGCGTGGCCTCGAATGGGGAGGGCAGCCCTTGGTAAATCGTGCGCCCGTCGTGGGTGATTCCCGAGGTTTTTCCGTGCATTAGCTCGGGTGCGCGAATCACCTTGCCGCCGAAGGCTTGGCCGATGGCCTGGTGCCCCAGGCACACGCCGAAGATGGGTAGCTCGCCCGCGAGCTGCTCGATCACCGCGAGCGTGACACCTGCCTCGTCCGGGTTACCGGGACCTGGGGAGAGCAACACGCCGTCAGGCCGCGCTTCGCGGATCTGGTCGACGCTCACGCGGTCGTTCAAGCGCACGTCGCACTCGCCGCCGAGGCTCTCGATGTATTGGACGAGGTTGTAAGTAAAGGAGTCGTAGTTATCGACTACCACGACGCGAGTTTTCACTACATGAGCGTTGCATCCGCGCCTCGCTCGGTCAATGGGTCTCGGCGCGCGATCTGCATTGCTGCGCCAAACCTTTAGTGTGGGTGGCGTGTTGCCCTCTCGTGGGCGGCCCGCAGAGCCGAACACATTCAATGATGTGCACTGCCACTGATTTTGAAGCTTGCCGATAATGAAGTGTGCCGCTACTGTGCCGGCCGGTTCGCCAGCGCGCGGGAGCCATTTCCCCGCTCATTTCCAGCAATTAGTTACCGTCAGTGACGAGTCTCCGATGGAAAACAAGCCCAAGATCGATCTGAAGTCACGCCTCGGAAAGAAGACCGTCCCGACACCGCCGGTCGGTTCGGTTCCGCCCCCCGCCGCTGTCGGCACGCCCCGGCCTTCCGCACCCGTGCCCAATCCGAGCCGCGTGCCGGCCCCGCCGTTTGCGTCGGTGCCCCAAGCGGCCGCCGTGCCGCGCGTCGATGCGTCGAATCCCTATGGTGCTGCGTTGGCACCCCAATCCGTTCCGGTCCAGGCTGCGCCGCAAGTCCTCAAGATCGAGATGGACGACGAGTTCGTGGCCGCCCAAAAGAAGGGCCGCTCGAAGGTGTTCATCCTGGCCCTGTTCACCGCGGGCATTGGTGCTGCGCTCGGCTTTGCCGGCGGCGGCATCAGCGAGCGTAACAAAGCGGCTGACGCCGCCGTGGTTGGCGCAGCTGAGCTCACGACCAAGGTCGAAGCCACAGCGAAAAAGGCCTCGGAATTGGCCGACGTGCTCAAGTCCGCCAAGGAAAAGCTGGCCAAATCCACGTTCCCGGACGAAGAAGTGTCCAAATTGGGCGGCATCAACCTGCCGTTCACCGCGGCGGACCTGAACGGCAAAGGCATTGGCCGCTTCAATGCCGCGACGCTGTCGATGCTGATCGACTTTTCGACCATCGTCGACAAGGTGAACGACCAAAAAGAGAAGCTGCAGAATGTGCTGTCCGGCAACAAGAAAGCCGTGCAGGACTTCTTGAGCTCCCAGACCAAGCCGCAAGTTCGCTGGTCAGTCGTCCTCGGCAACGGCCCCGGTGGTCCGTGGGCGACCATGCAGCCCGTCCCGACGCCCTTTCCCGCGAAGGATGGCGACAAGCCCAAATGGCCGGACGACATCCGCATCCCCGTGGGTGACAAGCAAGCCGTGCTGAAGCGCTACAACAGCGGCAACCCGATCAGCGAGGACGGCCTGTTCGTCCCGGTCGACCCGGCCTCACAAGCGTCGGTCTGCTCGACCAGCGTCGTCACGACGCTACGCCGCGAGTTGGGCGACCTCGAAGAAGTCCTACGCGGCAACAAGAACCCGGGCGAAGAAAAGACCGGCCTGCTCGAGTCGAGCGAAGCCCTCACCAAGAAGCTCAAGCAAATCGGCGCTGCAACGCCCTGAGCTCCCGCTTTTAGTGAGGAAAAAGAAACGGCCAGTGGCAAACCACTGGCCGTTTTCTTTTGGGTTGATGGTCACCCACCACGCCCGACACCGGCAAAGCCTTCGGCGTCGCGGACGAGAAGAGAGAAGGGACTAACCGCAAAGCCGCAGAGGCCGCAGAGATCTGAGGGAGAAGGAGCTGGGTTACCCAAGCGCACCCGGTTGCGCCCAAAGGAACGACCAACCTCGACGTACAAATGCTCGCTACGACGCCTCGCCATTCGCCTTCATTGGCCGTGAGCAACGCGAACCATTCCGGTCAGGGCGAACCCCCAGTCTCCTTCAGATCGCTGCGTCCTTTGGGGCTCGGCGGTTAAAGCTCAGGGAGCCCGCACCGAGCCGGGAACAGCGTGCGCTGTGAGGTGCGCTGCTGGATTGCGGGCGCCCCCTCTCAAGATTCGGCCCACACCGACCGAGGCGCGGGTGAGCTAGGCGGCGGTGATGCGGGAGGAGGAGCGGGGGAGAATCGACTCGGGAGCGGGGACGCGGCTGATTTCGACTTTTACGACGCGGCGTTCATCCGCTTCGCGGACCACGAAGTCGAGACCGAAGGCGCGGAGGCTGGCGCCGGCTTCGGGCACGCGCCCAAGCTCGGCCACGACGAAGCCGGCAAGGGTGTGATAGTCGCCGTCCTCCGGCAGATCGGCGCCGAGGTAGCGGCTCAGGTCGCTTATCGAAACGCTGGCGTCGACCAGCATCTTCCCGTCGCCGGCATCCACGATGGGAGCTTCCTCCACGTCATGTTCGTCGCGGATGTCGCCGACGATTTCTTCCAGCAGATCCTCGAGGGTGATGATGCCGCTGAAGCCGCCGAATTCGTCGATCACCACGGCCATGTGGTGACGTCGCGAGCGCATATCCTTGAGCACGCTGGTGGCGAGCTGACTCTCCGGGACGAACACCACCGGCTGACGGAGCAGCGATTCCACGCGCACGTCGCTCGGTTTGCCCGACGAAGCATGGCGCAGCAAATCCTTCGCGTGCAGGACGCCAACTACGTTGTCGATGGTGTCCTTGTAGATCGGGTAGCGCGAGTGCTCGCTCTCGACGATCAACTTGAACAGGGCTTCGATCGGGGTCCCGATGTCGAATGCCGTCACCTGAGGCCGCGGGATCATCAATTCACCCGCGGTCGCGTCGCCGAAATCGAGCACGTTGCGGATCATCTCGGACTGATCGTGGCCGAGCGAGCCGTTCAGCTCGCCTTCATTGACGATCAGTTCGACCTCGGTCTCGGTAACACCGGGGGCTGGCGCGGGCGGTGGGCTCACCCAACTGCCGACCACGCGCCCTGCCCACGCAATGGGGGCCGCGATGGGGGCCGCCAGCAATTCCAACGGCCGCAGCACCTGAAGGAGCAACGGAGCGGTAGTTTCTGCGCTGCGCCCGACGAGGCCGCGCGCGATCTCCGTGGGCAGCGCGTATGCAAAGAGCGCAATGGTTGCCGCGAGGACGGGGAGCCAATTGCCGAGCCACTCCGGTAACTGACGACCGACGAGCAGCGCGCTGACCGCGATGCCAATCGTGCGAATGACGAGCCAACGCGCTTCAATGACCGGGCCCGATTCCAGGTACCGGTCGAGGGCGCGTTGTGAGCTGCCCTCCAGAGTGTCGCGCAAGGCAGCGCGTCGCGCTGCCGATAACGTTGTGATTGCCCAGCTGGCTGCGCCCGAGACCGCCGCGAAGGCGGCCGGCAGTGCGGCGATCAACAGGTGAAGTAGGCGTGGTGGGGCTGGATCCAAGGTTGTGCGGTGCGTGTCGCACCCGCCTCCTCCTGATCACTTAGCGGACGGACCCCTAGGCACGCAACCCGTGCCAACGTTGACCGACCTCCAGGAATGCCCGAAGTGAGCCCCCCGCGCAGTCCAAATCCGGCCGACCGGACAGTCGCCCGCCAGCCCTCGGATTACCGAGCCAGAACCGGTGTTTCGTCCGCATTTGGGGAACTGGTTCGCCGCCCCCCAAAGTGCCCAGATTCGGCCGTTGGGCCGATGTTCGCGCAGACCCATTCGCACCCCTCACAATCCCCACCGGAAGGGGGGCTTGGGACGGCGCATCCGCACAATCGCCGCCGAGGCGAGGAGCCCCCGGAAGCGGTTTCGGAGCGCGAGGCCAAGCCTGCCCCTGAGGCGACCGTCGATCCCTTGTTCTGTCAGCTGGCAGTGAATCAGGGAGTCGCTTCGTTCGTCCAACCGAATCCGTCAACGTCGATCACCCCCGCCGCCCTGCCGCTGCGTGAGGATCTTCAGAATCTACTCAGCGGTCTCGCGCGTCGTACCGCTTGGGGGGGCGATCGCCGGAAGGGCAGCGCCAGAATCGAGCTAAGCGAGGGAGCGTTGGCTGGGGCGACCCTGGTGGTGCACGCCGAGCAGCGCTCCGTGAGCGTTGAGCTCGAGCTGCCCAGTGGCGTGACGGGCCAAGGTTGGCAGGAGCGGATCGCCCAACGCTTAGAAGGACGAGGCTTTGCGGCGAAGGTTCGAGTCGGCTGAGGTCGCTCTCAGGGTTGCGGCTGACGAAACCCTCGAACCACGCGGAACTCTTCGGGGCTGCGTTCTTCACCGAGCGCGATGAGCTCGCCCAAGCCGCCAAACCACGCGACGGTCTCGTGCAGTTCGGCCGACGCGGGCTCGCTGAAATCGCTCAGAGTGAGTGCTTGGCCGAGCCGGGCGCGACGCTCGCCATCGGCGTTCAGGATCGCGCTCGGCAGCGCGCGCTTGGCGGCCTCTGCGGTTGCCAACAACGGGCGCGTTGCATCCAACGGCCAGGGGGCCGCGTCGCTGAGTTCGAAGCGACCGCTGGCGACGCGCCGCAAAGCCGACAAGTGCGCGGGCAGCCCCAGCGACGCACCCAGATCTCGGGCGAGGGCTCGGACGTAGTAGCCCTTGGAGGCCTCGACCTCGAGCATGAGCTCGTGGTCTGACCGCCCGAGCAGTAACAATTGTTCGACGCGCACTTCGCGCTCGGGCAGGTCTGGGGCGTTACCGGCCCGCGCCAGCGCATACGAACGCCGCCCGTCGACCTTGATCGCGCTCACCGCAGGCGGCACTTGTAGCCGCCGCGCCCTTTCGACGGCGAGCGCCGCTTCAATCGAAGAGTCGCTGATCTGCTCGGGCGTTACCGTCACTTCCTCGGTCGTGCGACCATCCGCGTCGAGGCTGTCCGTGGCTCGGCCGAGACACACGGTCGCCCGGTACCGCTTGCGGTCGCGAGTCAGGAATTGGCTCAGCTTGGTGGCCTCGCCGAAGAGGAGCAGCAGCACGCCTGTTGCCATCGGATCGAGCGTCCCCGCGTGTCCTACTTCGCGAGTGCGGAACAGGCGCCTCGCCTGTGCAACGATGTCGTGACTGGTCGCCTTGCCGGGCTTGTCGACGACCAGGACTCCGTCTGCGCTCAACCGAACCACACGCTCCGGCGTTCGCGCAGGCCGCTATCTAGCATTGACTGAATCGAGCTGCGCACGCGCTCGGAGAGTCGCCCGACCAGCACGTGATCGTCTGCCGCCTCAGGGCCATAGTTGTCCAAATTGATCGGCTCGCCAAAGCGCATGCGCCACTTGGTCGGAGCGGGCAGCAAGCCCGCGGGCCCGAGGAACGGAAACGTGGGCGTGATTGGGAAGTAGGGCAGGCCCAGAAGCTCCGTCAGGCCCTCCAGACGATAGAGCAGCGGACTCGACTCTTCCGCGCCGATGATCGCGCAGGGCACGATCGGCGCTCGCATGCGCAGGCACAAGCGAATGTAGCCACCGCGGCCAAAGCGCTGCAGGCGATAGCGCTCTTGGAACAGCTTCTTGATGCCGTGCACACCCTCGGGGAATACGCCGACGATGCTCTCTTTTTCCAACAAGCGTTCGGCGTTTTCAGGACAGGCGCGCACCGCGCCGACGCGATTCATGAACACGCCTGCGAAGGGCAGGTAGTACACGAAGTCTTCCGCGAGCCAGCGCAGATCACGCTTTTGCTTATGGTCGATGCGTAGGGCTGCGCGCAGCATCAAGCCGTCGAGCGGAAGCGCACCGGAGTGATTGGCGACGACGATGCAGCGGCCTTCCGCCGGCACGTTGTCGACGCCTTCGGCGGTGGTTCGGAAGTAGCTCCGATACAGGAATTCGATCACCGGTTTGACGCGCTGTTCGAAGCTCGGATCTAGGCCGAAATCGTCGAATTCTTCAGCGCGACTGCGGAGGGCCGAGCGCCCCCACTTGCGCGAAATGAAATCTTCGATCGGGGCTTCGGCAGGGTCCAGCTTGGCGGGGGCCGAGGAATCGGCCTTGGCCAGTACGCCGCGCTCCGACACCGGCTCGTCGCTCGGCTCAGCGGGGAGGTCGGCGAAATGCCGCTGACGAATCAAGCCGTCGAGTCGGGCCTCGAGCGCGCGGATTTGTGCTTCCACGTCGCCCGACTTTCGCTCGCCGATGCTCGGCGGAGGTGAGCTATCGAAGGCTTCACCATACTGGGTGGTCGGGGGTACGACGCGCGCGCCGATGCCGAGCTCGAACGCCTCCTCGGAGTCCACATCCGTGTCGCCGAGGCCGGCTTCGGCGGCCGCGGTGCGTTCGTCAATCAAACTTGGCGGAGGGCCGAATGAGGGTGGGGGCATGTGCAAACGTCGTTCGTTGGGGTGCGCGGGGCGTGCCGTCGCGGGTAAGTCGCGGTTGCGCCCCGTCCGTCGCGCCTTGCGTTTGGGGTTCGAGGGGCCTTTGTGATCGCCGCGCGCCATGTTCTGCGCCGGCCCACGCACGTCACTGCGTGCCATGTTGGGAGCAGGGCCGCGGCCGTCACCGCGCTTGTCGCTCTTGGTAGGACGCTGCTGGGGGCGCCCCGAGTGGTTGGGGTGATTCGCGTTCGAGTCGCGGTTCGGGCGTTTGTCCTTCCTTTTCACGCGGGCGTCTCCGAAAGCAGTCTCACATCACGCAGGTGCTGCGCGTTGGCGTAGTCAATCAAAGCTTCACGGCTGGTGTAGAGCGGCTCGAAGCCAAGCTCTTTGCGCGCCAGAGCGCCGTCAGCCACGCAGATGTATTGGAGGTAGTCGAAGAAGGCCGGCGGTGCTTCGGCTAGCTGCGTCAGCCACAGCGCAGTCGTAAGCCCCGAGGCTACTGAGCGCGGCATCGGCAAGGTCGTACGCCCGGCGAGCTTGATCACGGTGCGCAATGGCAAGACGCCGTCACCCACGATGTTGAACACACCCGGGACGTCGTTCAGTGCAGCCAAACGCAACGCGCGCACCGCGTCCGCTTCGTGCACGAACTGCCACAGTGGATCGAAACCCAGCACGGTCGGCGTGAGTCGATGGCTCAAGTAGCGCGTGACGAAATTGTCCACGGTGGGGCCCAACAAGGGCGCGATCCGAAGCACGGTGGCGATGCGTCCTTGGCCGGGCCGACCAAAGCGCAGGACCTCGTTTTCGGCCTCGATCTTGTCGGCGAAAAACGGCTCGGTGCGGCGGGCGCGCAGCGGGTGCTTTTCCGACAGATAGTTGGGGTTCGTGGCGTGCGCGCCATACAGCAGCGTTTGGCTGCGCATCACGACCTTGTGCACCTTGGTGCGTCGGCATGCGTTCAGCACGTGCATCGTGCCCACGCTCTCGAGCTCGTGGGCGAAAGCAACCGAGTGCGTCGGTGAATCCAGGAACGCCAGATGAACCACGACGTCCACCGCCTCGGCCGACAAGATCTCGGCCATGCGCTCTTCAGCGGAGGCCTCGGTCAGGCTGACGTTGTACACGCGCGACTTCGCGCCCGCGGTCGTCGGCGCTTCACTGTCCAAGCACACGACCTTGCGGACGTTTGGATCTTCTTCCAATAACCCAATCAGGTTACTGCCGAGAAATTGTGCGGCGCCCGTGATCGCGACGACGCGACGGCGCGCGGGGGGCGCACCCAAGCGACCGCGTTCGGCTATCGCGAGTGATGAGTGCGAAGATGTAAGCGAGTTACTCACCCGGCACTCCTTTGGGACAAGTGTCTGTGGTTCATCCGGTGGCTGGCAAAGTAGTCGAAATGCCCACGATTCCTAGAGTGCATCACTCAAAAAAGCGATCTAGCGCGGCACATGCGCGCGCGCGAGCAAGCGAGCGAGAAATCGTGCGGCGCGGGGTAGCGAGGTAATAGGGTAAGTGAGAGCCAGCTGGATCCGCGGAAATTGCAAGGAGTTTCCTGTGCAGGGAGGGGTATGTGAATTACACTCGTGTATTGATGGCCCAAGCTTCGGTTGTCGCCGGCTCGATGCTCGGGCCGTATCTGTTGGGCGACCGCCTAGGGCTGGGCGGGATGGCCGAGGTGTACGTCGCGCAACGAGCGGGACCACGCGGCTTTGCCAAGCGCTTTGCGGTCAAACGCATTCTGCCGGAGCTCGCCCAAGATCCCCGTTTCGTGGCGATGTTTTGCGACGAGGCACGCATTTGTGCCGCGCTCTGCCACCCGAACATCGTCCAAGTGGTCGATTTCGGCGAGGCCAACGGCGAGCTGTTCATGGCCATGGAGTTCGTGGACGGCGTGTCCCTGGCGCGCCTACTGCGCACGGTGTCTGCCCGCCGAGAGCGCTTTCCACGCGCCGTTGCGCTGCACATCGCGCATGAGGTCCTGCGCGGCCTGGCCTTCGCGCACCAGGCCCAAGACGAGCATGGTCGGCCGCTCGGCATCGTTCACCGCGACGTGTCCCCGGGCAACGTGCTCATTGGTCGCGCGGGTGACGTGAAACTCGGCGATTTCGGGATCGTGCGCAGTGAGTTCGTGGACCGCCGCACCTACCCGGGCGAGCTCAAGGGCAAGGTCGGCTACATGTCACCCGAACAGGTGATGGGCACGGACGTCGATCCGCGCAGCGACTTGTTCACCGTCGGCATCATCCTGGCGGAGATGCTGCTCGCCCGGCCGCTGTTTTCTGGCCAAAACGAATTCGAGATCCTGACTAGCATCTACGAAGCGAACCTGAGCGTGCTCGACCGTCATTCCGCGGAGCTCACGCCCATCGTGGAGGCGACGCTGCGCAAAGCGCTCTCGCGCGATCCGGCGTTCCGGTACCAAAATGCCGTGGAATTTGCGGGGGCGCTGCGCGACATTGCGCGCGAACTCGAGCTCCACCTGGGCGATTCGGAGATCGTGCCCTGGCTTTCCAGTTTGGGCATTTTGCCTTCACGAAGCGGGACGCACGAGCGCTTGTTGCAGGCGCAAGCCGAGCAGGCCGTCGAAGAGAACTCGCGGCTCACCACCGAGCCGGTGCCCGCTGCGGTGTCACCTTCGGTGTCGCCCGCGCAGTCCGGGCAAAGGGCGGCTCAACAACCCCCGCCGCCACCACGCGCACCACGTTTCGGTGACCCACTGACCCGGATTTCGTCGTGGCGGAGTGCCCTCGATCGCATGACTTTGCCGGCAGTGCTGCACGCGGTGGCCGCTCGCGAGGAAACCGGAGTGCTGGTGGCGCGCAACGATCGCCGCGAAAAACACTTCTATTTCGTGGAGGGCGAGCTGCGTGCGGCGCGCTCGACCGAACACGCGGAGCTGCTCGGCACGCGCCTGCGCCGCGCCGGACGCATCACCGAGCAAGACCTGACGGACGCGCTGAACACCTGCAAGCAAACCCATCGTTCGCTGGGTGAAGAACTCGTGGCTCGCGGCATCGTGCGCTCGAGCTCGCTGTTGCGTGAGTTGGTGGAACAAGTCGAGGCGCGGTTCATCGAGCTCTTTGCTTGGAACGACGGCACGCTTTGGTTCGTGCCCGGCGTTCGTGAGCTGCACTTCGAGGTCAAGGCTCCGGCGTTGATGCCCGCGCTGGTCACGCACGCCATTCGCGAGGCGTACACCGAGGACGAGCTTTCGCTGTGGTTTGCGCGCGCCAGCAAGCTACCCGTGCACCGCGGTCAGGCGCGGCGCGTCGACCCGACCAAGCTCGGCCTGTCATTAGCCGAGCGCCGTGCGCTAGAACGCGCTGCGAAAGCCACGTCAATCGAGGCGCTGGTCAATGAGCTCTCTGCCGAGCGAGTGGCCACCCCGCGCGAGACGCTGTTCGGGTTGTTCGTGGGCGTCAGCATCGGCATCGTGTGTGTACCGGGCTGGCGCTGAGGCGTTTCAGCGTCTCGTCGACGGCGGTGCTGCGGGAGGAAAGGACGAAGGGCGCCTGCCATTCGTCGAAGGCGGATTGAGCGTGCGGACGGAGGCCGAAGAGGACGACTCAGCCTCGTCGTCCTCTAACAACTCTTGCACCGTTTTCAGTTCGATCGGCTTGAACAGCGTGGGACACGCGCATTTCTTGAGGTATTCGGCCTCGGCGCGTCCGAGTGCGCCGCCGGTCACGAACACGAAGCGCTGAGCGAGTTCGGGGCGTCGTGCCGCAATGCGCGCGTGCAAGGTGTCGCCATTTCGTCCCGGTAAGAAAACGTCGCACAGCACCAAATCCGGCGTGTAGTTCGGATCGAGCAGCTGCACCTCGGCTTCAGAGGCGGCGCCCACTGTGCGCACCACGTGTGGCTTGAGTGCCCGGCGAATCGAGCGCGTGAATACCGGGTCGTCGTCGACGACGAATACTTGGCGAGGTCGCACTTCGACCACGCGTTGTTTCGGTGTGCGCATGGGGACGATCGGGATCAAGCCGCTGTCCTCTTGCACACGCGTGAGCAGCACCCGAAACGACGCGCCGCCCCCCGCGCGATCGTGGACTTCGATGTGCCCGCCGTGGGCTGCGACTACGTCGCTGCAGATCTTGAGTCCGAGCCCGGTGCCTTGGCCGCGCTGCTTGGTCGTGTAAAACGGGCGAAAAATGTGCTGGATCGCGCCAGCGGGCACGCCGGGGCCGTTGTCCTCCACGACCAGTGCGAGCTGCTCGCCGCGGGCCATCACGCGCACCCAAATTTCCGGGTTGCCGTTCACTTCGGCCGCATCTGCGGCGTTGAATACCAGGTTGAGCACGACCTGCCCGAGGCTGTCGCGACGGCCAACGGTGTAGACCGGGCCGTCCAGATGTTGGGTGAGCGTGATGCCGCGTCGGGCCAGATGCGGCGTGGCGATTGCCAATGATTCTTTGACCACCGTAACCAAGTCCACGCATTCGGGGGCGATTTCCCGGCGCGAGACCAGCGAGAGCTGCTCGACCGTGTCGCGGATGCGAGCCACGGCCGTTTGAATGTCGGAGGACACCTCGCCGAGTTCGCGGATTGCACCGGTCATCGTCGGATCGGTGGCATCGGACAGCTCGGCGACTTGCTCGACCAAGCGACCAAGCTCTTCCTGCTGCAACAACATCGCGCCCGCCGGGCCGCGCAGTTCATGCGCGACGCTCGCAGTCAGCAGACCAAGGCTTGCCATCCGACTTGCTTCTGCGAGCTCGTCATTGCTCGGGATGGGCGTGGCGCGGATTTGTTCGCGCTCCAGCGCGACCGCCAACATGTTCGCGACCGTAGCCGCAAAATGCCGCGCTTCGTCGTCGATGCGCGAGGAATCGTCGAACAACAATACGAACACACCGTGCGCGACGTTGCTCAGCAGTACTGGCACCGCGAGCGCGGTGCGTGCGCCGAGCGCCAAGATCTCGCCTGCGTCGTCGACCCCTTCGCGATCCCGCCCCAAATCGCTCAGCAAGATGACGCGCCGCGTGCTCAACGCGCGCTGTGCGATCGTGCTCAGCGCTCGCCGGAGTACCAGCAGCTCCGGTCCGCCGCGGTCGCCGAGCCCGCGTTCCGCGATCGATTCGAGCCCCGGGTCCAAGGTGAACGCGGCGGCGGCGCGAGCGCGCATGGTTTCGAGCAGCGCGTCGAGCGAGTCTCCGAGCAGGCTGCTCGTCGATTCATTAGCCAAACGGCCGGATAACGTGTGGAGCGCGTCTAGACGGTGCAGACGCAGGAGCGGATTCATGTGGGATTGCGCTGCTGTCGTTGCAGAAAGCCCCGTATCAGACAGCCCTCACAACATAGGGCTATTGGTCTCGAAAAGCCAAGCAGCTGGCAGCGCTCAATCGCTTTCTGCAGCCCGAGATGTAACCCGGTCATCGCCAAACGTGTACCCGATGCGTCTCGGCGCCATGCGGGGCAACGCGGCTCGGGCTACCTCGGAGCTCCAGTGATCGTGTAGCGAAGCACGGGGTATGGCCCGAAATCGTTGACGATTTCGAAGCCAGCCCGTTCGAAGACGGGGAACGGTCCAGTCCAAAGTTCGGCAGGGCCCGCCTGATCCGAACGACGTGGGAAGGCCTCGACCGAGCGGGCGCCGTGGGCCGCTGCCGCGACGAGCGCGTGCTCGACCAACGCCCGAGCGACTCCTTGGCGACGAAATGGTTCGTCGACCAGGAGGCAGCCAATGGTGAGCACGCCGTCACGAGGCCCCTGGAACGCCGGCAATCCGCGGTACAGGCGTTGGTCGTACAGCTTGGGCAGGCTCTCGGCTGGGGACAACTTGAGCCAGCCCACCGCAAGTCCAGCGTGGAGGGCGACTATTCCCCGCAGCTCACAGCCTGCACTGGCCAAGCTTTCCGAGAAGGCAGCGCGATTCTGCTCGGGCGCGTGGAACAGTCGATCGAGCCAGGCATTCTTGTCGCCCGTGAAATGCCAGTACTGACAGTGGCAAGGCGTGTTGGTGCGCTCGAACAGGCCAAGCAGCACTTGCGTGTGCTCGGCCGTTGCCTCACTGAGTTCGAGCTGCAATTCGGATCGGGAAGGCACGCTCAGTCAGCGCGGAGGGAGCACCGGACCGGCAGGGAAGCTGAGCCGCTCCACAGCTGCAGCCAGTGTGAATAGCCGTTCTTCCTCGAACGCGGGGGCGAGCAGTTGCAAGCCGACTGGCAGCGCGGGCTGCGTCGCCGTCGCTGGGCTCATCCCGCAGGGCACGCTCAAACCGGCAATGCCTGCCAGGCTGGCGGGCAGGGTGTAGATGTCTGCCAAGTACATGGCCAGCGGGTCGTCGGCTTTTTCACCGAATTTGAAGGCGGTGCTGGGACTCGTTGGCGCAGCGATTGCGTCCACCTGGGTGAACGCGCGATCGAAGTCCTGTTTGATCAGCGTGCGCGTCTTTTGCGCTTGGCGGTAGTACGCGTCATAGTAGCCCGAGCTCAGCACGTAGGTGCCGAGCAAGATGCGTCGCTTCACTTCGGGGCCGAAGCCCGCGTCGCGTGTCTTTCCGTACAGCGTTTGTAGGTCGGCGCGCGGTGGTTCGACACGCAGACCGAAGCGCACGCCGTCGAAGCGAGCGAGGTTCGCCGAGGCTTCCGCGGTCGCCACGATGTAGTAGGTGGCGATGCCGTGCTTGGTGTGCGGCAGCGCCACGGGATGCACGGAACAGCCCTCTTTTTCGAGCGCGCTGATCGCCGCCTTCACGCTGGCGGCCACCGCAGGATCCAACCCCTCACCGAAGTATTCTTCGGGGATGCCGATGCGGAGCCCTTTGACCGGGCGGTCACAGGCGGCTTCGTACGCGCCAACGGGGACGTCCGCACACGTGGAGTCATGGCCGTCGACCCCAGAGATCACTTCCAACAGACGGGCGGCGCTGCGCGCGTCGCGTGCGAAGGGCCCAACTTGATCCAAGCTCGAGGCAAACGCGACCAAACCATAGCGCGACACGCGCCCGTAGCTGGGCTTCACGCCCACGATGCCGCACAGCGCGGCGGGTTGGCGAATCGAGCCACCGGTATCGCTTCCGAGTGAGCCAGCCGCCATGCCAGCGGCGACGGCGACCGCGCTGCCGCCGCTGGAGCCGCCCGCGGTGCGCGTCGGATCCCAAGGGTTTTTCATGGGACCGAACGCGCTGTTCTCGCCGGACGAGCCCATAGCAAACTCGTCCATGTTGGTCTTGCCGACGAGGACGGCGTCGGCCGCACGCAAGCGCGCTACCACGGTGGCGTCATAGGGGGGCCGCCAGCCGCTTTCCGGTCCCGAGCCGCCGGTGCCGTCGGCGTTGCGGCGGGTCAGGATCTTCGAAGCGCACGTGGTCGGCGCATCCGCCGTGCACAGCGCGTCTTTGATTGCGATGGGGACGCCACTGAGCTTGCCCAGCGGCGCGCCGCTCGCGCGTTTGCGATCGACGGCAGCAGCCGCCGCGAGGGCCGCGTCACGCGCTACGTGCAGAAACGCGTGCAGGCCACTTTGGGCCTCCATTCGTGAAAGTGCGCGCTCGGTCAACGCGACGGCGCTGATTTCGCCGTTTTTGACCTTGTCCGCTTGCTGCGGGATCGGCAAATCGAGAATCTCACTCATTCGTCGACGAACGCCGGAACGGCGAACCCTCCACCGGCGCTGCGCGGCGCTTCACTGAGCGCCACTGCATTGACCAGACCCGGTTCAACCGTGTCTGGTCGCAGCGGGGCACCGAGCACCGCAACTTGTGCGGTTTCCGCGACCGAGGACGTGTCGAGTTCGGAGAGCGAATTCACGTATTCGAGGATGCTGCCGAGATCCTTTTGCATGCGATCGATTTCGCTGTTCCCGAGCTCGAGCCGCGCAAGCTTGGCGACGTGTAGAACCGTTTCACGAGTAATGGCCATGATGAGCGGCGCGCAGGCTAGCATCATGGGCGGTCTTCTGCATTCGACGTGAGACGTCGGATATGACTATCGTTCGAGCCATGTTCTCGTCGATTCCGGCTGCGGACCGAGCGCTCGGGTTGTCTGGGCTTTGCGCGACGCAGGGCGGGGGAGCGCCGCCGCCCGGTGGCTATGGTCCGCCTGGCGGTGCCCCGCCTGGTGGATACGGTCCGCCTGGTGGATACGGTCCGCCCGGTGCTCCGCCTGGTGGATACGGTCCGCCTGGTGGATACGGTCCGCCCGGCGGCCAGCCCCCGCCCGGGTCAGGCGGTTATGGTCCGCCGGCACCGCCAGGGAAGCCGATTACCGGCTCCGCCGCGACAATGGCCATGCACGCTATGACCATCGATCCGACCACGGGGTTGCCGCGCGGTGAGAAACCACCTGCCAGCACAGCAGCGGTGATCGCATTGGTCTGCGGAATCCTGGTCTGTCTCGGACCCTTCACCGGCATCCCGGCGATAATCGCCGGCGTGCTCGGCCGAAAAGCCGCTCGCGAGGCGCCGCAGACCGTCGGTGGTGTTGCTATGGCGACTGCTGGCCTTGCGCTGGGCCTCGTCAACGTAGCGCTGTCTCTGATCGCGACGGCGTTCGCGATTTGGCAGTCGCTCAGCTGAAGCGACGCGGCGCGCGCGAACCGCTCAGCATCCGTTCAGGCACGAATTTAGCTCGATCCGAAGACGACGCGACTCGCAACTCGCGCGCTCAGCGCGCCGACAGGCTCACGTGCCCGAGCTACAACAGCCTTCGTCCTGCTCGACGAATCGAGCCCTCGCCGATATGCTCCACCCTGGACGCGGTCGGCTACACGCGCGCGACCGAGGTAGCCACTTGAACGAGTTTCGCGAATTTGAGGACGGCGAGGTCATCGCAGGAACGCGCTACCGCGTGCTGAGCCTGATCGGCGTCGGCGGCATGGGTTCGGTCTACGAGGTCGAGCACATCGAACTCGGTAAGCGCTTCGTGCTCAAAGCGCTCCTCCGCGAGCTGTCACGTCGCGACGATCTCGTCCAGCGATTGCGAAATGAATGGCGCGCGTTGGCTCGGCTCCAGCACGCCAACATCGTGAACGTCACTGACGCCGGAACCTCGGCTACTGGCGTGCCGTTCTACGTCATGGAGCGCTTGGACGGCGACACCTTAGCCGGGATCTTGCGGCAAAAGCGGCGCCTGCACGTGCTCGAAGCCGTCCACGTCGCGGTCTCGGTGCTGGATGCGCTGAGCGCCGCGCACGATATCGGCATCATTCATCGCGACGTGAAGCCGGCGAACGTGTTTCTCGTCAACGGTGGCGGCGTAAAGCTACTCGACTTCGGGATCGCCAAGATCGCGGATGCGAGGGGTGTGGTCACTGCCCGAGGTATGGCAGTCGGCACGCCGCGCTACATGTCCCCCGAACAAGCGCGCGGTGAACGCGTGGATGGTCGTTCGGACGTCTACGCCAGTGCGTTGATCTTGTACGAGATGATCGCCGGCGTCGGCCCGTTCGACGACGTCCATGATGCGAACGAGCTGTTGGTGGCGCAGATCGCACGCGCTGCACCGCCGCTTTCGTCCCTGCTCAGCGGGGTATCGCCCGAACTCGAGCGGATCTTGGTGGGAATGCTGGCCAAAGATTGTCGGCAGCGCCCTGCGCATGCGCGCGACGCCGCCGAGCAATTGCGGAATTTCGCCGAGCGTCAGCGCTCGAGCCCAGCGACCGACGCGCCTACCGCCCAAGCTGCCTATGGCGCGGAAACGGCTTCGGCATCGCCGCGCGTACCACGCCCGATCAACGAGGCCCTGACGCGACCAGAGGGTGCGGCACGCGCCCGGCTTGCTCGCGACGCAAACCTTTCAGACGACGCACTCACGCACCCAATCGCGTTTGCGCCGTTGACCACGCAGGTCACCCTTTCGGTCAACACCGGCGAATCATTTGCAACGAGCCCGGTGCCCAACACGACGTTTGTGTCTCCTCCGTCGTTCGATGGCACCACGACTTTGAAGATGTTGACCCCTCCGAGGTCCGTCCCGCCATCCAGCGCACCCAGCTCCGTTCCGTCGACCCAATCGACGCCGCGCCCAGAACGAACCGAGCAGCTCGGTGACTTTCCAATTCCGGTGCCCTTTGAATTGGCGGATACGCGAACCCAAGTGCCAATCGTGGAACGACGACCCCCGAGTATTACTCCGCCCCCCGTTGTTGAAGGAGTCGAGGGGCGCAGAGCGCCCGGTGTCGGTCTCTGGGCCGGTTTTGCTGCCGCCGCGCTGGTAGGGCTGATTGGCGTCGGCTTCGCGATGTGGCGCGGGACGGCTTCGGACGACAGCCACTCCGTGAAGGTCAGCGCAGTTGCCCAGGCTCAAACGAGCGAGCCCGCAGTTCAGGCCACCACCACAACGACGACTGAGGTTCCAAGCCCGCTGCCAAGCGCCGCGCCCGTGGCAAGCGCAACGGCGGGATCGCCCCTGGCCGCGGCACCGAGTTCCAGCGGGTATGCGCCAAATCCCCGAGTAATTCTCAATGTTAGAGCCCTCAACGCGGGCGCGTTCAACGGTCACACTCGCGCCTCGACGGCAGTGGGCTCCCCCGCGCGCCTCACTCCGCGTCCGAGCGGTCCACAGCTGCCTGATTCCGGCCTTTAGTTGGGCCCCGCCGAGCTGGGCTAGCGATTGCGTGCTTGCGCGTTGCCCGCTCGTGCCGTAAGTTCCGCGCCCCCTACCGTCCGGGTAGGATTTTCTAAACCATAAAAACCACACGTCCCACACGCGACCGATCGAATCCGGTGCTCTCGCTCCTCATCATCACAGGGAGGGAGGGTTGATTCGAAGGCGGGACGGAGGAAAAACCGAAAGGAGCAAGCGCAACCATGGCTGAATCAGTATCGGGCATCAATTCGCCCAACGAAACGTTCGAAGGCCCTAGCGAGATCGCAAGCAAACTGCGTGATCCCGCGAACCCCCTGACTGTCCGCGAGCTCTTCGAAGCCGGCGTGCACTTCGGTCATCAGACCAAGCGCTGGAACCCGAAGATGCGCCAGTACATCTACGGCGCCCGCAGCGGCATTCACATCGTCGACCTCGACCAGACGGCTCGCTTGTTCAAGCGCGCGTACGACTTCGTGAGCGACACCACTGCCCGTGGCGGCGGCGTGTTGTTCGTCGGTACGAAGCGCCAAGCGCAAGAAATCGTCAAGGAAGAGTGCCGTCGCGCCGGCATGTACTTCGTGACCAACCGCTGGCTCGGTGGCACGTTGACCAACTTCCGCACCATCAAGGGTGGTCTCGATCGCCTGCGCTCGATCGAGCGCATGAAGGAAGACGGCACCTACGAGCAACTTCCGAAGAAAGAGACCGTGCAGCTCGAGAAAGAGCGCGCGCGCCTCGAGAAGTACATCGGCGGCTTGAAGGGCATGGGCACGGTTCCCAGCGCCGTGTTCATCATCGACCCCGCGCAAGAGACGATCGCGGTCCAGGAAGCGCGCAAGCTGCGCGTGCCAATCGTGGCCATCACGGACACGAACTGCGATCCGGACTTGGTCGACTACGTGATCCCGGGCAACGACGACGCGATTCGCTCGGTGCGCTTGATCACCGGCGCCATCGCCGACGCGTGCGTGGCCGGCTCGGCCCGCCGCCGCGAGTTCCAGCAGCAGCGCGATCGCGATAGCAACCAAAACGACGGTCGCCAGGGTCGCCCGGGCAACGACGCACAGGTCGTTTACGCCGGTGGCCGTGGCAGCCGCGGTGGTTCGGACTCTGCGAACTGAGAGGAAACATGGCTCAAGTAAGCATGCAGCTAGTGAAGGAGCTCCGCGACCGCACTCAAGCGGGGCTCAACGATTGCAAGGCCGCGCTGGTCGAGGCTGATGGTGATCTCGAAAACGCGGTCGTCATCATCCAGAAAAAGGGCCTCGCCAAGAGCGTGAAGCGCGCTGGCGCGATCGCCAGCGAAGGCCTCGTGATCACGAGCGTCTCGGCGGACGGCAAGCTCGGCGTCATCGCCGAGGTCAACATCCAGACCGACTTCGCGGCGCGCAATCCCGAGTTCGTCGCGTTCGCCGGCAAAGTCGTGGAAGCAGCGCTCAAGGCCAAGGCCGGCGCGGACCTGGGCGCGGAGCCGTTCCCGGGTGGCAGCGGCACGATCGAAGAGAATCGCGCGGCGCTCGTCGGCAAACTCGGTGAAAACATCACCGTGCGCCGTTGGGACCGCCTCTCGATCGACGGCGCTGGTCGCGTGCACTCGTACGTCCACATGGGCGGCAAGGTGGGCGTGCTGCTCGCCGTGCGCACCGGTACGGACGCTGCGGCCAAGGCGCCCTCATTCGAGAAGTTCGTGGACGACAGCGCGATGCAAATCGCGGCGATGTCCCCGCTGTTCTTGAACGCCTCCGAAATCCCCGCGGACGCGCGCACCAAGCAGGCCGCGATCTTCGACGCCCAACTGGTGGAAGAGGGCAAGCCGGAAGCGGCCCGCCCGAAGATCATCGAAGGCAAGCTGAACAAGTGGGCCAAGGAGGTCTGCTTGCTCGAGCAAGACAGCGTGATCGAAGCCGACAAGACGGTCGAAGCGCTCCGCACAGGCCTCGCCAAGGAACTCGGAACCGACGTCACGCTGAGCCGCTTCGCGCGCTTCCAGCTCGGTGAAGGCATCGAGAAGCCGACCACGCCCGACTTCGCCAGTGAAGTGGCGAAGATGGCCGGCGGCTGAGACAACAAGTGCTCACGAAAGTGAGCACAGCGGTGAGGGGCCCGAGGTCGTCGACCGAGGGCCTTTCGCCTTTTGTGGCGTCGAATTTGTGGGCCGCTCGTCGGCTACGTCGCCTGCCAGATCACGCAGCGCTTGAGGCCATTCGTGCTGTCGTCGACGATGCGCCAATCTGGCGGTACGTCGAGCGCAGCCAGTGAAGGCCACCGCTCCGCGTCATCGACGAGCAAGTATCCGCCTGGAGCGAGTTTTCTCGTCGCCTGGCGAATGCAAATGCTCCGGTACTTACCGTCGACGATGATGAGGTCGAGGCTCTGGTCGGCGAAGCGATCTACGACGGCCACGTACTTGGGAATGCGCTGATCCGAGTGCTCCTCAGAAACCTGCTCAGGCTCCAAAGCGACGTTCAGGTAGTCCACATTCGTGACTTGCGCCTGGGCGAGTTGCTGCTGCACCTCGTGGTACCAGGTTGAATCGTGCTCCACGCTCGTGACGTGGCCGGCGAGTTGAGCGAATCAGCGTGTGCTTCGGCCGCTGCCGAATTCCAAGATTTGCATGGACTTGGTGATGGTCGCCTCG
>Ga0164309_10000458_pt1 | contig 22493 bp, 18 predicted proteins | sample Whisoiple_247_MG_FD_109984 | JGI IMG/M metagenome (GOLD analysis project Ga0164309, IMG submission 109984) | Soil microbial communities amended with fresh organic matter from upstate New York, USA - Whitman soil sample_247_MG | ecosystem: Environmental > Terrestrial > Soil > Unclassified >...
GCCCGCGGTGACGCCGCCGCCGGTGATGCGATTGCGGTCGACGCAGACGCGGGTATTGGCAGGGATCGCGCCGAACGGTTCGAGAAACTCCATCGCGGTCCAGTGCGTCGCGGCGCGATAACCCCTGAGCAGGCCGGCAGCGCCCAGCACCAGAGATCCGGTGCAGACCGACGTAATATATTTGGTGCCCTCTGCCTGCTTGCGCAGGAAGATCAACATCTCCTCGTCGTTGACCATGTCGTTGGTGCCGGCGCCGCCAGGTACACAGATCACATCGAGCTGCGGGCAATCTGCAAAGGTCGTGGTGGGCGTCAGCGTCAGCACCGAGTCGCTTGCGACCGGCTCGATGCGCTTCCAGATCAGATGCAGTTTGGCGCCGGGCAGGGCTGCGAACACCTGCAATGGCCCGGTCATATCGAGCTGGGTCACCTTCGGAAACATGACAAGACCAATCTGCAGAGGTGCCGACATCGAAGGATCCTTTCAGGATCGAATTTGCCGCGGGCCGAAGTTTTGCTTGACGGCTGCATCCTGCCATGTTCGGCTTCTGTCTCAAATGCCATATTTCCCTCGTTTAAAGACATTGGGCTAGCTAGAGACATCGGGCCAGATCATGATCGGCGTTCTGATTTTTCCGGACTTTCAGCTGCTCGATGCGGCCGGACCGATCTCGGTGTTCGAGATCGCGATGCGCCAGGGCGGCGCTGATCCCGCCATCAAGACCATCGCGGCTAATCCGGGTCCGATTCGCAGTTCGTCCGGCGTCGAATTGCTGGCGCGCGCCTTGCGGCCGCACGGCGCAATCACCACGCTGATCGTGGCCGGAGGCCTGGGGGTGCAGAGCGCTGCGAAATGCGAAAAGACGCTTGGCTTCGTCCGTGCAATGGCAAAGCGCGGCGTTCGCGTCGCCAGCGTCTGTTCGGGGGCCTACATCCTTGCCGAAGCCGGTCTGCTCGACGGCCGCCGCGCTACCACGCATTGGCGCCGTACCAAGGATTTCCTAGCGGCCTATCCCAAGGTGAAGCTGGAGCCCGACCGGATCTTCACCCGCGACGGCAATATCTGGACCTCGGCCGGCATCAGCGCCGGCATCGACCTCGCGCTTGCCATGGTCGCGGAGGATTTCGGCGACGCGGTTGCGCAGGAAACCGCGCGTCAGCTCGTGCTCTATCACCGCCGCAGCGGTGGTCAGTCGCAGTTCTCCTCGCTATTGGAGTTGAAAGCGCCGACAGGTCGCTTCGGGCCGTTGCTCGCCTGGGCGCGCGAGCATCTCGACGAACCGCTGACGGTGGAACGGCTCGCCGAGCAGGCCGGCATGAGCACGCGGCACTTTGCCCGCGCTTTCATTACCGAGACCGGCTCGACGCCGTCGAAGGCGGTCGAGCGGCTGCGGATCGAGGTGGCCCGGCAGCAGGTGCAATCTTCCAGCGCGGCGATCGAGCGCGTCGCCGAGACCACCGGCTTCCGCGATCCTGAACGGATGCGCCGGGCCTTCATCCGCGCCTTCGGCCAGCCGCCGCAATCGCTGCGCCGCGCGGCGAGGGCGGGTGTCTGAAGCATCAGCCACCCGTTATCGCGCCTACTGATTTACGGGATTGTTGATGCCGTTCATGTTGTAGCAGTCGTACAGCACCTTCCAGGCGCCGTTCTGCTTCTGCCAGACCACGAGATATTTGCCGACATTCTGGGTGTCGTCGGGTTTGACGTTCGGCGCGAAATACACCACGCCGAAATCGGAGGCGAGGTCGCCGCTCTCGGCGACCTCGATGTGGGTCGGCTCAAATCTCAAATAGAGCTCAGGCGTCGATTTATACGCGGCCTCCCAGCGTGCGCGGATCGCGGCGTGGCCCTTGGCCGCAGGATCTCCAGGCCAGACCACCGAACCGTCGGTCGCGTAAAAAGTGATGACGCGATCGAGGTTCTTTTCTTGCGCAGCCTTGCTCCATTCCGCGTCGAGCTTGCGGATCGCGGCTTCCTCGGCGTGATGCTTCTTGTCAGACATCGTCATTCTCCTTTGTCGGCTTTCGATCTGGCGGTGCTGCGGGATCGCCGCCCGGCCGCGCCGCGAATCTCGCTTAGAAGCTGGGCGGCTTCCTTCCAATCGCTGGTGTCGTGTCCTTCGGTGAACCAGTCATGGACCGGCTCAAGCAGCGCGAGCGCTTCAGTCTTGTTGCCGCGGCTGGCCAACAGGCGCGCCAGCGTGGTCGCGGCGCGCAGTTCCCAGGATTTGGCCGCCTGCTTGCGGGCGATGGCGATGGCCTCGCGCAAGGTCGCGATCGCCTGATCGGGATGGCCGCGCAGGATCTGGATCCAGCCCTTCAGTCGCAGTATCTCGGCGTAGTGCGACCGTTCCTCGCTGGCCTCGATCCGGGTGACCGCTTCCTCGATCAGCGCCCATGCGCGCTCATGGTCTCCGGTTCGTGCAAGGCCTTCAGCCTGCCGCGCCTTGAGATACCAGATCCAGATCCGATGCCCGGTCTGCATCAGTCGCTCGATGCCCTGGTCGAGTTGCGGCAAGGCTTCGGCCAAATGCCCCGCATCGAGCCAGGCCACGCCGCGGCTGATCTCCACCATGATCTCGCCGAGCAGAGCGATGCCGCGCTCCTGGCCGATGCGTTCTGCTTCCTGAGCGCAGCGTTGCAGGGTATCGGGATCGCCGAGATAGCTGAACAATTGCGCGCCCAGCGTCAGCGCAAAGGCGAGGTCAAACGGATGACCCCTGCGCCGCGTGTTGGCTTCCATCGCCTGATTTGCCGCCAGCGCCTGCTCGGGATAACCCATCATCCAGAGCAGTTGACCGCGATAGACGCCTTCGCCGGTGAAAGGGTCGGTGTTGGTAAGGGCGGCGAGCCCCCAATGCCGTTCCGGATCGTAAAGTTTGAGAACCTGATCGCCCTCGCGGCGGGCCTTGGCGAATTCGCCGAGCCAGTAAAGGGAGGCAGAGGCCGCGCGGTGGCCGAAGATCTCCAGGCCGTCGTCGCCGAGTTCGGCACCGCTCCTCGAGAGCCTGGCCGCCCAGCGCAGCGACTCCGCCAATTTACCCGCGGTCATGTAATGCACCGATAACGCATTCAGGATCGGCAGATAGGCATCGCTTTGCTTGAGCGCATGCGCAAGCCGCCATGCCGGCACCAGAGTCTGGCTGACTTCCGTATGGGCCCAGCCGCGGTATGCCACCAGAGCCGGCCCGAGCGCGGTTCGCAGCGAAATTTCCATCTGGTCACGAACCTTGGAAGGCCGCAGCTTGGATACTGCCGACATGCCGGTGCGCAAGTGAGTGATGGCTTCCGGCAGCGCAAAACGCTGCATCGCGATTTCGCCGGCGCGGAGCCAAAGCGGGGCGGCAACGCGGAACTGCTCCGCGGAGTTGTAGTGGAAGGCGAGCAATTCGGGCGCCTTATCGCGCGTATCCGGCCAGCGCTCTTTCAGGAGATGGGCGATATCGCCGTGCAACTGCTTGCGCCGGCTCTTGAGCAGCGAGTCATAGGCGGCGTCCTGAACCAGCGCGTGGGAAAACGTATAGACCGAGTTAGGAATCTCGCCTTGACAGGTCGCAAGCCCCGACGCGGTCAGATGCTGCAGGCCCTTGGTCAGGGCTTCTTCACTCATCAGTTCGAGCCCGGCGCTCAGTTCATAGCTGAACTCACGGCCGATCACCGAACCGACGTGTGCGATTTCCTTGCTGACCGCAAGCCGATCGAGGCGGGCCATCAGCGAGTCGCGCAACGTCTCGGGAATCCTGATGCCGGCCGAAGACCCGGCATAGGCGTAGTGATCGCCTTCCACGACCAGGTCGCCGGACTCCAGGATGGTCTTGGTCAGTTCCTCGACGAACAGGGGAACGCCGTCGGCCCGGTCGATGATCTGCGCGGCGAGGCCCGGCGGCAACGCTCTTCCGCCGACGACCTTGGCGACCAGCGACTCGCTCTGAACCGGAGTGAATTTGGCCAGATTCATCACGGTAACGGCGGGGTCGGTCACCAGGGCCGAACTAAGCTCGGGCCGCGCGGTGATGACAAGCAGCACAGGAATGGCGGGTAGCATTTCGACGAAGCGCGTGAGCAGATCCAGCGACGTCGGGTCGGCCCAGTGCGCGTCCTCGAACAGAAGCAGCGTCGGTCTCATCCGCGCATGGGCGCGGACAAACTCGATCAGGACCCGCATCGTCTCTTCCTTGGCGAGCTTCGGCGAAAGGAGAATCGAGCCGTAGCGCTGCTCATGGGGAATCGAAAGCAACGCCGCGACCAGGCGCATGTCGTCCCTGGCAAGGCCGAGACGGTCGATGGCCAGTGCTTCGAGCTTGTCCAGCCGGGCTTCCGCGCTGCTGTCTTGGCACGGCTGCAACGCCCGTTCGAAGGAGGCTCTGATCGGATAAAAGGCGCTGTTGACGAAGAACGGCGAACATTGAAACACCAGAGTCTGGCCCTCGGCCCGGACGCGTTCGCGCAACGCACTGGCCATCCGGCTCTTTCCGATTCCGGATTCTCCCCGCAGCAGGATCGCTTTTCCCACGCCGGTCTCCTGCACCTGCCGCCAGTCGTCGAGCAACGCCGAGATTTCCGCCTCGCGCCCGACGATGGGCGTCAGGTCGCGCTGGGTCGCCGCCTCGAAGCGGCTTTCGGCCCGGCTGACGCCGAGCACGCGATAGATCCTGGTGGGTCCGCTAACCCCCTTCAGCTCTTTCTCGCCGAGGTCTTCGTATTCGAAGCCGCCGCCCGCCATCCGGCGCACGCTCTCGCTCACGATGATGGAGCCGGGCTTGGCAATGGTCTGGAGGCGCGCGGCAAGATTGATCGTCTCGCCTACCGCGTTCCGTTCGCCGGAGGCGATGACGGCCATGCCTGAGGTGATACCGATGCGCACTTGCAGTCGCCCAACGCCCGGCAGATGCAGCTGCGTGAAGGTGTCGACGATGTCCAGCCCGGCACGGACCGCGCGTTCGGACTCGGCCTCATGCGCCAGGGGAAAGCCGAAGAAGGCGACGACGCCATCGCCGAGTACCCTGAAGACATATCCTTCGTAGCGATTGACGCAGGTCTCGCAGGCTTCCTCGTAGCTGCGAAGCACGATCTGCATGGCTTCGGGATCGAGCTTGTAAGAGAGCTTGGTGAAGCCCACCATGTCGCAGAACAGCACCGTCAAATGGCGCCGTTCGCTCGTCGACGTATCACTCTGATGGGCAGTCCCCGCCTTCTCTGTCGATTTCTCCCCACGCAACAGATTGAGGATTCGCTTGCGCGGTCCGAACGGCAGGCCGAGTTCCTGCAGATCGCTTTCGGTCAGCATCCGCAGCGTCGCCAGATCGACCTCATTCTTCTCGAAAGTGTCGAGAAATCGTTCCAGCTGGTGGAGCTTGAGCCATTCCGAAAGTGGCGTGGCTTTCATGGCGGCATACCGCTGCCATGCTGCTCGACCAGAATGCCATGATTGACCAGCCAGCCCGCGATCGCCAATCCGGATTCCAGCGACATGTGGTTCGACCAGGATCGCGCGATCTGCAGCGGCGTCCTTCCCGGCTGCAATATGCGAAGCAGCGGCGCCAGCTCGCGCCCACCAAGGAACGCAATCGGGCTGGCGAGACGCGGATGATGCAAAGCGGAGGCCAGGCTGACGAAATCGCCTTGCAGGCATGGCGTGGGCGCAAATTCCAGCTCGGACGACAGCTCCATGGGCGTGGTGGCGAAGCCAAGCGCGTCGATCGCGGGAAGCGGTGCCGGGTCCGGCGCTGCCTGCTGGCCCGCGCGCTGTTGCCAGAACGGATCGGCGCAGCGCTCGGCAACGTCGCGATAATGTTCGGGAGCCCAGCGGCGATGACGTTCCGAGGCTTCGCCAAGTTGCGCGCGATAAAAGCTCAGCGCGGCGTCGGTGGATTCGGGCCGGCGCAGCAGCGTGTTGGCGACAATGGCGCCGGAGAGCGCGGTCTGGATGGCCTTTTGAACGCCGCTCGAGGAAATCGGGTCGATCGCCAGCGCCGCGTCGCCGAGTTCAATTTGGCCGGGCGCGACGCAATCGCCGCTTAGATAGGGCGTCGCATCGATCGCGCGTACCGGCGCGATCAACTCGGCGTCGAGGCAGTCGTTTATCAGCGTGGAGCGCTCCAGCAAGCGTAGAAAGCGTTCCGACATTGTCGCGCCGGGCGCGGACCTGAACCGGTGCGGATCCACAAATATCAGCGTGTTGTAGCTGCCGTCGGGCAATGGAACGCCCCAATACCAGCCGTCCTCGCCTGCTTCGATGCGCGGCATGGTCGGCAGGCTTTTCCCACGCCAATAGCCATAAACCGCCAGCGTAGCCACACCGGTCCTGATGTGACGCTGGCGCGAGACGCCGCGCCGTCCGCCGGCATCCGCCACGAAATCGGCATCAAGCTGCGTGACTCCGCCGTCGGAGTCGATGGCGAGATGCCATTTTGCGCCATCATGGGCTTGTTTGAGAACGCGCGCGGGTTGATGGACTCGTACGCCGAAGGCGCGGGCGCGCGCCAGCAGGCGGCGGTCGAATTCGCCGCGATCGACCAGCAAACCCTTTTCGCCGGGATCCTGCCGCAGCCTCGATTGTTGGGCCCAGTTCACCCAAACCCCGGTCACGCTTGGGAAGCCAGCCGCCTCGATCGTCTCGCGCATACCGGCCGCCTGAAGCAGGGGCATAACGCCCGGACTTAGGGATTCGCCCAAATGCGCCCGGGGAAAGCGTTGCCGCTCGATCAGATCGACCTGATGTCCAAGCTGAGCCATGCGCGCGGCGAAGATGCTGCCGGCAGGCCCCGCACCAATGACGCAGACTTCAGCCATGGGGCGTTCCTGCAAGGTCGCGTCCCAATATTTCCGGCTCGGATGACAGCCTGAGATAGGCTTCGAGGCAATAATGCAGCCAGCCGCGGATGTAGTCGCAGGCCGGCCGTCCGCGCCGGATCACTTCGTGATGACAGCCGCCGCCGCAGAGATAACGCGCCCAGCAGGACCGGCAGGGTTCCTGCCGGTGAACATGCCGCGCGGCCAGCCAATCGGCCTGACGGGACGTATCGACGCCGTCGTCGAGTGAACCCATCGCGCCTTCCTCGTCGCCGACAAAGCGATGGCAAGCCGACAGCTTACCTTCGGCGGAGACGCCGAGATAACCGGCGCCGGCGCCGCAAGGGTAGGGGCGGTGGGTGCCGCGATGAATCTCGCGCATGGCGTTGACCATGTTGGCGAAGGGATAACGCCGGCGACTTCGCGAAGCGCGTTCGTATTCCCGCCCGCAATCGATCATTTCGCCCAGCATGAGTTCGAGATCCCCGGACTGCATTTCACCCGCAGCGGTGGGGGCGCTCAGCATAGGCGAAAAGCCGATGCTGTGAAAGCCGGCCGCGACGAAGGTATCGAGCGTCCGGCGCAGCGCGAGATTGCGCGGCGTTACGGTCACGCGCGCCGAAACCTGCATCCTTTGCTGCATTTTCAACAACGGCGCGACGCGCTTCATCACACTGTCATAGCTGCCGCCGCCACCCTTGAAGGGCCGCTGCGCGTCGTGGACTTCCCGCGGGCCGTCGATGCTGATAGTCACGGCGAAGCCATGCTCTTCGAAAAAACGTCCGTCGTCCTCGCTCAGCAGCGTGCCGTTGGTGGTGATCGAGAAGGTGATTTTCGCGTTGCGCCGGCCCGCTTGTTCTCGCGCGTGCAGGGTCGCGGCGCGCAGCGCCTTGCGGTTGACCAGCGGCTCGCCGCCGAGGAATGCCAGATTGAGGCGAGCGCCGGGCTCGGCATTGGCTACCAGTAAGTCCACCGCGCGAAGCGCCTCAGTCAGCTCCATGCTTTTGGCCGTGCCGCCGAACTCGCCTTGCTGGGCGTAGCAATAAGTGCAGCCGAGATTGCATTTCTGGGCAATCGCCAGCGAGAGCGCGCGCAATGGCGGCGACGCCAACGGCGTATCATCGATAAAGCGATGTTCGACCAGGCCCGCCTGGCGCAGCAGCGCGTCGACTTCATCGCTGCCGTCCTCGATCGCCGAACAGTAACTCGCGAACAGGCTGGCGTCGGCGTCGAACAAACGGCTGCCGTCGGCGACAAAAAGATGGCCGCTATTCGCGCTTTCGATCAGATGGACTTGCGGTGTGCGCGGTGACGAAACCCGCATGTAGTGACGGGCGTCGGGGAGGCTCACGGTTCCCGGTCCGTGTCGTCGGGTACGTCGCGCCCGCCGATCTGAAACTTCAGCACCTGCTCCCATTTCGCGAACAGTTCGTCATACATCAGAAGCCGCGTGTCGGCGTAGTCGTCGGCGACATAGGAGTTGGAGCGCTCTTTCTGCATCCAGTTGTCGCCGGTAGAGAGCCCGTTCGAGCCGAGTTCGACGTTGACATAATCGGGCCGGGCCGAAGCCCAGTAATAGCACGAGCATTCGCGGTAATCGTTCTGCCAGGGCGAGCATAACCCCTGGGTGAGTTCGCCGGCATCGGCCAGATCGTAGGAAATCACCGCGGTGTCGTTCTCGAAAAAGGCCTGCACCTCGCACTGGAAGCTGACGTAGTTCTTGGGACCGTCGCTGGATTCCTCAACCAGCGCCATTTGCTGATCGGACGGATCGGCGCTGAAATCGCAGCGAACGAACGATCCCTTGAGGGGCAAAATCCGCGCCAGCGCATTCGACCATTCAACGGCGGCCACGCCATCCGGATTGCTGCTGGTGGTCAGCCTGATCTTGCCCTCGGGATCCGAGGAAGAGGGCCCCCACATTGGCATCATCATCATGAATTCTTGTTCTTTGGCGCCCGACTTCTCGTCCGCCGGGACCACCACGCGAAGCAGGCGATGGCCGCCAAGCTTGCTCGGCTTCAGCTTGCCGCCGCTGCTCTTGACGACTTTGTCGCAGTCTTTACTCGTCTTGATGACGAGATTGTCGTACTCGCGCAATTCGATGCCCTTGAACAGGCGGCGCCAGATGGCGCGAAAATCGACCTCCAGTCCGGGACAGCAATTGGCGACCGATGTGACCGGGCGCGAACTGATCGGATTGCCCTTGGCCTCGTAGGATATCTGCGCCGACAGGTTTTTTGGCGTCAGGCCTTTCGGAACGACGGAAGCCGCGGTCTCGGGCCTGGGCGCGGGCAGGCCTTCGGCGGCCTTACGGATGGTGTCGATCTGCCGCCAGGTCAGAGCCAGGTAATTATTGTCGGCGCCGCACATCAGCGCCGGCATCTTGCGCCGCCCGCGGTCGGTGAAATCGGCGACCTCGTCCGGCTGGCGCAGCAGCCGCAGGAACCATGGCGCGGCGCCGCCCTGCAAAGCGGCGAACACCTGCTGGTGCAGGGTCATGATCGCGAACGTATCGACCGAGCCCGCCGCCATCACCGGGCGAATGGCGCGCTGGGTGTCGGCGGCTTCTTCCTCGGGCATCGAATCCAGCGAGAGCGCCGGGCGGCCCTTGAAGTCGTTGCCGTTCATCACGGCCACATTCATGAAGCGGACTGTCTCATAGGCGCGCCGGATGATATCGAGCGCGCGCGCCCGCGTGATTTCCGGAGACTCGTCCGGCGCCACGTCGGGGCCGTTGATGATCTGTTCGAGGTCGTCAGCCAGCGTGCGCACGAACAGCGAGTCCGGCGCCATCGCCGGCGGCGCGGCGCAAATCCGCGCCTTCGCGGCCAGCTTGCTGCCGTTCCCTAGGGTCAACTGCACTTCGACAAAACCGTCGCAGGCGTCGTCGAAATAGCCGCGGCTGATCGCTTTGTTGTCGAACAGCCAGGACGGCGCGGGCGGATTGATCGCAAACAGCGACGGCGGCACGGTCTGGTTTTTGGCGGGGTTGTCCTCACGGCCGAGGCCGCACCACGAGTTCTTGCTGTCGTAGATCGCAAGCGGTTCGTCGATCTGATAGAGCGGGGGATCGCCGATCGCCACGACAGCGCCCGGAACGGGCTTGTCAGGTCCGTAGATCAATCCCTTGGCCGGCGTGAATCGCAGCCGAATTTCCGGAAAGTCGTGGTTCGGCTTGATGTAACGTACCGTGCCGAAATTGACCGACGCCTCCTTGGAAATGAAATTGTTGCAATGGCCGGCGAGCGTGTGGCGCTGGTGATCGCTGAACCATGCGGTCTGCGCATGAATCAGATCGTCTTCTTCGCCGGTGCGCCGGACGATCTTGCGATTGGACACCGTCGCCCGCCACGTGACGCTTTTTTCGTCGAGACCCTCCTGTCGCAGCAGCGCGGTGGTGAGGGGCACCAGCTCATCGGCGTCGGTGACGGCAAAGACTTCAAGGAACGGCGCGATGGGCCGAATGCTGTGGCCAATCTTGAATTGAAGCTTGTGCGGGGTGTGCTGGCGCTCGATCTCGCCGGAGTTTTCATCGACGATGAGCGTCGGCTGGGCCTTGAGCTCGCGATAGCCCAGCGGGTCCGAGGGATCGATGTCGAGGTCGAACGTATAATTGTCCATGGGTTCGCTGGCCGAGCCCAGTCGGCCGATCGCGAACGGCGGCAAAATACGCAATTGCTTGATCGCCAACGATCCGCCCTTTCGTTCAATTCCTGCCCGCGAGGATGGCGCCGATCCAGCGCTTGGCCTCGTCATCGAGGGTCTTCAATGTCTTCAAATAGACGTCGCCGCGAATCTCGGTGATTTCCTTCTTGAAGCTGGCGTACTCGTCGGCGTGCTCAAGCAACTTTTCGCAGATATGATGCGAGGCCTCGAGCAGATCTTGATGTTGACGCCAGATGTCGATTTCGGCCTGCGGCAATTCGAGGGTGTAGGGTAATTCAAACGGCGGAGCGGCGTGCGCGCCAGGCTTCTTGGGGTCATGAAGCGGCAACCGCACCAACAGTCCCGCGATGGTCTTGAGATTGTACATTTCGCCAAAGGCGCGATGCATGACCATGCCGCGCTGGCCGGGCTCGCGCAGAGGCTGGCTGCGTCCGAGCTGGAAGCTGTGTGCCAGATAGTTCAACAACAGGCGGTAGCGCTGGTTGAACAGCTGCGCCATCAGATGCGCCGCGGAGTCGCTTTTCGGGTGTGCGGGGATGTAGGATGTTTCACCCGGCTTCTTCAGGTTGGCGAAATCTTTCCGCGTGGTCGGGTTGCGCGGAACGTCGTAGGTGGCTTTCCAGGAGGGGTCGCTCTTCTGCAGCGCCTTGTACTCCTCGTAGATCTGCACGAAGCGCTCGAAGTGCGATGGCTCGCCGGTTTCGTCGTGCTGCAAATGTGGGGCTTCGCCCTGGGCGGACAGCGCGCGCAGGACCTTGACCGCGTCAGCGCGGGTCGCGGCTCGTGCGACCTGCACGTGGGCATGGCGGTGGGCCATCGAGGAAGGAAAGTCGGGTGAGGCCTCGCGTTCGCGGGGGCCGGCGCTCTCGTCAACGTCGCCGTCGGGCGTCAGCGCACGGGGTTGAGGCTTGTAGCCCCGGCCCCAGTCGTCCCAGTCGGCCTGCATGTCATAACTTGCTTCGTTGAACGCCGAGTCCGGAATCCGGTGCGGATCGGAGATCAAATCGATGATCTGATGGTAGAGTTCGCCGACCTGGTGCAGATCGGCCTTGATCTTGTCGGCGCCAAATCGTTTGGTCAGCTCGCGCGTGACTTCCTGCACGCACTCCCATTCCTGATCTGGCCCGATCGACGACGGGGCGGCCTTTTCACGGCGCTTGCCGGGCGCCATCGCCAAGAGCCTCGGCGTCTCCCGATAGACCTCGTTATGCTTGATTTCCGCGAGTCTTGGCATCTCGGCATAGATGAAGCACTGCAGCGTCTCCAGCGACAGCGGCTCGAGTGAGAACGGAAACGGATAGAACTCGTGATCCCACGGCATCATCTCGCGATCGAAGCTGATCGGCGCGCCCAACAACACCAGCAGATTTTGAACCGTCAGCAGATGTCCCATTTCCTCCCTGGCGACGGAGAGGATGCTGGCCCGCCAGCCCTCGACCAGCGCCCGGCGCTCCTTGTCGGCCTGATCGCCATTGATGGAGTAGGCGGCGTAGAGATATTGTACCATCAGCGCGTGCTCGACCTCCGCGCCTGAGGTCAGGAGCATGATCAGATGATCGCGCCAGCTCATGTCCGGTCGTTTCTTGCCATAGACCGGGTCCGTCACCTCCACGATCTGAGGGTCTTTTGGAGTTGTCTTGGCGGGGCTGTCGGGCAAAGGCACTCCCACGTCAGAGGCCTGGAATCATACCGCGGGCAGCAAAAGCACATCGTGACGCGCGCTACCAAGGCCTCGAAACCAGTAGAGTTGCGGTAGAATACTGTCAAGTGTTCGCGCCTTCGGAGGCGGTGGATTGAGCTGCGTGGCCGGGAAGTCCTTGATCGATCTAAGATTGCGGGGAAGTCGTGATCGAAGCTTTCCCCGAAAACGCAGGACGGATCGTTCGCGGTGAGACGTTTTAGCTCTTGCCGGTTTGCATCAGTCCGAGCTTGCGTCCTAGCCATTCCGTCGTCGGCGCTTGGATCAGGATCGTCATCAGGATGGTGATGAAGGTGACGGATTCGATCATCTTGGCGCCGGGCGCGTTCATACCTGACAGCAGACCTGCCAGCGCCGCCGGGATGATGCCGGTCTCGCGGGTCCAGCACATGAACAGCATTTCGCGAAAGCTCCAGCGCGCGCGGCGGTCGGGCAGGGCGCACAGGAATACGGTTGCTGGACGTGCGACCAGCATCAACACGGCGGCGATAGCGGCGCCCCCGAGCCAGTACTGGCCAATCAGTGCAAAATCGACCTGCGCGCCGAGCAGCATGAAAATGAACAGGCGCAGGATGAAGCAGGTGGTCAGCGCGAAGTCGTCGAGCTTTGCACTTTGTCCGGCCCCATCTTGAAGCCGAATGCCTCTTTGTTACTAAGCACGATGCCGGCCACGAACACGGCCATGAAGCCGCTGGCCGCAAGTACATCGGCCGCGAAATAGGCGCCTATCACCGCCGCCAGCGTGACCACCGGGGCAAACTCGGCAAGGAATCCCAATCTTTCATGGGCGATCAGCAGCGCGGCGAGATAACCGAAAGCCGCGCCCGCGACGATGCCGATGACGGACTGCCGGAGGAGATCAGCGATCGCATCCGCCACCGAAAATCCGCCACTGCCTGTCGCGACCACCAGCACGGTGAAGGTGAGGATTGCTCCCATCGCATCGTTAAACGCAGATTCGCTCATCACAGTTTGTGCCAGCCGGTCGCGAATGCACACCTGCCGGAAGATCGGGATCAGCGTGGCGGGATCGGTCGAGGCCAAGGTCGCACCCAGCAAGAGCGCGACGATCAGGGGAATGCCGAGGATGTGGTGGGCGGCGAGGCCGACAATCCCGGCGGTAATCAGCACACCCGCGGTCGCTATCACGACGAAGGTGATCCAGACCTGTCTCAATACGTTAAATCGCACCGCCGCGCCGCCGTCGAACAGGATATAGCTGGCGCCGAACAACAGGACGATCGCGTTCAGCGGAGAATCCGCCTTGATGTCGATCAGCCCGGAGACCTGCGGGCCAAGGGCGATCCCGGCCACCAGAAACACCGCGACATCGGGTACCCGGATCTTTTGCGCCAGCAGGCCGGCGATAGTGCCGATAGCCAAAATGAGACCGCACGACAGCAGCGTATGCCGGGCTATCTCGATGGCGGCTGAAATTTCCAATTCGCGTTCGACCTGTTTGCAGTGGCGGTATGCCGTGTCAGTTCAACGCTTTCAGCGTGCCGCGTATTCGTTTCCTTCATCGCGCAGAGGATCGCCGCCCGCGGTCAGGACATAGGCCGGCGGCAGAAAGGGGATCGAAAGCGGCCGTACCGATTTCAATTCGGGGGGCTCGGGATTGGTGACGAGGCGGCTCTTCAGAAAGAACGCGCGCGCTTCGGTCGGCGTCAACGTTTCGTAAGGAGGCCGGCCGGCCTCCCGGAACGCCTTGAAGATAGCGGCGGCATCGGGATCGAGCACGACGGGCATGACGGAAAGGGCTCTCGATAAATTCACGGCTGTCATGACGGGCGATGCAAAGTCGATCCCCCGGCAGGATGAGCCTAGGCTGCGCTTCGGCTGCCGTCCACGGCGTTGACGTATCCGATGACGTAGCCCGCCTCAGCGAAGCTGAACATGTTGATGTCGAGCCGCAGCGAAACGTTTCGGGCGAATGTTCGCGACAAAGTCGACGACGTCGTCCGCGGGCTGAACATCGGCGATGCTGGCCAGCCCCCGGGCGCGAGGCCGGCAACGCCTTAATCCGACCTATCCACAATAGGTTGCGACAATATGGGCCGTATTCGGTACCGATGATGCGGGCCGCGCCTGATTTGCTCGAATAGGCTTGCTCCGCGTGGGCTATTCCCTATGCGGGCGGGACTCCCCATACCGGGGTGGGCCGGAGCGCGGGAAGTCGCCCTTTCCCCGCCGTATTCGGCGTGTTAACCCGATGGCTTGTGGGCGGCTCATAGAATGTACAATGGCGTCAGCCCGATTCGCCTCATAAAGCCGCGCGAGATGCTTCGAACCATTGCCCTGACTGGCTTTGCGGTCCTGCTTGCCGCCTCGACGATCACGCTCGCGCCGCCGGCGCGCGCGCAGATCGGCAACATTTTTTCCGATCCCAATCCGCGCCCGCCCGGCAATATTCCGCGCGGCAATCAACAGCAGGCGCCCGACGACGAGGAAGTGGTGCCGGAACTGCCGCAGGGCAGGCTGCTGCCGACCCGTCCGCCGCCGCCGGTGCAGTCCGTGCCCCCGCCGGGCTCGGTGCAGTCGCAGCCGTTGGCGCCGCCGCCGGGTACCACGATCGTTCCACAGAACACCCAACCGGGCATCGCGGTCGCGCCGCCGCAACCTGAGCAAGGCGGCGCTGCGCCCGGCTCCAACCCGCCGCCTGGACAGCGTCAGTCCAAGGCCGTACCGCAAGCGCCGGCTTCGCTGCAACCCGGCGACGAGGTCGTTACCGAGCCGCCCGCGCAGAAGATCATCAACAAGAAGGCGAGTTTCTCCGGCCTGGACAAGATTACCGGGCGCATCATCAATTTCGACGAGGACATCGGCGAAACCGTCCAGTTCGGCGCGCTGCGGGTCAAGACCGACGCCTGCTACACGCGGCCGGCGACTGAAGCCACCAACACCGACGCCTTTGTCGAGGTCGATGAGATCACGTTGCAGGGCGAGGTGAAGCGGATCTTCTCCGGCTGGATGTTCGCGGCGAGCCCCGGCCTGCACGGCGTCGAGCATCCGATCTACGATATCTGGCTGACCGACTGCAAAGGTCCGCAAACCACAGTCGTAACCGCAGCGCCTGAAGCGCCGAAGCCGGCTGCGGCATCCCCGCCGCCCGCGCAGAGGCGCGCGGCCCCGAGGCAGGCCCCGCGCCCGCCACCGCCACCCCCGCAGCAGCAGACGCAACAGCCGCCGCCGCCTCCGCCGCAGCAACCCGGCGGCCTGTTCGGGATTTTCCGGCAATAGGCCAGATTCTTCTTTTGACGCGTTTTCTTCATGCGAACCGGTATCCGCTTCGCTCGAAAACGCTTAGGTCTTACCGCGCGCGGCGATAATGCCGAGCGCTTCGGCTCCGCCGATCGGACGATCGACCGGCAATTTGCGGAAATCCGCGCTCTCGGCGATCGCCCGATCGAGCAGTACGCCGTAGCGTTGCCGCGGGACTTCAACCGCGCCGAAATTGAGCAGGTGCTTGGTGACATATTGCGTGTCAAGCAGCACGAATCCGCCTGCGATCAGCCGCGCCACCAAATGCACCAGCGCCACCTTCGAGGCGTCGCGGGCGCGGTGAAACATGCTCTCGCCGAAGAAAGCGCCACCAAGATTGACGCCGTACAGCCCCCCGACCAGATCGTCGTTCTGCCAAACCTCGACGCTGTGGCAATGCCCGAGCTCGTGGAGCCCGACATAGAGGTCGCGGATTCGCCGGTTGATCCAAGTGTCCTTGCGCTCCTCCTGTGGCGCGGCGCAGCCAGCGATGATCGCCTTGAACGCGGTATCGACGGTGACGGTAAAGGCATCGGAACGCACCGTCCGCGCCAGCCGTGAAGAAACGTGAAAGCCGTCGAGCGGGATCACGCCGCGCATTTCCGGCTCGACCCAGAACAGGCTCGGGTCGTCGGCACTTTCGGCCATCGGAAAGATGCCGCAGGCATAGGCGCGCAGCAGCACTTCGGGCGTGATTTCAGACGAGACGGAGTCGCGCGAGGCCATGCGTGTGAGACTAGCGCGTTTTCCGGCGAAGGGGAGTCCGGTTCGTAGGGGGAAAATGAGCCAAAAGAAAAGCCGCGTCAGCCGGTAGCGGTCTTTTTGGGGTTGGTCGCCGGCGCATGGATGCCACCGAACCGCAGCACGATCCGGGTACCGACATGGGCGGGATCGCGCTCGACGCTGGCATTGAGCTTGCTTGCCATCGCGGTCACGATGCGCTGTCCCATCCCGGTGGAGCGCGGGTCGGTCTTGGCGTTGAGGCCGACGCCGTCGTCGGAAATCGACAAGACGACATCATCACCAAGCGCGCTGAGATCGACGTGGATCGGTCCGGCACCATCCGGATAGGCGTATTTGACCGCGTTCATCACCAGTTCGTTGACGATAATGCCGATCGCCACCGCGCGATCCGGATCGATCTCGATCGGCTCCGCCTTCAGCGTCAGCCGCGACATCCGGTTGCCTTCGGCGGAACGCCGGAGATCCTCGAGCAAGGCGTCGAGATACTGATTGAGCAGCACGCTTTTGAGGTCGTGCGAAGTGTAGAGCCGACGGTGCACCTGCGCCACCGCGGCAACGCGTCCCATGGCGTTGGTTAGCGCCGCCTTGACGTCCTCCTGGCTGCTTGAACTCGCCTGCAGGTGCAGGAGCGAGGCGATGATCTGCAGGCTGTTACCGACGCGATGATTGACTTCGCGCAACAGCATCTCGCGTTCGGCGGCAAGCGCGGCATAGCGGTCACGCGAGGCATGAACCTCGGCCTCGGCGTCGTCACGGGCCTTCTGAAGCTGCGCCTGCCGGATCGCGCCGTCGACGGCGACCTGCAGCAGCGGAATGAAATCGCCCTGGACGTCCTTGACCAGGTAGTCGGCGGCGCCGGCCTTCAGCGCGGTGACGGCGATGTTTGAATCCTGCGACGCGGTGACGAACACCACCGGCGGCGCATTGGGGATCGCCAGGATCTGGTCCAGGGTTTCGAGGCCGTCGAGGCCAGGCATGTGCTGGTCGAGCGCCACGACATCGATGCCTCCTTGCCGCAGCCGATCGAGTCCATGCTGGCCGCTTGCTGCATGGACGACGCAAAAACCCGCTCGCGTCAGGCCGCGTTCGACCAGTCGCGCCAGTGCTTCGTCGTCGTCGACATACAGAAGGGTGGGCTTGGCTGTGGTCATAGTGCGGCTGGCGGAACCTGAATGACGGAGAAGAACAGCCCGAGCTGGCGGATGGCGTTGGCGAAGCTTTCGTAATTCACCGGCTTGGTGATGTAGACGTTGCAGCCGAGTTCATAGCAGCGCTTGATCTCATGCGAATCGTCGGTCGTGGTCAGGATCACGACCGGCGCGCATTTCAGATATTTGTTTTCCTTGACCCGCCGCAGGATCTCGATACCCGTCATGTCGGGCAGGTTGAGGTCGAGCAGGATCAATAGCGCTTCGCCCTTGTGACTGATACCGGTGCCGTCGCTTCCGAACAGATAGTTTACCGCTTCGGTGCCATTGGTGAACGGTTTGATGTCGTTGTTGACGCCGGAGCGACGGATGTTGCGCTCGATCAGGCGAGCGTGTCCCTCATCGTCCTCGACCATGATGATGGTAACCGGTTTGTTCATGTATCTCCGTTCCACTTACTGGCTGCCCAGGCGATGGGCAGGGTGATCGTGAAGGTGCTTCCGTGGTGAAGTTCGGACGCGACCGACATGGTGCCGCCGAGCCGACGCACCAGTGCACGAACATGCGCGAGCCCGATGCCTTGTCCGGGTTTGTCCTGGGTGCCGGCACGCCGGAAAAGGTCGAAAATCCGCTGGTGATCCTTGGGATCGATGCCGCGGCCGTTATCGGCAATTTCGAAGATCGCAAAGCCAAGCTTGGTGCGGGCACGCACCGTGATGTCGCCGGGAATGCCCGGCTTGAGGTATTTGAGCGCGTTGTCGATCAGATTGGAAAAGATCTGCTCGATTGCCAGCCGGTCGCTCACGATGTCCGGCAGCGGTTCGATGCGGATCTGCGCTTCGGCCTCCGAAGCCTGATGCGCCACCGTCGCGACGATACCCTCGATCAGCTCGCGGGTGTCGATCTTGACCGGGTGGAATTCGCGCCGTCCCTCGCGGGTGAGATGGAGGATCGCCGATATCAGGCGGTCCATCTTGCCGATCGATGATTTGATGAAGCCGAGCGCCTCGGCAAAATCCTGCGAGAGCTGCCTATCCTCGCCCTCAAGCAGCGGCTCGGCCTCGCCGCTGTCGGCCGGCACCAGCGGCGCGCCGGCACGGTCCAGCGTCGCAATCCGCCGGAAGATGTCGCCGCGCAACTGCTCAAGCTCGCTGGTGAAGCCCATGATGTTCACCAGCGGCGAGCGCAGATCGTGGCTGACGATGTAGGCGAAGCGTTGAATCTCGTCATTGGCCTCGCGCAGGTCGGCGGTGCGTTCGTCGACCGTGGCTTCCAGATTGAGGTTGTTGTCGCGCAACCTGGCTTCGGCGTCGTCGCGGGCGCGCGACGAACGCCGCACCAGCAAGATCGAAATCGCGGCGAGCGCGATCACCAGCCCGGAGCCAGCGACGGTCACGATCGATGCCAGTTGCTGGGTGCGGTCTGCGGTCCTGGTGCGTTCGGCAAACAACCGATCCTCTTCGGCCCGCATGTTTTCGACGACATTATTCGTCTGCCGGGCCAGATTGCGGATAACGGCTTCGCGCATCACAGCGATGCCGCCGGCTGCATCATGGCGATTGACGAAATCGATGGTCTGGGCGAATTCTTCGAGCCGCCCTTCGATCGGCTGCTGCAGCCGTTTGACATTCTCGATCTGAACCGGATTGTCGCCAATCAGAGACTTAAGCTTGTCGACGTCGGCGACCACGGCAGCCGCCGCCGTCTCATATTCGGTGCGAAAGCGAGGCTCGGACGTGAGGAGAAAGCCGCGCGTGGCGCTTTCGGCGCGGCGGACTTCCAGAAGCAAGGCATTCATCTGGTTTTCCACCTCGATCGTGTGAACCACCCAGCCATTGTCCTTGCGCGACTGATTGACCAGCACAACCGACGTCGTGCTGATTGCCACTAGCACAAGAAACCCCGCCGCAAGCAGCAGGATCTGGCCAATCGCCCTGTGGCGCGTGGCATCAACCGTTAGAAGTACCTTGTCTAGCGAAATCAACTATCCCCCGCAGGAGGGTTCCCCGGCGAGTTCACAAAACGCCGACCGAAGCTAATTGTTCCCGGACTTTGCGGGTATTTTTGGAAGGGCTTCAGCCGGGGTTTTGCCTGCCAGATATTGCTCCAGCCAGTGAATATGGTAGTCGCCGTCGATGATACTGGGCTCGCGAACCAGCGCCCGGAACAGGGGCAGGGTGGTCTCGATCCCGTCCACCACCATCTCGTCCAGCGCCCGCCGCAACCGCATCAGGCATTCGGCGCGGGTCTTGCCATGCACGATCAGCTTGCCGACCAGCGAATCGTAATAAGGCGGGATCACGTAGCCTTGGTAAACCGCGGAGTCGATCCGCACGCCGAGACCGCCCGGCGGATGGTATTGTAAAATCCGCCCCGGCGAGGGCCGGAAGGTCTGCGGGTTTTCCGCGTTGACGCGGCATTCGATGGCGTGACCGATGATTGCGATCTCGTCCTGGGTCGCCGGCAGTTCGCCGCCGGCCGCGATTCTGATCTGCTCCAGCACGAGGTCGATGTCGGTGATCATCTCGGTGACGGGATGCTCGACCTGGATGCGGGTATTCATCTCGATGAAATAGAATTCGCCGTCCTCGTACAGGAACTCGATGGTGCCGACACCGAGATATTTTATGTCCTGCATCGCCTTGGCGCAGGTCGCGCCGATCCTGGCGCGCGCGGCTGCCGTCAGGACCGGTGAGGGGCCTTCTTCCCAGACTTTCTGATGGCGGCGTTGCAGCGAGCAGTCGCGCTCGCCGAGATGGATCGCGCCGCCGCGGCCATCGCCCAACACCTGGATTTCGATATGGCGGGGCTTCTTCAGATATTTTTCCAGATACACCGAGGGATCGCCGAACGCCGACTTCGCTTCATGGGACGCGGTCGACAGCGCCAGCAGCAGGTCGTCGGCGGTTTGGGCGACCTTCATGCCGCGCCCGCCGCCGCCGGACGCCGCCTTGACCAGCACCGGAAAGCCGATCGCCTTCGCAATCGCCATCGCGTCGTCCTCGGGGCCGACCGCGCCGTCGGAGCCCGGGACCACGGGAATGCCGAGTCGCCTGGCGGTTTTCTTGGCCTCGATCTTGTCGCCCATCAGGCGGATATGCTCGGCTTTCGGACCGATGAAATCCAGATTGTGATCGGCGAGGATCTCGGCAAAGCGGGCGTTTTCCGAAAGGAAGCCATAGCCAGGATGCACGGCATCGGCGCCGGTGATCTCGCAGGCCGCGAGCAGTGCAGGTATGTTGAGGTAGCTGTCTTTGGACGGCGGCGGACCGATGCAGACGCTCTCGTCGGCCAGCCGCACATGCATGGCGTCGGCGTCGGCGGTCGAATGCACCGCGACGGTGGAGATGCCGAGTTCCTTGCAGGCGCGCAGCACGCGCAATGCGATTTCCCCGCGATTGGCTATGAGAATCTTGTCGAACATGCGGTCCTGGATGGTGAGTGGCGAATGGCGAATGGCGAATAGAAGATTTCGGTCGTTCCCTATTCGCTATTCGCCACTCACCATTCGCCCCTCATTCAATAATCACCAGAGGTTCGCCGAATTCGACCGGCTGGCCGTCTTCGACCAGAATTTGCGTTACGGTGCCCGCCCGCGGCGACGGAATCTGGTTCATCGTCTTCATGGCTTCGATAATCAGGAGTGTCTCGCCCACCGCTACCCTGTTGCCGACTTCGATAAACGGCTTGGCGCCGGGTTCGGAGGCCCAATAGACCGTGCCGACCATCGGCGAGGGCACGACGCCCGGGTGCTCGCTGACATCGGCGACGGTAGCGGGCGCTGCAGGAGCGGCAGCGGCCGCGAGATTTGCGACCGGCAGGTTCGCCGGAACGGAAGCCGTTATGCTGATGTTGCGCGCGACCCGCACCCGAAGGCCGGCGCGTTCGATTTCGATCTCGGTCAGGTTGGTTTCGTCGAGCAGCAGCGCGAGTTCGCGAATGAGCGCACTGTCCTCGCTTCTGGATTTTGCGGCTACGATGTTGTCAGGCGGGCGCGCCATAATCTCGATCCCTGGACTTTCTGTGGCGTGGCCGGTCAGGCCTTGGCTGTGAGGCCGAGCTTGGCGGCCAGACCATTGATCGCGAGCCGGTAGCCGTCGATGCCGAAGCCGGAGAGCATTGCAAAAGCGGCCTTGGCGGTGAAGGAATGATGGCGGAAGTTCTCGCGGGCGTGGATATTGCTGATATGCACCTCGACCGCCGGAATTTTCACGGCCATCAAGGCATCGTGCAACGCGATCGACGTGTGCGAATAGGCACCGGCATTGACGATAAGCCCCGCCGCGTTGTTCGCATGCGCCTCGTGGATGAAATCGACCAGCTCACCCTCGCGATTGGATTGTCGGCACTCGGCCTTGAGGTCGAATTGCGCGGAGGTTGCGACGCACAATTTCTCGACATCGGCGAGCGTCGCATGGCCGTAGGTCTCGGGCTCACGGACCCCCAACAGATTGAGGTTCGGGCCGTTGAGGACATAGATTGTCCGCTGGGTGGTTTTAGCAGGTATGTTGGCCATCCGGATCCCGGCAATGTGGCGGTGGGTGGCGCGGTTATAGGTAACAACGGCGCCAAGGGGAAGCCTTTAGACCATCCCACGCCTGCCCCAACTGCCTCATCCGGTTCGCAAAAAGGGCCGTAGAACCTACGGAAACCTTCGTTAACCAAGGTCAAACGATGGGTTCCCGCGCCTTTCGGGCCGCGAGCGAAAGCTGCGGGTCAAACAAAAAGGGCGAGCATTGCTGCTCGCCCCGAACTAGTGCTGGCCGCTGGATCAGGTATCCAGCACCGCTACGATCTCCATGCTTCGCGGATCGATCACCACCAGCTGGTCGCCGACCAGGATGTATTCATAGCCGCGCCATTCCGGATAGATCGAGACGACTTCCGTCGGAAGCGTATGGAACGTCACGTCGCGCGGAACGCGGGTACCGACCGCGATCGAGAAGTTCACGTGGCTGACCGGGGCGACATGCTGCTCCCTGATCACGCTCGTGATTCTGGTCCGCTGCTCGGTCGACAGCTTTGCGCCAGCGCCGGCCTGGCCCACGGTCTGACGGCCGGTCTTGCCCTCGGCCTCGTTATTCATCTTCCCGTTGTTCATCTTTTCGTCGCTGCGCTGCGCGTTCTTGTTGTCGTTCATCCGCTCGTCGTGACGCTGCGCATTCTTGTTGTCGTTCATCC
>Ga0164309_10000459_pt1 | contig 22472 bp, 16 predicted proteins | sample Whisoiple_247_MG_FD_109984 | JGI IMG/M metagenome (GOLD analysis project Ga0164309, IMG submission 109984) | Soil microbial communities amended with fresh organic matter from upstate New York, USA - Whitman soil sample_247_MG | ecosystem: Environmental > Terrestrial > Soil > Unclassified >...
AGCTCGAGGATCAGCTCGACGACGGTCTTGTTGTCCACCTCGCCGTCCGCGCCGATCAGGTAGGTCTCGCCGAGGCGGCCCTTCGTGATGATGTCCCACACGGCGGAGTTGTGGTCCTCGACGTGGATCCAGTCCCGGACGTTCTCGCCGGTGCCGTAGAGCTTCGGCCGCACGCCGTCGATCACGTTGGTGATCTGGCGCGGGATGAACTTCTCCACGTGCTGGTACGGGCCGTAGTTGTTCGAGCAGTTCGAGATCGTGGCGCGCACGCCGAACGACCGCGCCCACGCGCGCACCAGCAGGTCCGAGGACGCCTTGGTCGACGAGTACGGGCTGGACGGGTTGTACGGGGTGTCCGGCGTGAACTTGGCCGGGTCGTCCAGCTCGAGGTCGCCGTACACCTCGTCGGTGGAGATGTGGTGGTACCGGACGTCGTACCGGCGCACGGCCTCGAGCAGCGTGTACGTGCCGATGACGTTCGTGTGCACGAACGGCCACGGGTCGTGCAGCGAGTTGTCGTTGTGCGACTCGGCGGCGAAGTGCACGACGACGTCGCTGTTCTTCACGAGGTCGTCGACGATGTCGTGGTCGGTGATGCTGCCCTTGGCGAACGTCACCCGGTCCCACACCGGGGCGAGGCTCTTCTCGTCACCCGCGTAGGTCAGGGCGTCGAGGACGGTGACCTGGACGTCCGGGTGCTCGCGCACGACCTGGTGCACGAAGTTGGAGCCGATGAAACCGGCTCCGCCGGTGACGAGCATGCGCACGAGAGGACCTCCGTGGTGAAAGTGGGCGGCACCAGCGTACCGATGGCGCCGCCGCCCCGGGGCGTACCGGGACCAACCGGACGCCGTGACCGGACACGCGGAGGTCGTCCTTGACTGCAGTCACTCCGTGGCTGACCCTGCGAGGGTCCGCCGTCGCCCACCACGGGACCTCCGCCATGTCTTCGCGCCTCCTCCTCGCTCTCGCGGTCGCCGCCGCGACCGCCGTCCCGGCGGGCCTCCCGCCGGCCGCGGCCGCCGCAGCACCCGCCCCGGCCACCGCGGTGGCCGCCGACCCGATCGGGGTGTCCGAGGAGTCGCTGCAGGCGACCCTCGGGACGCCCGACGCCGCGGCCGACGCGGCGGAGCCCGCCGTCGGCACGACCGTGCAGGAGGCGGCGCTCGTCGTCGCCGCGCAGGCCGACGCCGAGCCGGTCGCACCGGACGCCGCCCCCGAGGCCCGCGCGGCGCAGGGCGCCGAGCCCGACGCGACCGAGCCCGACGCCGCGCCCGCCCCCGAGGACCTGCCCGCGGTCGACGCCGCGGACGAGCCGGTCGTCGCCGACCTGCTGGACGCCACCGAGCCGGAGCGGGTCGTGACCCCGCCGGTCGACACCTCCGGCGCGCAGACCGTCGGCGTGACGTGGCCGGCCGGCGCCGAGGCGGCCGACCTGGCGCCGCGGGCGCGCACGCTGTCGGAGGGGACCTGGTCCGGCTGGACCGACCTGGAGGCCTCCGACCTCGCGGCGGACGCGGGCGGCGTCGACGCCGAGCACGAGCTGCGCGGCGGCACCGACGCCCTGTGGATCGGCGAGGCCGAGGCGGTGCAGCTGTCGTTCGCGGCGACCGCCGACGGCGGCCCGCAGGACATGACGTTCGTGCAGGTCAGCTCGCCCGAGGAGGAGCCCGCGGCCGCCGGGGCCGAGGGCGACGCGGCGGGGACCGTCGCGGGCGCCGCGTCCACCGGCGACGCGGTGTTCCGCACCGCGGCGGCGGTCGTGCCGACGGCCGTGGACGCGCCGCGCGTGTACTCCCGCGCCGAGTGGGGCGCGCGCGCCCCGTCCTGCACCCCGGACGTCGCCCGCACGCTGCTCGCGGCGGTCGTGCACCACACGGCCGGTAGCAACTCCTACGCGTCGGTCGCCCAGGCGATGCAGCAGATCCGGAACGACCAGGCGTACCACATCACCGGCCGCGGCTGGTGCGACATCGGCTACAACTTCCTCGTCGACAAGTGGGGCAACGTGTACGAGGGCCGGGCGAACTCCGGCACCCAGCCCGTGATCGGCGTGCACGCCGGCGGGTTCAACACCTCCACGGTCGGCATCTCGATGCTCGGGGACTACAGCTCGGTCACGCCGTCCGCCGGCACGCAGGAGTCCGTGGCCCGGCTGATCGCCTGGCGGCTGTCGCAGTACCACCGGGACCCCACGAGCACCGTCGGCTACACCACCCTCGGCGGCGAGAACTCGCGGTACCCCGCCGGCACGTCGCTCGCGCTGCCGGTCGTCGTCGGCCACCGGGACACCGCGTTCACCGCGTGCCCCGGCAACGCGGGCTACGCCGTGCTCGGCGCGATCAAGAACCGCGCGCGGGCGATCATCGGCGCCGGCTTCGTCAACCCGGCGGCCACGGCCTCCTCGATCGGCATCGGCGGGTCGGTCTCGATCACCGGGGGCGTCATCACCGGGGCGACCTGGTCCCTGGCGGTCACGGACACCCGGACCGGGATCATCGTGCAGCGGGTGAACGGCAGCTCCGGCGCCTCCGGCGGCGGTGCCATCGCGACGTGGAACGGCACGTCGTCGGCGGGCAACGCCGCGGGTCCGGGCACCTACCGGTTGACGCTGACCGGCACCTACGGGGCGACGACGCTCGTGCCCTACACGGCGAACGTCACCGTCACGGGCAGCCAGAACCCGCCGACCGTGGCGCCGGTGGCGCTCACCGGAGACCTCGGGTTCGTGCCGATGACGCCGGTCCGGGTGCTCGACACCCGCCCGTCCGCGTCGTCGCTCGGCGCGGCGTCCCGGGTGGACGTCAAGGTCGCGGGCGTGTCCGGGATCCCGGCGGACGCCAAGGCCGTCGCGCTGACGGTCACGGCGGTCAACTCGTCGACGATCACGCACGTCCGGGCGTGGCCCGCGGGTCAGACCATGCCCAACGCGTCGGTCCTGAACACCGACCCCGGCCGCACCACGGCCGGCTCGCTGGTGGTCGGCGTCGGCGGCGAGGGCAAGGTCAGCCTCTGGAACAACCTGGGCAGCACGCACCTCCTCGTCGACGTGACGGGGTACTACACGACCGCCTCCGGCACCGGCTACCAGGCGCTGGGGAGCGCCACCCGCGTCCTTGACACGCGGCAGTCGGGCGGTGCGGTGCAGCCCCGCACCCGGCGCACGGTGCAGGTCGCGGGCACGGGTGGCGTCCCGGCGGACGCGACCGCCGTCGCGGTCAACGTCGTGTCGGTCCGGCCCGGCGGCTACGGCTACGTCGCGGTGGTGCCCAGCGGGTCCGCCGTGGGCAGCACGTCCACGGTCAACAACCAGCCCGGCCGCGACACCGCCAACCGCGCCGTGGTCACGCTGACCGGGGGCAAGCTCGACGTGTACGTCGACGGCGTCGCCCAGCAGGTCGTCGTCGACGTGGTCGGGTGGTACGGCTCGTCCGCGTCGGCCACGTTCACGCCCATCGCCCCGGTGCGCGCGTTCGACACCCGCTCGGGTGCGCCGCTGGGCGCGGGGGAGACCCGCTCGCTCGCCGTGGCGGGGCTGCCCGCGGGCGCCGCGTCGGTGGCGATGAACCTCACGTCGACCAACGCGTCGGCGGCGGCGACCTACCTCACGGTCTGGGGCGCCGGCGCGCGGCCGGGCACCTCCGACCTCAACGCGGGCGCGGGTCGCGACCAGGCCAACCAGGTGTACGTCGCCCCGTCGGCGGGGCGGGTCAACGTGTACAACAACCTGGGCACGAGCCACGTGGTCGCGGACGTGTTCGGGTACTTCGCCGACTGAGCCGGCGCCGGGGGCGCGGGCCACCGCGGGTATGCTGACGCGGCGCTCGCGCCCCCGGACGATCGGAAGTCTTCCCATGTCGCAGTACGACACGACGCTCGACCTGTCGGTGTCGAACACCAGCCACGCGCAGGTGCTCAGCCTGGTCCCGGCGGGCAGCGACGTGCTCGACGTCGGGTGCGCCACCGGCTACCTGGCCGAGGCCCTGACGGCGCGCGGCTGCACGGTCAGCGGGATCGAGTACGACCCCGAGGCGGCCGAGAAGGCGCGCCCGCACCTGCAGCACCTCGTCGTCGGCGACCTCAGCACGATGGACGTCGCGGCGGAGTTCGGGGACCGCACGTACGACGTGCTGGTGTTCGCCGACGTGCTCGAGCACGTCGCCGACCCCGCCGACGTCCTGCGCCGCCTCCTGACGCTCCTGCGCCCGGGCGGGTCGGTCGTCATGTCGATCCCGAACGTCGCCCACGGGTCGCTCCGCCTGGCGCTGCTGCAGGGCCGCTGGCAGTACACCGAGGTCGGGCTGCTCGACCGGACGCACATCCGGTTCTTCACGCGGCGCTCGGTGCTCGAGCTGCTCGCCGAGGCCGGCCTGGCGGCCGCCGACCTGCGCACGACGTTCCGCGACCCGCTCGACGCGGACGTGGAGATCGACGCGGCCGCGCTGCCACCCGGGGTCGTGGACTGGGTCCGCGCCCAGGAGGACGCCACGACGTTCCAGTTCGTGCTGCGCGCGGTGCGGGACGACGCCGACGCCGCCCTGAGCCGCGCCGTGGCCGAGCGCGAGTCGCTGCGGTCGCAGGTCGCGACGCTCCAGGACACCGCCGAGCGCGCCCGCGCCGAGCGCGACGCCGCCGTGGCCTCCCTGCGCGAGGTGCAGGGCACCCTGGGCTGGCGGCTGCTGCGCGTGCCCCGGTCCCTGTACGGCAAGGTCCGCGGGGGCGCCCGGTGATCACCATGGTGCGCGAGCTCCGGCAGTCGCCGGAGCTCCTGGCGAACCTGACCCGCCGCGAGGTCAAGGGCAAGTACAAGCGGACCGTCCTCGGTCAGCTGTGGTCGCTGGTGAACCCGCTGGCGCAGATGCTGATCTTCACCGCGGTGTTCTCGTTCGTGCTGCGGGTGCCGATCCCGACGGGCGACCCCTCCGGGCTGCACAACTTCGCCGTCTACCTGCTGTGCGGCCTGCTGCCGTGGGGCTTCTTCGTCAACGTCCTGAACGGCGGCATGGGCTCGCTGGTCGGCAACGAGAACCTCATCAAGAAGGTCGCGTTCCCGCGGGCGGCGCTCCCGCTGTCGAACGCGCTCTCGCTGGTGTTCTCGTGGTCCATCGAGATGGTCGTGCTGCTGATCGCGCTGACGCTGCTCGGCGCCGCGTCGCTGCTGTGGACGCCGGCGGTCGTCGTCGTGATGGCCCTGCTGTTCCTGTTCGCGTTCGGCGTCTCGCTGATGCTCTCCGTCGCGAACGTGTACTTCCGCGACACCCAGCACTTCGTCGGCATCCTGACGCAGGCGTGGTTCTACGCGACGCCGATCGTGTACCCGACCTCGCTGGTCCTGGAGCAGTCCGACAAGCTCGGCCCGGTGCTGGGCTCGTGGACCCTGTACGACGTGTACCGGCTGAACCCGATGGAGCGGTTCGTGGAGCTGTTCCGCGCGCCGCTGTACGACAACACCTGGCCGCCGCTCGACTCGACGCTGTACTGCGTCGCGTGGGCCGTCGGGTCGGTGCTGCTCGGCGTGTGGGTGTTCAGCCGGCACGAGAAGAAGCTGGCGGAGGCGCTGTGAGCGAGGCAGCCGTCACGGTGGACGCCGTGACGAAGAAGTTCCGGGTGTACCACGAGCGGAACCAGACGCTGAAGGCCGCCGTCATGCGGCGGCGTCGGTCCGTGTACGAGGACTTCCTGGCCCTGGACGACGTGGGCTTCGAGATCCCGCAGGGCAGCACGTTCGGCCTGGTCGGGGACAACGGCTCCGGCAAGTCGACCCTGCTCAAGTGCCTGGCGCGGATCCTGTACCCGGACAGCGGCCACGTGGTCACCCGCGGGCGGGTCGCGGCGCTGCTCGAGGTCGGCTCCGGGTTCCACCCCGAGCTGTCCGGCCGGGACAACGTGTACCTGAACGGCTCGATCCTCGGGATGAGCCGCGAGGAGATCGACCGCAAGTTCGACGCGATCGTCGACTTCTCCGGCGTCGAGCAGTTCATCGACCAGCCGGTGAAGAACTACTCCTCCGGCATGTACGTGCGCCTGGGGTTCTCGGTCGCGATCCACGTCGACCCCGAGATCCTGCTGGTCGACGAGGTGCTCGCCGTCGGCGACGCCGCGTTCCAGGAGAAGTGCACCGAGAAGTTCGTGGAGTTCCGCCGGGACGGCCGCACGGTCGTCGTGGTCAGCCACTCCATGCCGTCGCTGCGCAACATGTGCGACAACGTCGCGTGGCTGTCCCACGGCAAGCTGGTCGAGACCGGCGAGGCCAAGCCGATCCTCGAGCGCTACCTCGACTCCACCCGCACGGACCAGCGGACCGGCCGGGACGGCGAGGTGCGCTGGGGCTCCGGCGAGGCGCAGATCGACGCCGTGGAGCTGGTCGGCCCCTCGGGCCCGGCCGCCTCGTTCCGCACCGGTGACGAGGTGACGATCCGGCTCCGGTACACGGCGCGGGAGCGCATCGAGAACCCCGTGTTCGGCCTGGCGCTGGAGTCGCACGACGGCGTCTACCTGTGGGCGAACAACACCCGCGACCTCGGCCACCGCATCGACGCGATCGAGGGCTCCGGCGTCGTCGAGTGCACGATCCCGCGGCTCGCGCTGCAGCCGGGCACGTTCCAGGTGATGGCCTCGGTGGTCGACCAGTCCACGACGCACGTCTACGACTACGTGCGCGAGGGCGCCAGGCTCGTCGTGGACTTCGGCACGCCGGTCGAGTCCGGCGGCTACCTGGCGCTCGACGGGCGCTGGTCGTGACCGCGCCGGCGCCGGCGGGCACCCGGCAGCGGGTCCTCGTCGTCACGCTGGACACGATCGCCGACCGGATGGCCGGCCCCGCGATCCGCGCCTGGGAGATCTCCCGCGCGCTGAGCGAGGAGCACGACGTCCGGCTCGTCACCTTCGGGCGGTGCACCCGCGACGGCGTCGGCTTCCGGGCCGAGCACACCACCGTCGAGGCGTTCCGCGCGGACGTCGACGCCGCCGACGTGGTGGTCGTCCAGGGCTTCGTGTTCAACGCGTTCGCGTGGCTGCAGGACTGCCCGCAGGTGATCGTGGTCGACCTGTACGACCCGTTCCAGATCGAGACGCTCGAGGTCGACCGGTACAAGCCGGCAGCCGAGCGCGAGCGGGCGCTGGCGTTCGCGCTGGGCGAGCTGCGCGACCAGCTGCGCCGCGGCGACCTGTTCCTGTGCGCGTCCCGCCGGCAGCGCGACCTGTGGTTCGGGCACCTCTCGGCCGCCGGCCGGATCAACCCGGACACCTACGACGCCGACCCGAGCCTGGCGTCGCTGCTCACGATCGTCCCGTTCGGCACCGCGCCCGAGGCACCCGCGCAGGCGCGGCACGCCATCAAGGGCGCCACGCCCGGGATCGGCCCGGACGACAAGGTCGTGCTGTGGGGCGGCGGCGTCTACAACTGGTTCGACCCGCTGACGCTGGTGCGCGCGGTCGACCGGGTGCGCGCCCGCGTCCCGGAGGTGCGGCTCTACTTCCTCGGCATGAAGCACCCCAACCCCGACGTGCCGGAGATGGCCGTGGCCAGCCGCACCCGGGACCTCGCCGACGAGCTCGGCCTCACCGGCTCGCACGTGTTCTTCAACGACGACTGGGTGCCGTACGAGACCCGCGCGGACTACCTCATGGACGCGGACGTGGGCGTCAGCTGCCACTTCCCGCACGTCGAGACCGAGTTCTCGTTCCGGACCCGCATCCTCGACTACCTGTGGGCGGGCCTGCCGATCGTGTCGACCGAGGGCGACGGCTTCGCCGACCTCGTGCGCGAGCGCGGGCTCGGCCGGGCGGTGCCCCCGGAGGACGTGGACGCGCTGGCGGACGCGCTCGCCGAGCTGCTGACCGACGCGGACGCCGCCGGGGCCGCGCGCGCCGCGGTCGCGGAGACGGCGCGCGAGTTCACCTGGCCCGTGGTGCTGGCGCCGCTGGTGGAGTTCTGCCGCGCGCCGCGGCGCGCCGCCGACGCGCACCGGCTCGCGACGTCCGACCCGGCCGCGCCGGTGCCGGTCGCGGTGCCGCGGGTCGGCCGGCTGCGCGCGCTGCGCACCGACGCGGGCGCCGTGTGGCGGCACCTGCGGGCCGGTGGCGTGCGCCAGGTGGTCGCGAAGGTGCGCTGGCGGCTCGCCCGCCGCCGCTGACGGCACCGGCGCCCGGCGGACCGTGGTCCGCGCGGGCGCCGCGCGTCAGCGCACCGAGCGGTGGTTGACGTGCGGGTCGTGCTTCGCGAGCTCGACCGTCTTCTCCACGAGGTACTGCCGCTCGAACGGCCGCACGTCGGCCACGCGGCTCGAGCTCTCGTAGTGGAACAGCGTCGCGAACGGCGTGCACACCACCGCGCGCCCGGCCGCGACCACCTTGTGGCAGAAGTCGACGTCGTTGAACGCCATCGGCAGCTCCTCGCTGAAGCCGCCGAGGTCCAGGTACAGGTCGCGGGGGACCAGCACGCACGCGGCCGTGACCGCCAGGTAGTCGACGTCGACGATCTTCGCGCCGAAGTGGCTCGCGTCGTCGGCGCCCACCCGGTGGGCGTGCACGGGCAGCCACGCGTCGTCGTGCACGATCCCGACGTGCTGGATGGTGCCGTCCTCGAACAGCAGCTTCGCGCCCACGGCGCCCACGGACGGGTCCTGGGCGACGGCGACCATGCGGTCGAGCCAGCGCGGCTCGACCACCTCGGTGTCGTCGTTGAGCAGCACGACCAGGTCGCCGCGCGCGACGCGCACGCCCTCGTTCACCGAGTGCGAGAAGGAGAACTGGCCGGTCACCGGCGCGACCGTGAGGCGGTCGCCGGCGATCTCCCGGACGGTGTCCACGACGCCGTCCGGGGTGTTCTCGCTGGCGACCAGCACGATCTCCCAGCGCGGGTAGGTGGTCCGCTCGACCAGCGAGCGCACGGCGGTCTCGACCACGAGCGTCGACTCGCCGCGGACGTCGCGCCGGCCGCCGCCGGTCGGGATCACGACCGAGACGAGGGGCGGCGGCTCCGGCAGCGTGCGCCAGACCCGGAGGTACCCCGCCGGGTGCGCGACCTCGACGGTCGCGGGGACCCCGAGCCGCTCGTACCGGGCGGCGACCGCGCGCCGGCCGGCCTCGACGTCGTCGGGGTCCGTCGACGGCGGCCGCAGCCGGGTCACGCCGATGACCGGGAGGTGCTCGACGCGGTCGGTGGCCTCGGTGACCCGCAGGTGCAGGTCCCACTCCGCGGCGCGCTCGTCGTCCGCGACGCCGCCGACCCGCTCGGCGAGCGCGCGGCGCACGAGGCACAGCCGGCCGAGGTAGTCCCAGCCCTCGAGGTAGTGCGGCGCCCAGCCGGGCTTGGTGTGGATGCCCTCGATCCCCGGGGCGTCCCACTGCTCGTCGACGTAGAGCACGTCGGTCTCCGGCCGGGCCGCGAGGTACTCCGCGGCGGCCGACAGCACGCCGGGCTCCAGCTCGTCGCCGGGCGCGAGCAGGCCGAGGAAGTCGCCGCCGGCGGCCGCGGCGCGCACACCGAGCGCGCCCGCGACCCACTCGACGCGCCGGGGCAGCGCGGCGTCGACCGCGGCGCGGCCCTCGGCGGACACGCTGCCGGCGTCGGCGACCAGCAGGGCGGGGGCGCCCGGGTCGAGCGCGACGCTGCGCGCGGTGCGCAGCACGGTGGCGTCGTCGCCGCCCCCGAGCAGGACGACGGACAGGACGGGGCTCATCGCTGGGACAGCCCCGCGCGCACGTACCGGCCGGCGACGGACCGGGCGCGCCGGACCGCCCTGCGGAGCAGTCCCGCGGCGGAGGCCGGACGCTGCTGGACCTGCGCCTCGAGGTCGCGGACGTACGCCTCGCGCTCGCGCAGGGCGTGCGTCTGCTCCCGCAGCAGCGCGTCCCGGCGGGCGACGGCCGCGCGGAGCACGTGCAGCTCCGCGGTGACGGCGTCGAAGCGCTGCTGGAGGAGGGGCTCGGCCGTCGCGGCGGCGCGCTCGGCCATCCGCTCGTGGGCCGCCCGGTCGCGTCGCGCGAGGTCGGCGTGCCACGGCGCACGGGTCGGCGATTCGGACATGGCGGGAACACTAGAGCATCCGGGCCCCGGGACGGCAGCGACGCCCCACCGTCTAGACTCGGCCGGGTGCGTGTCGTCCAGGTGTCTGCCCACTTCCCGCCGAACCTGGTGAGCGGAGGCACGCTGGTCCCGCAGCGCATCGCCCGCGGGCTCGCCGACCGGGGCCACGACGTGCACGTGTACGCGGGGTACCTGGACGAGGACCGCGAACCGCTGAGCACGTGGACCGAGGACGACGGGCACGGCGTGTCCGTGCGCTGGGTCGTCACCACGCCGTGGACCGCCTGGTCCGACCCGCGCAACAGCCTGAACCCCGCCGTGACGGCGGACTTCGAGCGCTGGCTCGCCGACGTCCGGCCGGACGTGGTGCACCTGCACTCGCTGCAGACGCTCGGCGCGGGGCTGGTGGGGGCGGCCCACCGGTCCGGCGCCCGCGTCGTGGTGACCATGCACGACTTTTGGTGGTCCTGCGCGCGGCAGTTCCTGGTCGCGCCGGACATGCGGCCGTGCAGCCTGGTCGTCGACTGCGGCTCCTGCCCGTGCGCGGTGTCCCACGACTGGCTCGAGCGCCGCAACGCGCGGCTACACGCCGAGCTCGAGCACGCGGACGTCGTGCTCGCGCCCTCGGCCAGCGCGGCCCAGGTGCTCGCGGCGAACGGCGTGGACCCGGCGCGGCTGGTCGTGGACGAGAACGGGGTCCCGCAGGGCGACCGCGCGCCCCAGGCCGGCCCGCCCGCCGAGCGCGAGCCCGGCGGTCCCGTCCGGTTCATGTTCGCCGGCGGCGCCGACCCGATGAAGGGCCTGCCGGTCCTGCTGGAGTCGCTCGCGGCGCTGCCCGGCGAGGGCTGGACGCTCGACCTGTACGGCGTGGACCCGGCGGCGGCGCGCGGCGCGGGTCCGCTGCCCGCCGCGGTGCGGTTCCCGCCCGCCTACGACCGGACGACCGTCGCCGACGTGATGGCCGCGCACGACGTGCTCGTGCTGCCGTCGGTCATGCGCGAGTCGCACTCGATCGTCACCCGCGAGGCGCTGGCCGCCGGCCTGGCCGTGGTCTGCACGGACACGCTCGGCCCGGAGGAGGTGGTCGAGGACGGCGTCAACGGGATGGTCGTCCCCGCGGCCGACCCGGAGGCGCTCGGCGCCGCGCTCGCGCGGCTCGCCGCCGACCCGGCGCTGGTCGCCCGGCTCCGCGACGGGCACGGCGACGTGGCGATCCGGGAGTTCACCGACCAGCTCGACGGGCTGGAGGAGCTGTACGCCGGCCTGGTCGCGCCGTCGCACGAGGAGGAGGACCGCATGTCGGAGCAGGACGCGCTCGAGGCCGAGGACGCGCTGCTGCAGCGGGTGCTGTTCGTGGTCGGCATCCGGGGCGCGGCCCTGCGGTACCGCGGGTTCCTGCCCGCGGAGGCGCTGCGGCTGCGCGGGGTGCACGCGGACGTCCGGCACTACCGCGACCCCGAGGTGCCGGAGCTCGCGGCGCGCGCCGACGCGCTCGTGCTCTACCGGGTGCCCGCGACGGCGCAGATCACCCAGGTGGTCGCGGACGTCCGCGCACGGCCCCGGCCGGTGCCGGTGCTGTTCGACATCGACGACCTGATCTTCGACCCCGCGCTCGAGGGGCAGGTGCACGGGCTCGACGTGCTGTCCCCCGAGGAGCACGCGCTGTGGTGGCGGGGCGTCGCGCGGTACCGCACCACGATGGAGCTCGCGGACGCGTACGTCGGCAGCACCGAGCGGCTGTGCGAGCACGCCACGGCGACCACCGGGCTGCCGGCGTTCCGGTTCGCCAACGGGGTCGGGATCGACCTGGCGAGGCAGAGCGACCGCGCGCGGAGCCGGCCGCGCACCCCGGGACCGCTCCGGATCGGCTACTTCAGCGGCACGAACACGCACGACGCCGACTGGGCGGTCGTCGAGCCCGCGGTCGCGCGGGTGCTCGCGAAGCGTCCGGACGTCGAGCTGTGGATCGGGGGCTTCCTGACGACCGGGGCGGCGCTCGAGCCGTTCGCCGACCGGGTCCGCCGCCTGCCGATGCTGCCCTGGTACGAGCTGCCGGGCCGGCTGCGCGACGTCGACGTGAACCTCGCCCCGCTCGTGCTCGAGAACACGTTCAACGAGGCCAAGTCGGCGATCAAGTGGCTCGAGGCGGCGCTCGTCGAGACCCCGACGGTGGCGTCCCCGACGCAGCCGTTCCGCGAGGCCGTCGAGGACGGGCGCACCGGGTTCCTCGCGACCGACGAGGCGGCGTGGGAGCGCGCGGTCGGCGCGCTGCTCGACGACGCCCTGCTGCGCCGCCGGGTGGGTGCCGCCGCCCGGCGCGAGGCGCTGCTGCGCTGGGGCCCGCACGCCCAGGCCGGGGTCTACCTGGACGCCCTGCGCGGCGCCGCCGCGGTGCGGCGCGCGCACGGCCCCCGGCAGCCGACGGCCTGGGAGCCGGTCCAGGACGACGAGCCGTTCGACGCCGCGGAGGGCTGGATCGACGCCCACCCGGGCATCCCCGACGACCGCCGGGCCCAGCTGGTCGCCCGCGCCGCGGGGCTGCCCGGCGGACGGCAGGCGGTGGCGGCCGTCCGGGTGCTCCGCGCCGGCGGCCCGTCGGCGCTGGCGCGCAAGGTCGCGTCCCGGGTCCGGGCCCGCTGACGGACTCCGGCGGGTCGGATCGGACATATCGGGGCGATCCACGCGGGGTTGGCGAGGGGCCCCCGGAACGGGACCCCCGGTCCCTATCCTGAGGCGGTCCCCACCGCCTGACCTCCCGAGGACCCGTCGTGAACATCCTGCGCCGCCTGACAGCCACGGTGGTCGCCGCCGTCCTCGCCGGGACGGGGCTGGTGGCGGTCGCGCCGGCGGCGTCGGCCGCGGAGGTCTACCCCGCGCCGGCCTCCGGGTCGTGGACGGTCGACGGCCGCGCGTACGGCCACGGCCGCGGTCTCTCGCAGTGGGGCGCCCAGGGCGCGGCGCTGCAGGGCCGGACCGCGGCGGAGATCCTCGCGTTCTACTACCCGGGGACCACGACGGGCTCGATCTCCGGGCAGTACGTCAAGACGACGCTCGCCGCGTACGCGCCGTCCAGCACCGTGACGATCTGGAGCCCGGAGAACCGGAACATCCGGATGGGGCCGCTCAACGGCGAGCAGGTCCTGTCGCCGGGCCGCTGGACCATCACCGTCTCCGGGCAGACGGTGACCGCGGTCAAGCGCACCGCGGTCAACGGCCCGGTCGTCGACACGAGGACGTACACCGGCGTCCTGCGGCTCGAGTCGCAGAACGAGTACGGCATGGTCATCGCCAAGAACCAGACGGACACCACGGGGCGGTGGTACCGGGGCGACCTGCGGATCGAGCCGACCTCGGGCGTCGCGTTCAACGTGACCAACAGCCTCCCGATGGAGGACTACCTGCGCAGCGTGGTGCCGCGCGAGTCGCCCGCGAGCTGGCAGGCCGCGGCCCTGCAGGCCCAGGCGGTCGCCGCGCGCTCGTACGCGTGGTGGAAGGTACGCAACGGCCAGACGCTGTGCGACACGACCACCTGCCAGGTCTACTACGGGCGCGGTGACGCGAACGCGGCCGGCTCGCTGACGACCTCCTACGAGGACAGCCGCACGGACGCCGCGATCAACGCGACCGGCGGGCAGATCCGGCTGTGGAACGACGCCGTGGCGTTCACCGAGTTCTCCTCGTCCAACGGCGGCTGGACCGCCGCGGGCTCCGTGCCGTACCAGGTGGCGAAGGCCGACCCGTGGACCGGCACCGCGCCGGGGGACACGGTCACCTCGTGGACCGCCGAGCTCACCGTGGCGCGCGTGCAGCAGTCCTGCCCGTCCGGCGGGACGCTCCGCAACCTGGTGGTGACGGGCCGCACGGGCAACGGGCCGCTCGGCGGCCGGATCACGCAGGTCCGGCTCGAGTGCTCGACGGGCAACGCCACGGTGAACAGCCCGGCGTTCGGCCTCCGTTCCAGCTGGTGGCAGCCGCGCGCGACCACCCCCGTGCTCGGCTCGGCCGCGGTGTCGGCCACCACGATCGACCACGGCGGCCAGATGAGCATCGGCGTGACGCCGAACCTCGCGATGACGTGGGCGCTCACCGTCGTGGACCGCAGCACCAACCGCCAGGTGATCCGCACGACCGGCAGCGCCCAGGCGGGCGTCCGGTTCAACGCGACCTGGTTCGGCACCTACGACGGCCGCACAGCCGCCGACCCGGTCCACGTCGGGCCGGGCAGCTACGCCCTGACGCTCGTGGGCACCGACGCCGCCGGGCGGACCTCGAACACCGTGTCCACCACCGTCACGGTCCGGCAGCCCGCGGACGCGGCCGCGCCGCCGGCCGTCGCCCTCGTCGGCAACGGCGGGTACGTCCCGCTCACCCCGACCCGCCTGGTCGACACCCGCACGACGTTCCAGGCGCTGGGGTCCGGCAGCCGTGCTGAGGTCCCGGTCCTCGGCCGGGGCGGCGTGCCCGCCACCGGCGTCACCGCGGTCGTGCTCAACGTGACGGCCGTGGGGACGAGCGTCGCGGGCCACCTGCGGGTCTGGCCCGCGGGCGCCGCGATGCCCAACGCCTCGGTGCTCAACACCGCCCCCGGGCGCACCCAGGCCAGCCAGGTGACGGTCGGCGTCGGGGGCAACGGCTCGGTGAGCGTCTACAACGCGATCGGCACGACGCACTACCTGGTGGACGTGCTCGGGTACTACACGACCGACACGGCGGCGTCCGCCCGCTACACCGCGATCGACCCGGTCCGGGCCATGGACTCCCGCTCGGGCGCCTCCGTGGCACCGGGCACCACCCGCACCGTCGACGTCGCGGCCGCGCTCGGCGTCCCCGCCGCGTCGCTGAGCGCGGTGACGGTCAACGTCACCACGACGCGCGCGACGGGCAACGGCTACGTCGTCGCCTACGGCTCCGGGGCGCTGCCCTCCTCGTCGACGGTCAACCTCGTGGCGGGTGCGGACATCGCGAACCGGGCGGTGGTGCCGGTGGTCGGCGGCAAGATCACGGTCGCGGCGGCCGGGTCGTACAGCCACGTGCTCGTCGACGTGGTCGGCTGGTACGGCGTCCGCGGCGCGGCGACCGGGGCGCTGTTCACCCCCGTCCAGCCGTCCCGCGTCCTGGACACCCGCTCGGGCGCGCCGGTCGGTCCGGCGGGGCAGGTGCAGGCGACGGTCACCGGGGGAACCGTCCCCGCCGACGCCACGGCGGTGGTCGGGACGGTGACGGCCGTGAACCACACGGCCCCGTGGACGCACCTGCGGGTGTGGCCGGCCGGGCGCCCGCTCACCGGGACCTCGGACCTCAACGCGACGCGCGGGTTCACCCAGGCCAACGCGGTCGTCGTCCGGGTGGGCGACGGGGGAGCGGTCCGGCTGTACAACGACCAGGGCACCACGCACGTGGTGCTGGACGTGGCCGGGTACTTCCGCTGACCCGCGGGGCGGTCGCGCCGCCCCGCGAGCCGCCGGACGCACGACGGGCCGGGACCCCCGCGGGGTCCCGGCCCGTCGTGCTCGCCCCGGGCGTCGTGCTCGCCGTCCGGGCGCCGCCGTCAGGCGGGCGGTGCCGGGGGCGGGGGCCGCACGTCCGCGTCACCGCCCGGGCGCACGCCGCGGTCCCGCAGGTCCTCCACGTCGAGCCGCAGCAGGGCGATCTCCTCGGCCAGCGTCCGGGTCTCCTCCTCCAGCTGGGAGATCTCGACGCTGAACTGCACGCAGACGATCAGCAGGACGACGCCGCTGACCAGGAACAGCAGGTTGACCGGCGTCTGGACCCCGAGCAGCCGGGCGAGCCAGGTCAGCACGGAGGGCACGGCGCCGACGGCGACGACCGCCACGGCCAGCGCGATCCACGCCGCCGCGTACTTCTCCCGGATGCGGCGGGAGCGCAGCAGGTAGCCGATGGTGCCGACCGTGACCGCGCAGACGACGAGGGCGGTCAGGTAGCCGCTCATCCCTTCACCTCCGCCGCCGCGTGGAACCGGGCCCGGGCGGTCCGGTTGGACGGGCGGCTCAGGGCGATGCCGAGCGCCAGCACCGCGCGGCCGAGGAACACCGCCGCCTTCACGGGGCTGTGCGACGGCCGGCCGCCCTGCCGCTCGCGCATGGACACCGGCACCTGCGCGACGACGAGGCCGGCGCGGGCGGCGATCACGAGGGACTCCACGGTGTCGCCGAGGTACTCGGCGGGGTACTCGGACGCGAACAGCGGCACCGCCCGCGGGCCGGCGAGCTTGAAGCCCGACGTGGTGTCGGTGAGCCGCGTCCCCGTGACCCGGGACAGCACCCCGGCGAGCACCCGCATCGCGGCCCGGCGGGGGCCGCGCGCCGTGTAGGTGCCGGCGCCCGCGAACCGGGCGCCGATCACGACGTCGGCGTCGTGCTCGCGCGCCGCGGCGAGGAGCTGCGGGATCGCGGCCGGGTCGTGCTGGCCGTCGGCGTCGAGCTGGACGACGGCGTCGTAGCGGTGCCGCAGGGCGTACTTGAACCCCGCGCGCATCGCACCGCCGACGCCGAGGTTGATCGGCAGGTCGAGCACCGGCACCCCCTGGGCTCGGGCGACCTCGGCGGTACGGTCGCGGGAGCCGTCGGAGACGACGACGACGTCCGTGGCGGACAGGGCGGGCTCGGCGGCGCAGACGGCTCGGATCTCGCGGAGGACGCCGGGCAGGGCGTCCTCCTCGTTCCAGGCCGGGATGACCACGAGCACGCGGTCGGGGCTCGGGCGTGACACCCGTGCAGCGTACTAGGCCGCCCGGGGCCCCGGGGCGGGACCGGGGGTCAGGCCGCGACCGTGCGGCGCGCGCGCAGCACCGGCAGGGCCGCCGCGGCGGCACCGAGCAGGCCGACGACGACCAGGCAGGCGAGCGTCGTCCAGCGGCCGTCGACCGCCCGGCTCACCGCGAACGAGGCCGCGCCGGTGCCGACCGCGAGGGCGGCGGCGCCCAGCACCGCACGACGGCCGACCCAGGACCCGGGCGCGACGAGGCCGCGCGACCCGCGCAGCAGGACGGCGAGCGCGGCCGCGGCGGCAAGGATGCCGGCGGCGGCGAGGCCGAGCATGCCGCCGACCAGCGCGAGCGCCACGCCCGCGACGATCTTCACCGCGGCGTACACGACGTAGGAGCGGGTCTCGATCCCGGGCCGGCCGGCGGCCCGCACCAGGACGGCCCGGGCGTTGCCGGCGAGCGAGACGACGAACCCGGCGGCGAGCACGGCGGTGAGCGGGGTGATGAGCGACACCTCGGGCCCCAGCCACTCCGCCGCGGCGAACGGCAGCACGCCGAGCGCGAGCGCCGCGAACGGCAGGACCAGCCGCAGCCACCCCTGCTCCGCCCGGGCACCGGCCTCCGGCAGCCCCGCCGGGTCGCGTCCCGCCTGGACGCTGAGCGAGGTGAACACCGGCGTGAGCAGCACGGTGGGCGCGAGGCACACCGCGGCCGTGAGGGGCGCCGAGGCGGACACGCTCGCGAGCGCGGCGGTCGGCAGCAGGATCCCGGCCAGCACCACGTCGAGCTCGCGCTGGGCCACGAAGCCGAGCGCGGACAGCTGGTTGCGCCACGAGTACGCCCAGAGCTCGCGGGTCTGCGCCCGGTCGGTGGGGCGTCGGACCTCGCGGAGCAGGTGCCGCCGGCACAGCACGACACCGAGCACCACCGCGACCCCGGCGTCCGCGAACGAGGCGAGCAGCAGGCCCGGGAGGCCCTGGTCCGTCACCAGCGCCCAGGCGATGCCGCCCGCCAGGACCGCGCGCGCCGTGAGCGACTGGACGGCCACCGCCACGAACCGGGAGTGCGCGGCCAGGTACGAGCTGAACGCGAGGGCGATCAGCTGCAGCACCGCGAGGGTGCCGGCGTGCCGGAACAGCAGCGCGGCGTCCGCGTGCACGGAGTCCGGCACCTGCACGACCGCGAGGACGCCGCGGGAGATCAGCGGGCCGAGGGCCACGACGAGCACCAGCAGGGCGCCGAGCACCAGGAGCACGGACGCGGTGATCCGGCCGCCCAGCCGCACGTCCTGCTGGCCGCGGGCCACGCCGTGGTAGCGCTGCATGATGCCGACGACGCCGAGGTCCGCCGTCAGCAGCAGGTTGATCGTCGTCATCATGAGGGCCCACGCCGCGTAGGCGGAGTCGCCCAGCCGGTCGAGCACCAGCGGCGTCGCCAGCAGCTGGACGCCGAGCGGTGCCATCCGCGCGACCGCGACGAGCAGCGCGTCGCGGCGGTAGGAGGACGCCGGGGCGGTGGGCGTGCTCACGCGGCGCCCCCGGGACGCATGGCGGGGTCGGTGCGGCCGGCCCAGCCGTCGCGCGCGCCGCGCACGAGGGTCGCGAGCCGGCGCAGCCGCGGCGGCTCGAACAGCAGGACGGTCAGCGCCACGTAGGCCTGCAGCGCCGCGGACGTCGCGACCCAGGCGGGCTCGCGCCGCCAGTTCTCCCGCGTCAGGACGGTGCCGTTGCGCGCCGTCCAGTACAGCCGCCAGGTGGCGTGCGCCGTCGAGCGCAGCCGCAGCGGGCCGACGCCGCGCCAGCGGGTCTCGCCGAGGCTGTGCGGGAGCCGGACGCGCGCGTCCTGCACCACGCGCCAGCCGGCGCGCCGCACCCGCAGGCAGAAGTCCTGGTCCACGCAGTCGACGAAGAAGTCCTCGCGGAACGGTCCGGCCGCGTCCAGCGCCGCCCGGCGCACGACCATCCCGGAGGTGATGACGACCGGCAGGTCGGCCAGCTCGGGGCGGTGCGCCGCGCGCGGGTCGAGCGGGCGGTCCGCGCCGGCGTCCCACGGGACGGGTGCCGCGACGCCGACCCGCGGGTCGGCGGCCAGCCGCGCGCCGAGGCCCGCGACGAGGCCCGCCGGGACGACGGAGTCCTGGTCGAGCAGCAGCAGGTCGTCGTCCGGGCCGGCCTCCCGCACGCCGGCGTTCAGCGCGGCGGCGAGCCCGAGGTTGGAGCCGGGCCGGAGCAGCACCGCGGCCTCCGCGAGCCCGGGGAGGGCGTCGGCCCCCGGCTCGCCGGCCGGCGTGTTGTCCACGACGACGACCCGGTCGCACTGCCCAGCGGCCGAGCGGACCACGTCCGCCAGCCGGGCGTCCGGCCGGAACGCGGTGACGACCGCGGTGACACCGGCGCTCACAGGGCCCTCCGGGCGAGCCGCCACCACAGGCGCAGCAGGCCCTGCACGGGCGCGGCGGCGGCGGGCAGCGGGAACTGGGCCGAGTCGAACGTGTCGGTCATCAGGTGCGCCAGGTCCCGGTCGGGGACGGTGCGGGACTCCTGGACCGTCCGCCGGCGGCGGCGGACCACGCCCGGGTGCCGCAGCACCCAGCCCCAGCCCCGGACCTTCTGCCGGCCCCACCCCTGCGCCGTGGCGACCGCGAGCATCGCGACCTCGAACGCGAGCAGCGGCACGGCCAGCAGGGCGAGGGTCCGCGCCTGGTACGTCGTCAGCACGAACAGCAGCCGGTTGCGCTCGAGCAGGTACATCTTGAGCGGCGACCGGCTGAACTCGAAGTGGTGCACCGCGCTGGCCTCGGGCACGTACCGCACCGTGCGGCCGTGCTGCCAGGCGCGCCAGGACAGCTCGAGGTCCTCCATGTACGCGAAGAACTCCTCGGGGAACCCGCCGAGCTCGTCCCAGAGCGCGCGGTCCACGGCCACGAGCGCGCCGCTGGCGGACGCGACCTCGCGCCCGGTCGCGTGCGCGGCGACGGGCTCCTCGAGGCCGCCGGCCCAGCACAGGCCGAGGACGTGCAGCGGGTTGCCGGCGGAGTTGACGCGGTCGGGGTCGGAGGCGAGCCGGACCAGGCCGCCCGCCACCCCGAGCCGGGGGTCGGCGGCCAGAGCGCCGACCAGCGTGGCGACCGCGTCGGGGGCGACCACCGCGTCGGAGTTGACCAGGACGACCGGACGTCCTGCGGTCGCGGCGGCGGCGGCGTTCATGCCGCCGGTGAAGCCCAGGTTGGTGCCCGGCACGATGAGCCGGACCCGGGGGTCGGGCGGAAGCGTGGCGACGGCGTCGGTGGTGCACCCGTTGTCCACGAGCACGACGCGGACGTCGACGCCCTCGGAGGCGAGCACCGCGGCGACCGCCTCGTGCAGGTAGTGCTCGGGGCCGAACGCCAGCATGAGGACGTCGGCGGCCGACGTGGTCGTCCCCCGGCCGGGCGTCGTCTCGGTCGTCTGGTCGGTCATGAGCCCTCCCGCAGCGCGCCCGTGCGCCCGCGCACGCCGTCGGCGAGACCGCGCAGCAGCAGCCCCGCCCGGCGTGCGCGCGGGGCGACCGCGAGCACGTAGAAGCCGGTGTACTTGGTGATCCACGCGAGGTAGCCGACCCGCCAGGCGGCGGGCAGCAGCCCGGACCGCACGAGCAGGACGGTGTTCCGCGCCATGTAGTAGTTCCGCACGGGGGAGTGGATGTGCACGTCCCGCTCCCGCCCGGGGATGCGCTGCACCCGGTCGCCCAGCGCGTGGCCGAGCCGGGCGCCGACGACCCCGAACAGGCCGTAGCCGGCGCGGCGTGCGCGCAGGCCCCACTCGAGGTCGATGTGGTCGATGAACCAGTCGGCGTTCATCGGCCCGACGGCGTCCAGCGCCTCGGCGTCCACGAGGCAGCCGGACGCGATGAGGAACGTCGCCGGCACGAGCGCACCGTCCCGCGCGGGCACCGCGGCGCGGCGCGGGCCCCAGCGCCGGTCGGAGAACAGCAGCGCGGCGCCGGCGTTCCGCTCGTCGACCGTGACGGGGCCGACCGCGGCCACGGGTCCGTGCTCGACGCGCGCCCGGGCCAGCCCGGCCACGAGCCGCTCGACCATGTCGGGCGCGGGGACGGAGTCCTGGTCGGACAGCAGCACCGCACGGGCGCCCAGCGCCCGGGCCCGGTCGATGCCACGGTTCTGCGCCTCGGCGATGCCGAGGTTCTCGCCGAGGGCCAGCAGCTCGCCGCCGACCGCGTCGAGCTCGGCCCGCAGCGCCGCGACGGCGCCGTCGGCGCTGCCGTTGTCGACCAGCACGACCCGGTCGACCTGCGGCGCGAGCGCGCGCAGCAGCACCGTCGTCGCCGCGACGTCGGGGTGGAAGGTGACGACGACCGCGACGACGCCGGTCGGCGCCGCCTCAGCCACGCAGGCTCGCCAGGTACGCCTCGACGTCGGCGTGCTGCGGCAGCAGGCCGTCGGCCTGCGCCTGGAGGAGCGAGGGCGCGGCCTCGTCCTTCTCGGAGAGCTGCGGGGTCAGCGGGCGGCCGTCGCGGCCCGTCGTGGGCCACTCGACGCCGACCGTCGGGTCGAGCGGGTGGATGCCGTGCTCGCGGCCCGGCGCGTAGCCGGCGGAGCACAGGTAGAGCACCGTCGAGTCGTCCTCGAGGGACATGAACGCGTGGCCCAGGCCCTCGGCGAGGTAGATCGCGCGGCGGTCCACGTCGTCCAGGAGCACGGAGTCCCACTGCCCGAAGGTGGGCGAGCCCACCCGGATGTCGACGACGACGTCGAGGACCGCGCCGCGGGCGCACGTGACGTACTTGGCCTGGCCCGGGGGGACGTCCGCGAAGTGGATGCCGCGGACGACGCCGGCGGCCGAGACCGACAGGTTGGCCTGCTGCAGGTCGAGCGCGTGGCCGGCGGCCTCCGCGAACGGCGCGCTCTTGAACCACTCGAGGAACACCCCGCGCGGGTCGCCGAACTGCTTCGGGGTGATCTCCCACGCCCCGGGGACGGCGAGCTCGCGGTACTGCACGGCGGATCTCCTTCGGTCGGTCTCCGCGCGGGCGCGCGGCGCCAGCCAGAGTACCGGGGCCGACTACGCTGGCCGTCGGACTGACGCCGACGAGATGAGGATGCGGTGCGCTGGTTGGTCACGGGGGCCCGGGGGATGCTGGGCCAGGACCTGGTCGCGCGGGTGCGCGAGGACGGGCACGAGGTCGTCGCGCTGGACCGCGCGGAGCTCGACATCACGGACGGGGCCGCGGTGCTGGACGCCGTCGCCGGGTTCGACGTGGTGGCGAACTGCGCCGCGTGGACCGCGGTCGACGACGCCGAGACCCGCGAGGCCGACGCGTTCACGGTGAACGCCGTGGGCCCGCAGTCGCTGGCGCGCGCCGCGACGCGGCACGGCGCGCGGCTGGTGCAGGTCTCGACGGACTACGTCTTCGACGGCCACGCGACCGAGCCGTACGCGGAGGACGGGTTCGCCGCCCCCCGCTCGGCCTACGGCCGCACCAAGCTCGCGGGGGAGTGGGCCGTGCGCGCGGCCGGCGCCGACCACCTGATCCTGCGCACCGCGTGGCTCTACGGGGCCCACGGCTCCTGCTTCCCGAAGACCATCGCGCGCGTCGCGGCGGAGAAGGGCGGCCTGGACGTGGTCGACGACCAGGTCGGGCAGCCCACCTGGACCGTCGACGTCGCGGACCTGGCGGTGCGCCTGGTCGCCGCCGGCGCCCCCGCGGGCACCTACCACG
>Ga0164309_10000461_pt1 | contig 22392 bp, 17 predicted proteins | sample Whisoiple_247_MG_FD_109984 | JGI IMG/M metagenome (GOLD analysis project Ga0164309, IMG submission 109984) | Soil microbial communities amended with fresh organic matter from upstate New York, USA - Whitman soil sample_247_MG | ecosystem: Environmental > Terrestrial > Soil > Unclassified >...
ACCCTACCGTCCCACCCTAACGTCCCCCCGGACCCGTCCAAAAGTCCTGCGAGCGACATCAATCCGCGGCGGCCAGCCGAGCTACTCGCCCTGGCGTAGCCCAATTAGTTCGGGCGAGATTAGTTCGGGCGAGGCCGCGCTTGTGGCTTGGCCTTCGCGTCCGGACCTCCGGCTTGAGCTTGACCAGCAGGTTGCTCCGCGCCGTTGACCTTCGCCTCATCCGGCTTCGCGCCCGCTACCCCAATCCCGCTCTGGACCATCACCTCGCGCGCCAGCTGCTCCATCATCTGCGGGTGCTCCTCGAGGTACTGCCGCGCGTTGTCCCGCCCCTGGCCGATGCGCTCACTGCCGACGGAGAACCAAGCGCCGCTCTTCTGAATGAGACCGAGCTCGGAGGCCATGTCCACGATCTCGCCCGAACGGCTGACGCCCTTGCCGTAAATGATGTCGAACTCGACCTCCCGGAAAGGTGCGGCCATCTTGTTCTTGACGACCTTCACGCGGGTACGATTGCCCACCACCACCGTATCCTTGGCCGTCGCCTCTTTGATCGCACCGATGCGCCGCACGTCGAGTCGCATCGACGCGTAGAACTTGAGCGCGTTGCCACCGGAAGTCGTCTCCGGGCTGCCGAACATCACACCAATCTTCATGCGAATCTGATTGGTGAAGAACATCATGCACTTGGACTTCGAAACGGACGCGGTCAGCTTGCGCAGAGCCTGACTCATCAGGCGCGCCTGCAGACCCACGTGGCTGTCGCCCATGTCGCCTTCGATTTCCGCCTTGGGCACGAGGGCCGCCACCGAGTCGACGACCACTAGATCCACCGCGCCGCTGCGCACCAGCATGTCGGCAATCTCGAGCGCCTGCTCACCGTAGTCGGGCTGGCTGATCAAGAGGTCGTCCGTCTTGACGCCCAACTTCCGGGCGTAGCCCACGTCGAGCGCGTGCTCCGCGTCGATGAACGCGGCCACTCCACCCTTGCGCTGCAGCTCGGCGATGGCGTGCAGAGTGAGCGTCGTCTTACCGCTCGACTCAGGGCCGAAGATCTCGACGATACGTCCCTTGGGGTAGCCACCAATGCCGAGCGCCACGTCGAGCCCGAGCGAGCCGGAGGGAATGACCTCGACCTCCTGCCCGACTTTTTCGCCTTCCTTGAGGCGCATGATGGCGCCTTCGCCGAACTCCTTTTGCACGTTGGCGATTGCGAGTTCGAGGGCTTTGCTCTTGTTCTTCTCGTCCATGGCTGGCTCCCTTGTACTGTGCCCCTGTTCAGGTGTCAAATACTGAACAGATGACGTTTCGCTTTTTCCGAGCGGGGCGCGGCCTCCTGAATGCCAACAGCCGCCGAGCGGGAGGACCACCATCCTCCAAACGCTCGCGGCTGCCAAATCAGCTCGGACATTTTTTGTCAGATCTCGCTCTCGCTTGCATCAACCCGGCGACAGCATGATCGGATAGCTGACCGTTACGATGCCGCCCTCCGGAGGCGGAAAGCTCAAGCCGAGGAAGCCCTGCGCCACGCAACGTGACACCGCCTGATCGGAGAGGCCACCCGGCTCGGCCGTGGCCGTCGACACGGCGCCCGCGCGATCGATGACGAAGCGCACGGCGACACGTCCTTCGAGCGACGGATTCTTGGCGAGACCTTGCTCGTAGCAGAAGCGGAAGCGACCGAAGTTTTGGCGCACGATGCGTTGCACCACCTCGCGGGGCAGTCGGCCGCTCAAGGTGGGCTCGGAGGTGCGAATGGTCGGCGTCTTCGGGCGGTGCGTCCCGCCGCCCTTGCCCACCGAGGTGCCGAAGCGGCACACCTCACCGGCGCTGGGGTCGCATTGACCGAGCGTACCAAAGCCAGAAAATGGGCCGGAAATGCCCACGCCGGTGCCCGGTCCATCCATGCCGCCAAAGCCAGTGCCACTCAAGTAGAGCCCGTTTTGGCCACCGGCTTCGCCGATATCCATGCCCCACAGATTGCCGCGCGCGTTCAGATCGTCGTGGCCGATCGCCTGATTGCGAGCGAACTGGGAGAAGGGAGCGTCGTCGGACTGGGCGCTGTTCAAGAGGCCAAGCATGCCGAAGTCCTGGACCAGCGCCTTGATCTCCTGGCTACTGAGCTCCACGTTTGGCTGATCCCTGGGACCTTTCACGGCAATGCGCGCGGACTTGCGCTCGGCCTCGGGCTTACCCGCTTCACCTGGCTTCCCCGGAGCGGGAGCCGAAGCTTCGCCGCCGGCAGCACCAGCTTCCTCGGGCGCCGGTTCCTGGCGTGCTTCTTCTTCGCGCTGAGCGAGGGCGGAGAGGTAGTGCTGCACCAGAACCAGGCGGTCCTTGTCCATGGCGCTCTCGTCGCCCAGGCCCAGTGGGGGCGTGAAGTAGGCCAGGCCTGCCAAAAGGCCGCCGAAGGTGGCCGCCGAGAGGGCCAGATACGAGATGTAGTTGCGATCGAAGGCCAACCCGCGAAGGGCAGGCTTTTCCTTCTTCACGAGGCCAACGGAGATCGAAAGGCCATACGCCTCGAGCTCGAAGGTGGCGCCCGGGAGCAGCGGCAGCTCGGTCCCCCGGCTGAGCAGTGACTCGAGCGAGCATTCGGCTCCACGCTCTTCCCGATAGCGACCACTCGCGCCGGGAGGCACGACGACGCGAGCGTGACCTGTCCCCCCACCCACCAAGACGACGGACTCGTCGCCGATGAGCGAGCTCGGCAAGAGCACCTCCAGTCGTTTGCGATCCTTGGACTGTAGGGCGTCAATCGGTCGCTCACCTTGGGGCAGGAGCACCACATCGGCATCGTGCGCGCACAAGGACGACACCAAGGTCGCTCCGCCCCAGCGCACCGACAGCTGGAGCCAGACGTCGCTCGGCGTCGGACGACTGACCTCGTCCGCATCGTCGAGGCGCAGCGTGACCAGCCGCGGTGGCGGGGCGAACGGATCGTGGGCGCGGGAGGCTACCGGGGCGAAGGGATCTTGGACGCGAGACATGACGACTCCTCGGGGCGACGAAGCCCCAACAGCGGCGGCCCAGCGCTTCCGAGGGCCTGCTGGGCCCGCGCGCGCTCGACCGTTACGTGGAGATCGACAGTGCGCGCGCCCCTCTGTTCCGAAAAATCGACGCGCGGTCGATTTCGCAGAAGGCGAGGAAGAACCTGGATTCCAGCGCGTAGGCGCCGCTGGAGAGGGTCTCAGCGCAGCGCTCGCTCACCGGAGCGGCTGCCCGCCCGGACCTACGAGTCCGGACGATGCGGGCAGAATGGCCTTCTGTCCGGCACGCGCCACCTCGGCCTGCTGCTGGGCCAGGATCTGACCGACGAGGCGGCCGCGCTCGGCGGCAAACTGCTTCACCTCGCGGTTGGTCGAACCGGCGAGCTTGTTGAGCAGCGCCGTGACACGGGTGATGTCGCGCTTGTGCATGAGCGCTTCGAAGTAGTTGTGGGCCAGGCGCACATCGTTGACCATCGACTTCTCGTGCGGAGCCAGGGCCTGCACGACCTCGTCGATGCGGCCGGCCTGCCCCAAGAGCGCCGTGTACGCGATGAGGGCCAAGGCGTCGCTGCCGTTGCGGTCGACGGCCTGCTTGGCGAACTCGAGCGCGCGGTCGCGCGTCTCTTCGTTGGCCGAGTACAGGCCCTGAAGCGCCACGTACGGCGCCGCGCTCTTCTTGTTGGGCTCCGCCTCGCCGAGCTCCTTCACGGCGGCGATCGCCGCATCCTCGCCCGCTTGGTCCCGCACGTGGACGTACAAAACGGCCCAAGCGTCGACGGAATTGGGCTGCACCAAGATGGCGTTCTCGATGGCGGCGCGTTCGTCGGCCGCCTTACCGAGGCCCTTGTAGACTTTGGCCAGGTGCAAAGACGGGAACGGATTCTCGGGCAAGAGGTTGCGCGCCCCCTTCAGCGTGCCTTCCGCCTCCTGGAATTTTTCCTGCTGCAGCTGAGCGACGCCGAGCGCCATCCAGTCGTCGCCGCCCCCACCGCTGGCCACCACTTTCGCCCAGACCTTCTCGGCCTCGTCGAAGCGCCGATACTTCATCAGCTCGCTGGCAAACACACGGCCGCGCGCGGGGTCGTTCTTGTTCTCGCCGTAGTGGTCGCGCAGGCCCTTGAGCAAATCCTCGAGGCCGATGGTGATGGGCCGTCCCTCGTTGTCCTGGACTTGCACGGCAGGTCCGTTGAAACCCAAGAGCTCCCACATCTGCTCCTGGGTCACCGCCACGGGGCCCTTCTTGAGCGTCTCCTCGAGCTCGGGCGACGGCTTGGTCACGGGCAGAACGATCAGCGCATTGGCCGGCACTCCTCCGGGGAACGCGTTCACCGGGGCGACGATGGCGGCGCCCCCGCTCAATTGCAGGGTCTTGGTCGTCGGTTGAGGATTGCCAGTCTGAGTCATCTGTTCACCGTTGTGCGCCGGACGAGCGGCGGACGGACTATCTACCAACGCGAATGTGGGGCAGCAACCGGCCCGGTATGCGAAAAGGGCCGCCCTTTTTGGCGCGGGCCCCGCGCGGCGGCTATAACCAAAGCGGATGCTGTACCTCCCGGCGATTCTTGGTCTGGCGTTACTGATGGTCGTCCACGAGTGCGGGCACTACTTCGGCGCCCGTGCGTTCGGCATGCGCGTCGAGCGCTTCAGCATCGGGTTCGGGCCTCCGATTTGGCGCCACCAACCCAAGGGCAGCGACACCGTCTTTCAAGTCGCGCTGATTCCATTTCTCGCCTACGTGCAGATCGCGGGCATGAACCCGTTCGAGGAGATCGATCCGCACGACAAGGGTAGCTACGCGAACGCGTCCCTGACTGGGCGCATCATCGCCATCGTGGCCGGACCACTCGCGAACTATCTGTTTGCCAGCGTGGTGTTTTTCGCCGCCATGATCCTCGGCGGCAAGTACTCCGAAGAGCCGGTGGTGACCGTCGTGGAGGCCTCGGCTGCAGAGGCTGCTGGCGTGCGTTCGGGCGATCGCATCATCGCGATCGACGGCAAGGCGGTTGCGCGCTGGGACGAGATCCCCGAGCTCATCCTGCCCAAAGCCGGCCAGGAGGTGCAGCTGAAAGTCGCCCGCGACGGAGCCCAGCTCGCGCTCGGTGTCCGTGTGCGTGAGCAGAATGGCAAGGGATTCCTCGGGGTTTCCAAGACCAAGGAGCCCATGCCGATGAGCGAGGCGCTCACCCAGTCGATCGTGCAGCCAGCCGTGATCGTCGGCCTGACCGTGGTCAGCCTGGGCAAGATGCTCACCGGTCAGGAGGAAGGGCAGCTGACGGGTCCCATCGGCATCATGCGGGAGACGAAGAAGGCGGCGGAGCTCGGCCTTCCCATCTATCTCTCCATCATCGGCTTTCTCTCCACCTCGGTCGGCTTCTTCAACATGCTGCCCCTGCCCGCCCTCGACGGCGGTCGGCTCATGTTCCTCGGCTACGAAGCCATCACGCGCAGGCGGCCGAACCAGCGCTTCGAGGCGCAAATCCATATGGCCGGGATGCTGCTGCTCTTGACGGCGCTCTTGCTCGTGAGCTTCCGCGAATGGGGCTCGGACAAGACGCCGAGCGAGGAAGCTGCGGCCAAGCGCAGCAAAGCTCCGGCTGCTGCGCCGGCGGCTCCTCCGTAGCGAGCCAAAACTAGCGAGCCAAAACTAGCGAGCCAAAACTAGCGAGCCAAAAACCAGCGAGCCAAGCTAGCCCGCCAGGATCTCGATGAACGGCGGGCAGGTGGCCAAGAGCTCGTGTGAGGCCATGCGGCCAGCGTAGAGCAAGAGCGCCCCTGCCTTGGCGACGCGAATGTCCGCGCGCGCCGGGCTGGCGCTGAGAACCGTCTCGGGGAAGACGATGTCGCCGGGGGCCAGCTCGCTCTCGACCCGCCCGTCCTCACCGAGCACGAGCAAACTGCCACCACCGAGAACGTACATGCCATCCATGGGCTTGCCGCGATGAGCAATGAGCGTCCCGGGTGGAGGGTTTTTCACGACGCACTTGTCGAGCACCATCGTGCGGAACATCTCGTCCAAGGACTCCCCGAGCGGGCCCAGCACGGCCCCACCGAAGGCGTTATAGCGGTCCCCGACCTCGGCCAGCTCGGCGCGCACCCACGGACAACTGCTGGTGACTGCATCGAGGTCGGCGTCCGACAGCACGGCGACGCGAGTCCCCGGCTCGGCGCTGACCACGCGCAGCGCCACACTCGATTGCACCGTGCCGCGGGTGAACACCACCTCGCCCTGACGCGCCCGCGCGCACGACGCGTCGGCCACGGTCGGCATGAGCAGCACGGAGCCAGCGCTGACCAGCGCGACACCGAACGAGGTCACCTCCTCACCCGGTGCGAGCGCCACGACGCGCGCGCGGTGCACCAGCTCGGACATGGCGTCCTCGGGCAAATCCTGGAGGCCGCGCACCTCGAGCAGCTCGATGCCATCCAGCTGGTGCGCGGGCGTGGCCGGTGGCAGCGGAGCCGAGCTGAACGATCCACGCTTGGAGGAAGCCGGGATCGACGAAGCTTTGCCCGAGGAAGCAGGACCGGGCGCCATCGATGCTGGAGGCGAGGCTGTTTGCGCCACGGCCGGCGGGGGACGCGACACGATGCGCTCGAAGGCGCCAGCCAGGATGTCGTCGTCGTCGTCCGCCGGCGGCAAGATGGGCGGCGGCACCGAGGACTGGCGCCGACCGACTTGGCCCGTCAGGTCCAGCTCGGGCTCCGGTCGGCGCGAGAGGTGAGGCTCCGGCTCCGACATGCTCTCGGGTGGAGGAGCAAACGACGGCCGCACGAACGGCTCGATGCGGACCGGTGGCAAGCTCGCGGAAGGTGCCAGAGCGAACGGCTCCGAACGCGCGCTCGACGTGCGAGCGGGCGAGGCGCGACTGGGTGACGTGCTCGGCCGGACCGAAGCTCGACCGGGCGTCGGGGAAAGGTCCCGCTGTGCCGTGCGCCGCTCCGGTTCTGGGGCGCGCGCAGGGGGGCGAGTCGCGCCCACGCTGAGATCGACACCCAGCTCCTGCTCGATGTCCTCGTGCGTCTCGAGCGGGCCACCACGATTGCGCTGCGCGTATTCGGCGGCGGTCGCCTGGTCGATGGGCAAGCTCGAGGTGGCCCGCATCGCCCGCAGTGGCAGGTCGACCGCCGTGTTCCGCGTGCCTTGCCCCAGGTGATGGGTCGGTGGTTCTTCGCCGAAGTCGGGGTCCGAGTCCCGACCTGCGAAGGGACCTTCGTCATCGAGCGAATCGAGAAAAGCCGTGTCGAAGCCGCGCGAGCCCGAAGACGGCGGGCCCGAACCAGGGCGCGGGGCGGGCACCGACGGCAACGGCGGCAGGGACGGCACCTGGCTCGACGGGGGCGGACGGCTCGAGCTCGGGCGAGCCGGACGGCTCGAGCTCGGGCGAGCCCAAGGATTCGGAGGCACGGAGGCGGGATAGGAGGGAAGCCGCCCGCCACCGAGATCGCGCACGCTGGTGGGCGTGGCCGAAGGCGACTGAGCGCGCGCCGGCAAGGACGAGGGGAAGGCGCTCGGCAGCAAGACGCCACTGCGCGCCGAGGGCGGCGGCGCCTCGGTGGGCAATTCCGCCACCGTCTCGACCTCCTCCTCGAACAAGATCTCCTCGTCGTCCAGACCGTCGGGCTCGTCGAACTCGAGCTCCGCGTCGTCGACCGAGAGCGGCACGGCGGGGATGGCGGGCGCGCGCATCGGCGGCGCGACGGCCAAACGCGCAGCGGGGGGCGGAAGCGAAGGTGGTGCGCTGGTCAGACTCGTACCGAAGGTCGGCCCGTGCTCGAGGCGTTGGGCCAAGATGAACAGCTCGCGGGCCCGAATCGCCTGCCCGACCTCGATCGCCGTCTCCGCGGCACGGCGGACCCAAGCCACCGCATCCTGACGATCCTCCCGGCGCCATTGCGCCGAGGCCGCCCGCAATGCCCAGGCGACATCCTCGTGGTCGTCGTCGGACGGGGGGGGGATTGTCAGGGGCTGGCCAACCATTGGGGGCGGGGGACTATACCGGAAATGCCCAGAATGAGTCAGGGCGCCCCAGGTGTCAGAAAGACCTCGCGATCGCGGGAGCCATTGGGTGGGCCGACGTACCCGCGGCGTTCCATCGTTTCCACGATCTTGGCCGCACGGTTGTAGCCGATGGTCATCTTCCGCTGCAGCCAGGAGGTCGAGCAACGCTGCGTCTCCCGGACGATCAGCACCGCCTCTTCGAAGCGATCGTCGGCGACCTCCTCGGGCGCATCGGCCCCGGAGTCTTCACTGTCGGTCAGAATCGACTCCTGATAACGCGGCTCGGCCTGCAGGCGGAGGTGGTCGGTCAGGCGGGAGACCTCTTCCTCGGACAAGAACGGGCACTGTACGCGCCTCGTCTCGCCACCGCCATTGAGTTTGACGAGCATATCGCCTTTGCCGAGGAGCACCTCGGCGCCTTGCTCGTCCAAGATGGTCCGACCATCGATCTTCTGCGCCACGCGGAAGGCGATACGTGACGGGAAGTTCGCTTTGATCATGCCAGTGATGACGTCGACGCTCGGCCGCTGCGTGGCCAGAATCACATGCATGCCGGCAGCGCGCGCCTTCTGAGCCAGTCGTGCCACCGAGGCTTCGACATCCTTGCCTTGCTGCATCATCAAGTCGGCGAACTCGTCGATCACGATGACGATGTACGGCAGTTTCTCGGGTACTTCGCGGCCGTCCCCGCCGCTCTTGGCACCGCTCAGCACCGTCACGCCGCCGTTGACGTCGATGGCCTCGACGTTCTTCTGCCGGGGCGCAGGGATCTCGCCCGCGATCACCCGCTCCACGAAGCGGTTGTACGTGCCGATGTTCTTGGTTCCTGCGTCGGCGAACATCTGGTAGCGGCGTTCCATCTCGTCGACGGCCCACTTGAGCGCTTGTGCCGCTTGCTTCATGTCGGTCACGACCGGCAAAAGCAGGTGGGGAATGCGATCGAACGGCGCGAGCTCGACCACCTTGGGATCGATCATCAAAAGCCGCAGCTCTTCCGGAGTGCGGCGAAAGAGCAGGCTGGCCAGCATGACGTTGAGGCCGACGCTCTTGCCGGCGCCGGTGGCGCCCGCGACGATGACGTGAGGCATCGAAGCCAGGTCGGCGTAGAACGGCGCCCCCACGATGTCGCGCCCCAGGACGACGGGAAGTGGCGCCGTGCGCGAGAGCTCTTCGAAGCGCTCGTCTTCCACCAGCTCGCGCAGGTTGACCGGGATCCGCGTTTCGTTGGGTACTTCGAAGCCGATCCGACTCTTGCCGGGGATGGGCGCGATGATGCGCACCTTGCGCGACAGGCCGAGCGCCAAATCGTCGCTCAAGCCAGCCACCTTGCTGACCTTCGTGCCGACGGCCGGCGCGACTTCGTACGTCGTCACCGTGGGGCCCGGATGGATCTCCTCGACTTTGCCGAGCACGCCGTAGTCGGCGAGCGTGCGCTCGAGTAGACCCGCCTTCTCGAACATCTGTTCGCGATCGATGCTCTTGGGGGCGGGGCCGGGCGGTTCGAGCAGCTCCGTACTGGGCAGGAGGAACTCGCCGGCTTCCTCCGCGTGGCGCGCGCGCTTGGCTGAGCGTTGAGGCTTTTCGGACGACAAGCTCACGATCTTCGGCAGCGGTGCGCCGGACGCGTGCTCGCTCGGCGTGCCCTCGCTCGGCTCGCTCTCCGTGGGCAGGCTCTCCTCGGGCAGGGCGAGCTCCTCGCGCTCGCCGTCCGGGAAGAAGGATTCCAGATCCACGAGCGCCGGTCCGAGGGCCTCTCGCGCGGGCGCCCTCGCCTCGGACGGCTCCCTCGCGCCCGTGAGCGCGTCGAAGAGCGGGTCCGTGCCCCGATCGAGCGCTTCTGCGCCGTCGAAGTGCTGACGCAGCGAGGCAGCGAGAGACAAGGGAGGTGCCCCAGTCGCTTCCATCGGGATCCACGGAGCCTCGTCCTCCAAGCGGTACAGAATGGCCGCGTCGGAAGACGGCTTGATGCTCGGCTCCGCAGCCTGCGCCAGCTGAGCCGCTTCGCGCCGCAAGGCGCCCGCCTGTTGCCAAGCGCTGCGCACGCGCAGAGCGGCGCGCCCCAAGAGCGCGCGCAAGGCGAGCAGGGCACGTACGGTCCGCTCGCAAAACTCGACGAACGAAAAGCTCGCGCGGCCGATCAAGAGCAGCAAGATGCTGGTGGTTCCGACCAAGAACGACCCAGGACCGGAGAAGAGCCCACGCAGGAGCTCGCCGAAGAGGAGCCCCACGTGACCTCCGACGGCGGCCTCGCCGAAGGCCCGCGCCTCGGGCCAGGCGACCTGGAGTAGCGATGCGAAGAGCACCATCAAGAGCACGTCTCCGCCCAAACGCAGGCCGAGTGCCCTAGGACGCCGGCCGCGCAAGAGAGGAGCGCCGAGGCAGGCGAGCTCGACGGGGACGAACCAAGCGGCCCAGCCGAAGGTCAGCCCGAGCCCGCCCGCGAGCGTCGTGCCGATCGGGCCCATCCAGCCGCTGGGAGGTCCCTCGCCTGCGTCCCCGCCGTAGGTCGACAGGGCGAAGACGACGAAGATCGCACCGGCAAAGGCGAGCAGGGAGCCCACCTCCACACGCCGGCTGTGTTGGGCAGCGGGCTGAACCTGCTGCGTCAGCGACCGAGGGACGAAAACCTGTGCTCCCATGTACTGCACACACCTACATCATCCCACTCCATTTGCCAAGAATCCTCTCCTCGTCTCCCACGACGCTCACTTCATGAAGCGCCCGATGGATCACGCCAAATCCAGTCCTACCGCCCGTCCGATCGTGCTGTACTATCTCGTCCGGCTCGCCCAACGGTCCGCCTCGGTGAGAAACGGCAGAGATGAAAACGAGGTCGGTTCCCGCCTTGCTGTGTCTGCTCGGAGCGCTCAGCGCCTGCCGGGTGACCACGGACGAGATCCAGGGCTGGGCGCGGAAGGCGTCCGGGCCGCGCAAGCTGGTCGCCGTGCTGGAGCACGACAAGTACGCGCCGGGCCTGCGGGTCGATGCGGCGCTGACCTTGGTGACGATGAAGCCTCGGGCTGGGCGCAACATTGGCCTCCAAGGCTCCGAAGACAGCAAGGGCCTTTTGGTCGCGTTCCAGGAAATGGCGCCGCCCGCACGCGCGACCGTGATCCGAGGCTTGGCCGAACCGCTCGCCCGCGGTGTGCTCCAGCGGCCCAATCCGGCTGGCGATGATCCGTCGATCCCGTACAAGGACGCCGCCTACGCCCTGCTCACGCACGACGACGGGTCCTTGGTCAGCGACCCTGCCGCGCGCGAACACCTCCGGTCGGCCCTCGTGCTGTGGTGTCGCCAGGACTTCACCGCGCGCTTCGACAACACGGCGCAGCTCTACGGCATGGAGCAGGTGCTCCGCCTTTTGCGTGATGAAGGCGTGGCTCCGCTCACCACGCTTCTCGCGCCGGGCTTCACGCGAACCAGGGAGCTCTCGGACCTCGTGCGCGAGCTCGGCAGCAACCAAACCAAGTTGATGGCCAGCACGCGCCTGGCCGACGCTGGACGGGTGGTCGAAGGAGCCGGCTTCGAAGCCACGACGCGCGACCTCATCAAGAAGCGCAACCAGGAGGCATCGATCCAAGTCGACGCCCTAGAGTTCGAGAAGCAGGTCCTGGTCTACCGAGCGGTCGAAACGGAGCGACTGTTTTCTGGGATGAAAGCCGTCGGTGGCAAGCCTGCGGTCGACTACCTGCTCGGCTACGCAGAGAACGCTGCACATCCAGCCGAGCAGAGGATCCTTGCTCTGGCAGCGCTCGAAGGGCACATCGATCGCAACGACCCGGCCCACGCCGCTGCGCTCTTGCGGCTGATCGAGAGCGATTCGGCGCCGGACACGCTGCGCGACCTGGCGCTGCGGCGTGCGGGCGACCTGCCCTACGAACAGGTCGCACCAGGCCTCTACCGCATGTTCTCCCATGGGCGCTGGAAGGTGCGTTGGGTGGCTGCGTCCTTGGCCCTGCGCATGGCCGACGCCAAACACCTGCCCGAGTTCATGCACGAGCTGGGCAAGATCGAGACGATGACGATGGGTGAAGCCCTGACCTACGGTGGGCTCTTGCCCAGCGTGCGCGGCGTGAGCGCCCGGGAGCTTGCCCAGAAGTACGGCGGCAAGCGCTCGGATGAGGGAAATAACCCCGTTCCGGTACGGCTGGCGGCACTCAGCTACTACTACGAGGCGGGCACCCCAGCCGACCTGCCCAGCCTGCAGGAGCTGACCTCGGACGGGACGAAAGTGCCGCCCTGCCCGCCGGCTGATGGCCCCCACGCGGACCCGGATGCAGCATCGTGTTCGTACATTTGCAGCGTGAACGTGGCTGGCACGCCGACCGAGAAGGAAATCGGCACGGTGGGCCAGTTCGTGGAATATTGCCTCTTGCCCGCCATCGAAAGCAGGCAGGTAGTGGCCGAGAAACCCGCACCAGCGGCACCGCCAGAAGCGGGAAAGACCGAGAACGCTAAGACACCATGAACGAGGCGAACAAGAAAACCCCGCGCACGTTCCAATGCCGAAACACCCTCTGGCGCACCTACGAGGACATGGCCAAGGAGCTCGAGTGCTCCGTCGACTATCTGATCAACGACGCCATGAAGCAGTACGCGCGCCAACGCGGGTACGCCGCTGATCTGCCGTCAGCCACGCTCTCGATGCCGCCGAGTCAGCCGCATGCGAGCCCGTTGCCGCAGGCGATGCCCGCGGCGGCCGGCGCCCCGGCGTTGCCACTCGGCGCGCCACCGATGCCAATGCCGATGACACCCGCGCCGAGCCGTGGGCCGGGCCTGCCACCACCTCGTCCCGGGTCCTCGGCACCGCCGCCGGGTGTTTCCGCCAACGCACCGCCCGGCGCCGGTAAGCTCGCGCCCCCGATCCCGCCCGGCGCAGGCGGTATTTCTGGCGCAGGCAATACTCCCGGCTCCGGCTCGTTCCCCCACCCGGTGCCGCCGCCGCCTCGCGCAGGAGGTTCGGGCTCGTTCCCGCACCCGGCCCCCGTACCGCCACCACCCCGCGCGTCGATGGCCGGTGCGCCCATGCCACCGCCGCGGCCAGGGGCCGGCGCGAGCCGCAACGCCGGGCTGACCCTCCATTTCGAGGGAACTGCCTATCCGGTCAACAAGGACCGCTTCATCATCGGCCGCGGCAAGGCCAGCTCGGACCTGACGATCCGCGATCCGAACATCTCCCGGCAGCACGCGCTGGTCGAGTTCGCCGGCGGCACCTACTACATCGTGGACATGGGCTCGACCAACGGCATCGAGTTTCGTGGCCAACGCGTGCAGCGCAAAGCCATCCAGAACGGCGACGTGTTCCGTATTTGCGACCACGAAGTTTTTTGCAGCATGAGCTGAGCGGGCTAGCCTAGCCGGGCAACATGGTCTCCCTCGTCAGCGCTGCCCGAGACATTGGTCGCGTTCGGGAGATCTCGGCCGTCCTCGTGCGGCACGGTTTCGGTGAGGTGGTCACGCGCCTCGGGCTGGGTGTCCAGAAACCGAAAGACGGTGCCGACGCCGAGGGTGGCGGCTCGAGCAAACGGCCGTCGCTCGCCGAGCGCATTCGTCTGGTGCTCGAGGACCTGGGCCCGTCGTTCGTCAAGCTCGGCCAGATCGCCTCGACCCGCGCGGACCTGTTGCCCAAGGAGGTCATCGACGAGCTGAAGAAGCTCCAGGATTCGGTGCCACCCTTGCCCTCAGCGGAGATCAAAGAGCAAATCGAACGCTCACTCGGAGCCTCGATCGGTGAGGTGTTCTCGAGCTTCAGCGACGAGCCGCTGGCGGCAGCGAGCATAGCCCAAGTGCATCGCGCCACTCTGAAGCAGGGCGATCAGATCATCGAGGTGGCCGTCAAGGTCCAGCGCCCCGGCGTGGCCACGACCATGGCCAGCGACGTCGACATCCTGCACAGCCTGGCCGCCTTGCTCGAACGTGCCATTCCCGAGACGAAGATCTATTCGCCCATCGGCCTGGTCACTCAGTTCGATCACGCCATCCGTGCCGAGCTCGACTTCAACTCCGAAGCGGACAATGCACGGCGTTTCGCCCAGAACTTCGAGCACAATCCACGCGTCCACTTCCCTGCCATCTTCAAGGACGAGTCCAGCCGGCACGTCTTGACGATGCAGTACATGTCTGGGCAGAAGATCTACGACGCCATCGCCTCCGGCCATTCGGGCGAGAAGATCGCGCGCTTGGCGCTGACGGCCATCGTGCAGCAAATCTACGATGACGGCTTTTTCCACGCCGATCCTCATCCGGGCAACGTCCTGGTCAGCGGCAGCGTGGATGATCCGGACCTCACCTTCCTGGACCTCGGCATGGTCGGACGCCTGAGTCCACGCATGCGCGATCTCACCATCGACGTCATCACCGCGGCTTTGCGCCGCGACTACGATGGCATCGCCGAATCCCTGTACGCCATCGGCACCCCGACCAAGAAGGTCAACATGGACGCGTATCGGGCGGAGGTAGCACTGCTCAGCGAGCGCTATCTGGGCCGCCAGCTCGCGGACATCGAGATGTCCGTGCTCATTCGGGACCTGGTGAAGACGGCGAGCAAGTACGCGATCGAGGTCCCCACCGATTTCGTCATGATGGGCAAAGCCTTGATGACGGTGGAAGGCGTCGGCAAAGAGATCAATCCGAGCTTCGACGTCTACGAAGAGTCACGACCGCTCTTCACTGCGCTTCTACGCAAACGCTACTCGCCCGAACGCCTGGGCAATGAGCTCTTGCGCCGCGTCGAGCGACTCGGCGGCGCCAGCTACAAGGTACCGCAGCAGCTGGAAGAGGTGCTGGACGACCTGCGGCTCGGCCGACTGTCGCTCCGGCTCAAAAGCGACGCCATGGCCACGGCGGTGGCCGATCTCGGCCGCAAAGTGCTGACGTCGGGTCTCGCGCTCGGCTTTCTGCTGTCGGGCGCGATCGTCTATTCCGCGGGCAGCCCGCGCTTCGGTATCGGCCTCATGCTGGCGGCCACGGTGCCGCTGGGCCTGCAGCTGCTCGGCGGACTCTGGCGCGCATTCCGCTCGCACGACTAGCCCCCCACAGACGACTTCGGCAGCAAGGCCGTAAGGCCATGCTGCCGACGAACGATCCGATTCAGCCGCGCCTCCGGTTGGGGCGCGGGACGGCTCAGCCGATCTTGCCCTGGAGCAAGAAGGCGATGACGAACGCGAAGAGCACCAGGGACTCGATCAGGGCGAGGCCGAGAATCATCGGCGTGGTGATGCGCGGAGCGGCACCGGGGTTGCGGCTGATGCCCTCGAGGGCCGCAGCGGCAGCACGTCCCTGACCGGTCGCACCACCGAGAACAGCGAGGCCGATCGCAATGCCGGCGCCGATCGCCGCCATCGACTGCACGTCGAATGCGTTGGAGGCGCCACCCTTCTCGGCAGCGAAAGCCGAGGTGGAAGCGAGGGTGGTGAGTGCGGCAGAAGCAAGGGCCAGCTTCGACTTGAACATGTTTCGATGATCTCCTTGGTGCGAACGAACGCAGTGCGAACGAGCACAGTGCGGGCGAGGGGTTATCGCCTTCTCGGGCTCGCGGCTAGTGCTATTTTTGGTGCGGATTGGGGGGGTGGGGCGATTTTGGGCGTGAGGTTCACTGGGATTGAACCTCGCGCTGACGTTTCAGGTGGGGGGCTCGGCGAGGCTCAGTGCGCCTCGTGCTCGGTGGCGAGCCCAATGTAGATGCAGGTCAGGAGCGTAAAGACCAGCGTCTGCACGCCGATGACCAGAACGCCGAGGACCATGACGGGCAGGGGCACGATGGCCGCCACCAGGCCGAGGAAGATCGACAGAATCAAGTGATCCACGGCCATGTTGAGCATGAGCCGGACGGCCAGCGTGATGGGCCGCACGATGAGCGAGATGCACTCAACCGGGAAAATGAGCCAGGCCAGGTACCAGGCGGGGCCGAACAGGTGCAGGACGTAGCCGATGCCCTGCTCTTTGATGCCGTAGTAGTTGAACAAGAGGAAGACCACGACGGCTGTGCCCATGGTCACGTTCAGGTTGCTGGTCGCCACCGGCATGCCGGGAATGAGCGCCAAAAGGTTCGAGAAGAACACGAAGATGGCCGCCGTGCCGATGAGCGGGAAGTACTTCTTCGCCCGCTCCGCATCCATCACGCTCTTGGCCAAGTCGTAGAAGTACTCGAGGAAGGCTTCGGCGAAAGTGACCAACGTCAGTCGCTCCTCGGGCACGATGGCGCCGTCACCCGCTAGACGTCCGCGCACGGCGAGCGCAAAGGCGAGGACGATGAGCATCATGATCGCCGAGGCGGTGATCGGCTCGAACGACTGCCAGCTCGGCTCGACGTGACCGATGAAGCTAGCGCCAATGACACTCGCGTTGTGCGAGAGCGTGTCCTTGAGGTAGCCGAGAGCGAAAGTCAGCCAAGTGGAATGTTCGGGCATCGACTCAGTCCTTGCGTGTCGAATCTTGATCGGCGGAGAGCCCGCCGGAGGTGCCGATGGTCGGCATGAAGAGAGTGGAGGCGAAGATGCCGAGCGGCAGGGCGCCAAAGCCCAGGGCCAGGCCGAGCGGCGGAATCACGCCGCTTTCGAGCAGCCAATAGGTCAAAACGAGCAGGAATGCGAACTTGAAAACGGCCACGAAGGCCCACGAAACCCGGGCAGCGCCGCCGACCAGGTTCCTGACCGCACGGGCCAACGTGACCAGGCTGAGCCACGACATCGCAGTCCCGACCAGCGCTCCAGCCGCAGCCGAAACACCCAGAAAGGAAACACTGCCGATCGCGAGCAATGCCCCCATGCCGAGCACCGACCAATAGGTGCGGGCGAGCTCGTGGTCAGGGGCCTGGGTCATTGTCGAGATACTTCCGCTTGGTCTTGCGGTTGGCTTCGTCCTCTTCGCGGAGGTCGCGCTCAGCGCGTTTGGCCGCGCGGTAGATGGCGCGACCGCCGGCAACCAGCCCGAAAAAGAACCAGACGATCGTCAGAAGCCCGCCCGTGTCGAACTTCTCGTCCAGCCACTGACCCAACATCAGCCCGACAATCACGCTGAGCGCGAACTCGAGCCCGACGGTGGAGTAGCGACCGAGGCCTTTCCAGTCTTGCTGCACTCTCGCCCGAAGGCGGCGCTGCGATACCACGCGCTCCCGGGAACGGTCAAACGCTCGCGCTGCGCTCGAACCACGCCTCGAGCGTGGGTTTGAGGGCACGCACCGCCTGACCCCGGTGACTCAGGGCGTTCTTCTCGGCAAGCGAGATCTCGGCCGTGGTCAGCCCCGGTCGAGCCAGCGGCTCGAACAGGCAATCGTAGCCGAAGCCACCCTGGCCACGCGGGCCGTCGATCACGAAGCCTTCCAGCGCGCCCTCCGTCTGGGCCACGCGCACGACCTCGCCAGAGCGCCAAGCGGCGAGCGCGAGCACGGCGCGAAAGCGTGCGCTGCGCTCGGCTCGGGGGACTCCGGCGAGGCTCGCGAGGAGCAGGCGATTGTTGTCCTCGTCGGTGGCCAGCGCGCCCGCGAAACGTGCGGAGTGCACGCCCGGACGACCGGCCAAGGCGTCCACTTCGAGACCACTGTCGTCCGCGAGGGCCAGACGGCGCGTCGCTTGGCAAACGAGGGTCGCCTTGATCCAGGCGTTCTCTTCGAAGGTGGCCCCCGTCTCGTCGATGACGAATTCGTCCGGGAGCAGGTCCGACAAGAGCACGATGGAGAGGCCCGGAATGTCGAGCAGGGCCTGCACCTCACGCGCCTTCCCAGCGTTCCTCGATGCCAGCACGATTTCCTTCATGACCCATCGCCTCCCGCGCTCGGGAGGTCCTTGCCGTCGCCGACGGCCCGCAGCCAAAACTCGAAGCAGGCGCCGCCGCCTGGCCGCGTTTTGTAGTCGAGACGGCCGCCGTGTGCCTGCACGATCTGCCGGGTCACGGCCAGACCGAGCCCGGTGCCGTGGTCCTTCGTGGTGAAGAAGGGATCGAACAACTCAGCGACCCGCTCGGACGGCACACCGGGGCCATCGTCCTCCACCGAAATCACGACGCCGCCGTCCTCCGCTCGCGCCCGGAGCCAGGCATGACCGCCGCCCACCAGTGCTTCGCGGGCGTTGCGCAGGAGATTGAACAAGACCTGCCTGATCTGGGCTGCATCGGCCGAGACCCAGGGCAAGTCCCGAGCGACCTCGACGCTGAGCTCGACGTGGTTCTTCTCCAGGTCGCGCTTCATGAATGCTGCAGCGCTCTGCACCATCTCGGTCGGATCGACCTCTTCCAGCTCCGGCGCCTTGCGCCGCGCCATGGACAGATACTGGTCGGACAGCACACTCAGCCGCTGGACTTCCAGAGCTATCGCGCGCAGTAGCGTGCGCGCCTCCTTGGCGTCCGCCCCGAGCTCCTCCTCGAGCAGGTCCAGGTTCAGCGCGATGGAGGAGAGTGGATTGCGCACCTCGTGCGTGACGTGAGCCGCCATCTTGCCGATCGCCGCCAGACGTTCGGAAGCGAGCAGGCGTTCTCGTGCCTCGGCAATGGCTCCCACCATGGCCTCGAACGTCACCGACAGCTCGCCAATCTCGTCCCCGGTTTCGAGCGGTGCTGCCGGACGCAGGTCGCCGGCCGCCACCGCGGCCGTGCGCTTGGTCACCAAGGACAGGGGCGACACCACACGGCGCGCGTAGATGGCCATGAACAGGCCAGTGAGCAGGGTCACCCCACCAACCAAGAGGGACAGCTCGAGGGCCAGCTGCTCGCGGGCTTTGGCTTCCTCCAAGAGCAGGTCGACGTCGGCCTTCACTCGCTTCTCGATGTGCACCAGCTTTTGCGACAGGGCGATGCCGCGCGCGACCAGACGGTCCCGAAGCTGCTCGGCGTCGCGCTGATTGCCGCGTGCCAAGTTGTCGAACAGCGCGAGCACGAGCTCACTGTCGGCTTTCATCAGGTGAGTCACCTGTGCCAGCTCCGCGGTCAGCTCCAGGCGACTCGCCGTCACTGCAGGGGTGCGGGCGCTGAGCGCGCGGTCGATTGCCTTCTGGAAGCTCTCCAGCATGCGGGGCCGTCCGATCGAGGACGTGCGCTCGAACCACACCCGCTTGTCGGCGGGATTCCGAGCTTCGGTGATGTGGTTGAGCTGCGAGTTCCAGGTGTCTTGGGCCGCCACCAGATCCCGAGCCTCCAGCGCCAGGGGCATGTAGCCCTGACGCATCAATGCGGCGCCCTGAGCGGCGGCGCGAAAGGTCGCCACGCTCCACGTCGATGCGAGCGCGAAGACGAGCAGCACCACGCCGTACGAGACCAGGATCCGACTGGCCACGCTGCGCGGATGCGCTCGTCCGCTCTTGCTCGTACTCACCGCGACCGCCCCCGCGTCCGCTTGCTCGGAGCCGTCTTGGCCTTCGCTCGCACCGCTTTGCGTGCCACCTGGGTCGGACTCGGCTCGGGACGCGGTTCCGGCGGCGTGCTGCTGGCTGGCTGAGGCAACTCGATGCGAAAGCAGGCGCCGACCGGCACGTCGGCCAGCTGGATCGTTCCGCCGTGCTCCTCGACGATGCGCTTGACGATGGCCAGGCCGAGCCCTGTGCCGCCCTTCTTGCCCGAGGTGACGAACGACTGGAAAAGCCTCGGGGCGACCTCCGGCGACACCCCTGGGCCCGTGTCCTGCACTTCGATGCGCAAGTGGCTGCCGCGCGCCGCGGCCATGACGATCACCCGACCCCCGCCCAGCGGGGCCATGGCTTCGGCGGCGTTGCGCACCAGGTTCTGCAGTGCCCGCGTGATGCGCTCGGAATCGAAGTACGCCACGAGGCGCCGCTGGGACTGGATGACGAGCTCGACCTGCTTGCCCTCGAGCTCGGCTTCCAAGCGATTCCGCAAGTCTTCGAAAAAGCGGTCCAGGATCACCTTGCGCGCCAGGACACGCGTCTCACCGCGTGCAAACGCCAACACCTCGCTCTGCATCGCCCCGAGCGCCCCAAACTGTTTGACGATCTCGGCCGCGTAGCGCCGTCGCTCCGCGCGACTCGAGGCTGCCTCCATCAGCTCGACGTAGCCGCTGATGACGGTGTGCGGACTCTTCAAGTCGTGAACTACCTGCGACAAAAGGCGGCCGATGCTGGTCAGGCGCTCCTCGCGCTCACGCGCGAGATTCGCATGAAACAAGCGAACCGCCGTCGACACGTTGGCGCTCACCAAACGGAGCAGCCCCAGGTCTTCCGCCGTGAACGGGCCCTGCCTTTTGTTGAACAGGGCCAGAGCCCCGAGCGGCGTGTCGCTCGCCTCGAGCGGCTCGGCAATCACCGAACGCACGGGCCCAAAGCCAGCGTAATGCAGAGCCTCGAGCGACGTGTCCATCTGCAAAGGAGCCGAATACTGAATGACCGGGCCGAGCAGCCCCTCCGCGGGAGAATAAACCTCGGAGTGAACGGTGCCGTCCATCCCCGGGCCCTGGAGTCCCAGCACGAACTGGACGAACGATTCCGAGTTCTCCTCGGCCAGAACCAGGGCTCCACCTTCCGCATCGCAGGACTTGGTGAGGCTCATCAGGACACCGCGCGCCAGGTCGGACTGCGAGCGCGCGTGCGCCGTGTGTCGTTCGAGCTCGAACAATAGCTCCAGGTCGCGCACCCGGCGCGTGAGCTGAACCTGGGCCTGCGACAGTTCCTGGTTCTTGCGCACGAGACTCATGAACAACCGTGAATTGTCCATGGCCACGGCCGCCTGCGTGACCAAGATGGACAGGATGTCCTCGTCATCGGCGTCGAAGCTGCCGCCCCCACGCTTGTTGATCACGGCCACGACACCGATCGTCCGGCCGAGGTTGCTCTTCACTGGACAGAGCAAGGCGGCAATCGTCGGCCGGTGCGGCAGGATGTCCCACTCCACGGGTCGCGCGGATTTCGTGCAGTCCTCGATGCGTTCGCCCAGGCCCGTGCGCATGACCTGACTGAGCCAGCCATCGCCCAGCGGCAAATGGAGCTTCAAGTCCTCGGCACTCGTGGCCGCACGACTGACCAGTGCCGGTTTGCGCTCGTCCTGGAGAAAAAGGACGGCGCGCTCGGCACCGAGGAGGGTCTCGATGTGGCCCAGCACGACGTCCAGCAATTCGTCGAGCTCGAGCGAAGCCCCGAGCGCGGTGGCGACTTGGCGCAGAGCGCGACCGAGGCGTGCTTCGAGAGCGAGCCGAAGTGGCGCAGAGCTGGTCGCCAAGGCTTCGGTGGCCTCTCCGTCCTGCCCGTCTCGAGATGGTCGACGCGCAGCCACGGGGGCATTCGAGCATGCAGGGCAGCGTGCGGTCAAAACTCCCCGTGTTGCGAGCCTCCTCTGCCTTGGCTAACTATTGGGCAGTGGCGCTCAAGCAGGTACAGCTTCAGGTTCGTGGCCGCGTGCAGGGCGTCTTCTTCCGGGCCTCCACGCAGCGCGAAGCGCGGCGCCTGGGCCTGTCCGGCTGGGTGAAGAATCGCCCCGACGGGTCGGTCGAGATCCTCGCCGAAGGTGAGGAGCTCAGCATCCGGGAACTACACGGCTGGGCGCAAAAGGGCCCGAGCGCAGCACGGGTCGACAAGGTCGAGACGCGCTGGCGGGGCTTCACCGGTGAATTTTCGGATTTTCGCATCCTGGACTAGTCGGGTGCCGGTCCCGTCCGCGCTGCGCCCGGCCCTGCTCCTGCTGACCTTCGCCATGGGCGCCGGCGGTCTGGCCCAGGCAACCGAGAAGGGCGAACGCGCCGGCGATGGCCGCTCGCAGGGCGACAAGGAATACACGGCGGAAGCCAACCCCAGGCCCGCCGGCATGCCGCTTTCGCCGCTGCCGGAAGTGCCGACGCTCGAAATGCCAGAGCCCAGGCCCGAAGCCGTTGCGGCACTCGAGAGCATCCTGAAGCGGCTCGTGGCAGCCGACGCCGCCGATCGGGAGCGCGCGGCGAGTGAGCTCTACGAAGCCAAAGCCGATTGGGTGGCGGTGGCCGCGCGCAAGCTCGATATTCTGGCCGAGAGCGCCGATCGCGAAGCGATGGACCGTGCGCTGACCAAGATCCGCAGCCAGGCGCGAAAGGCCGCAGCGAGCGGAGGAAAAGGCGACTACCTGGAGGCGGCGCTCGAGCTGGCTGCCCCCGGTGACAAGCCCTGGCAGGACCTGGTCCGCCTGCTCGGCCTGGGTCGGGCGCTCGAGGCCATCGGTAGTCCCTCCGCCTGCCGCGAGCTCGTCCGCATGTACGTGCGCTTCGATCTCGTCCGCCTCGACGTGCAACAAAGGCTCGACCGGGTCGGCGACCCGGCGCTGCCTGTCCTGATCGAGACCACGCGCCACCCGGCACCCAAAGTCGCAGAGTGGGCCAAGCGGCAGCTGTCCTTACGCGGCAAAGCCATCCCCCAGGAGGCCGTACGGACGGACGACTCCGGTGTTCTCGCTGGCGTGCTCCTGGCGCTCGGGCGCGTGGGTGATCCGGAAACGGCGCGCTTG
>Ga0164309_10000462_pt1 | contig 22352 bp, 15 predicted proteins | sample Whisoiple_247_MG_FD_109984 | JGI IMG/M metagenome (GOLD analysis project Ga0164309, IMG submission 109984) | Soil microbial communities amended with fresh organic matter from upstate New York, USA - Whitman soil sample_247_MG | ecosystem: Environmental > Terrestrial > Soil > Unclassified >...
CAGCTCCGCGGCCTCTTGGGGCTTCCATTCCAGGACATCGACCAAGAGCAACGCCGCGCGTTGCTTCGGTGACAAGAACTGAAGCGCGCTGATGAACGCCAACCCGACGCTCTCGCGCGCCGGCACTCGTTCATCGGGCCTTCGGCTGGCGTCATCCGCGACATCGAGCAAAGCGTCGGGCGCTGGCTCGAGCCATAGTCGCTCGTCCGTTGGCGGGCCGAGTCGGACGGTCACGCTCGAAGGCGGAGCCACGAGCTGTGGGAGCAAGCGCCGTCGCTTGGCTTTCAGGAGATGGTCGAGGCAAGCATTGGTCGCGATCTTGTACAGCCATGGCCGCATGGTGTCCGGGTGCGCCTCGTCCTGCCGTTGCCAGGCCCGGAGGAGCGCTTCTTGGACGATTTCTTCGGCGTCCTGAAGTGAGCCGAGCATGCGGTAGCAATGCGAGGTGATCGCGCGGCGATGGGGCTCGAATCTGGAGCGAAAGGAGTCGTCGCTCGCGACGTCGGTCATGCCCCGAAGATGCCACAGGAATTTTTCGTGCGGTAGGCCGATGAGATTTCCGAGCTCGCATCGTCGTAGCGCTGTGAACCGCGAATACAGCCGAGTTCACAGGAGAGAACCGACATGATGCTCACAGGTAAGAACGCACTGGTCTACGGAGCTGCAGGCGGCATTGGCAGCGCAGTCGCGCGCGCATTTGCCCGAGAGGGGGCGAAGCTCTTTCTGAGCGGGCGCACGCTTCCCGGCGTGAAGTCCCTCGCGTCCGAGATCGTCGGCCGCGGCGGTTTCGCCGAGGCGGCGGCGGTCGACGCACTCGACGAACAGGCCGTGGAGCGCTACGTCGCTTCGATCGCCGAGAAGCACGGCAGCATCGACATTTCGTTTGCCGCGATCTCGGTGGCCAAAGATTTGCCCGACAAGATGCCGTTCTTGGAGCTGGCGACGCCGCAATTCGAGCTGCCGATCGCCGCTTACACCCGTTCCAACTTTCTTACGGCGCGCAGCGCTGCTCGTAGAATGAGCGCCAAGCGATCGGGCGTGATCTTGACGATCACGGGTGTTCCAGGGCGTTTGGGCTTCCCGAACGTCGGCGGAAACGGGCCTGCGTACGCGGCGGTCGAGTCGTTGAGTCGGAGTCTCTCGGCAGAACTCGCGCCGCACGGGATTCGCGTCGTGTGTCTGATGCCGCATGCGATCCCAGAGACCGCGACGATTCGCGAGAACTTCGCGCGTTACGCGAAGGCCGCAGGGTGCAGCCCCGCGGAGTATCAAGCGCGGTTCGAGGGCATGACTCACTTGAGGCGCCTTACCACGCTCGCTGAGCTCGCCGACACGGCGGCGTTCATGGCCTCAGATCACGCAAGCGCGATCACGGGCACGACCGTCAACCTGAGTGGTGGTGGTGCACCGGGCTGACCTCCCGCGCGAGGCCGACACACGCACCGCACCAAAACGCCTCACGGTCTTCAGATCTGCTTGTATCTCGCAGGAACCGGGAAGGATTGGGCTGCGCGCACGAGGCGTGTAGAGTCGCGCCCATGATGCAGCTCGCCCACCTCTACATCAACCTCCCTGGTACGACCAAAGAAGCGTTTCAATTCTACGAGACGGTCTTCAACACCAAGATTGCGATGATCCAAACCTTCGGCGAGGCCACGTTCATGCCCAACGTGCCCGATGCCGCAAAGGACAAAATCGTGCACGTGTCTCTACCGATCACGGAATCGGTTCATCTGATGGGTAGTGACGTGGTCGAGGGGTTTGGCCCGCCCGCCGTCTTCGGCAATAACTTCCACATTTCGGTGGTTGCAAAGGACAAGGCCGAAGCGGATCGCGTGTTCGCTCAGCTCAGCGGCAATGGCGGCTCGGTTGCGATGCCGCTCGCCAACGCTCCCTGGGGTCCCTATTTCGGGATGTGCGTCGACCGCTTCGGTATTCACTGGATGGTCAGCTTGCCGACGCCGGCGTGAGTTCGCGTGGCTCGGGGTCGCGACTCGACTTCACTGAGTCGCGACCCGCGGGCAAACTGCAATTCAGAGACTCATCGTCATGTGACGATGACGCGAGTGCGCCTCGGTGAACGAGATCGATTTCGAGATCGACGATCTCTATCTACACAAGTGAGCTACTGACAGCACACGACGGAGACTTCGCCGCTCGGGAAGGCTTTGCCCATCGTCGATTGTGACTTGATTGCGACGCTGCAAGCGCCAGGTTGACTTGCGGAAAGATCCCCGATGACGCGAGTCGGGCGAACCGGGCCGTCGCCCATGTTGAACCTCTGGCAAAGGGGCTTGCCCATGCCGACGATGTACTCGCCTTGCGCGGCGCTGCAGTCGTTGCCGCTGCTGATATTGATTGAACCGGCGCAGGTGCCGCCGCTCGGGTTGCCACACGTGCAAGCCGTACAGCCGCGTTGGTCCGTGGCCGCCGCGTACAAGGGTTCGACCGGATGTGGATACCCGGCGGGACATTGTGGAAGATCTTGACCTTCCGGGATCAGGCGCGTCACGCACAACGGGGATCGATAGGGCTTTTCGGGAAGACGAGTACAGACCTGATTGGGATCGTCACAGGTGCCCACATCACTCTTTTTGCAGATGCGGCCGTCGTATTGCCAGGTTAGGCCGACGGGCTGTGCGATACGCGCTTTGCACGCGCCGCCCGAAATCGTCACTACGTCGATGTTCGCCGAGCCTTGGCTACCACTGCAAGTCGGCGGAACTGAGGTGCAGCTCTGAATGCCCTGGTCTGCACAGTGATTGTCGCAGTTCTGTCCGGTGAACATGTGCAGCGTCGTGTCGCACACCTGGTTCTCGGCGGGGTCACAGGTGCACGTGCACGTCGGATCTGGAGCAATCAGCCCTCGATGTACGTCGCTCGGCAATGGGTCGTCGAAGCCTTCAGGACATGCCGGAACTGCGCTGCCGCCCGGCCCTTCCCAATAGGCCACCGGTCCTTGCCAAAGAGGCGTGCGAGGGACGCAGGTTTGATCACAGCGCGGGGGCTCAATGATCATCCCGCCGGTGCCTCCTGGAGCGCCTCCTGTTCCGGCGCCCGCTCCGGCGCCTCCTTCCGCTTCACTTCCGCCGTCGCCCCCATCGCCAGCCGCGCCAGCCGCACCCGCCATGCCGGCGGCTTCCTCTCCCGAGGACGAGCCGCCGCTAGCGAGAACGCCGGCTGTGCCCCCAGTGCCCGCCATACCGTAGTCAGGAAATGCGCAGCCCGGCAGCATTGCGCCCACGACGGCACTCATCAATGCCGCGAGCACCACGGCTCGGCCGCATGAACGACGCGTCGCGCCCATCACCCCAACCTAACACGACACGACGCCAGCGACGCTCTCCCGGTTTTACGGGGGATTTGCGGGGGCGTGATGTGGGTGGATGTGGATGTTTGGAGCACGTTTCTCGCTTTTTTAGCCATCCTCGACCAAGCCAACGGATCGCGCAAGGTTGCTGGTGCAAATCACGCGAGAGGCGCCCACGACACCAATCCAAATCGACCAAGCACCTCGCGAGCCCACGAATGACGGGGGTTCCGGGCGTTGTGATGGAGCGCGGTGTGTTAGATTTCGCGCATGAATCGAATGGGGCTTTGCGCGCTGCCGTGGCTCGCTGGCGTCACGTTCACGATCGGTGCTTGCCAACCCGCGAGCGACCCGACGCCAACTGGTACCGGTACCGGCGGTAGCAATAGCGCCGCTGTGGGCGGGGCAGGGGGCCATGCTTCTGGCGATGTGGGGCCAAATCCCAGCGCCAGCGGCGCTGGCGGCGGCGCCAAGGCTGGCACTGCGGGCGGCTCTGGCGGCGCGAGCGCCGGGATGAGCGCTGCGGCGGGCAATACTGCGAGTGCTGGAAGCAGCTCCGGCAGCGGTGGTCTCGACGACTTGCCGAGCGGTGGCTCGACTGGGACCGCCGGCAGTAGTCCCGGTGGAAGCGGCGGTAAGAGCGGCGTAGGAGGTGCATCAGGCTCGGGAGGCGCCAGCTCCGCTGGCAGCGCGGGAGCAGCAGCCGAGGATCCGCCCTGCCCAACACCGACGCCGAGAACCGGGGGCAAACAATACTGCTCACCACCCTCCAACGGCAATGCAGGAGGCAACTACAGCTACGACCTGTGGTCGGACGGCAAAGGCTCTGGCTGTATGACTGTGTATGGAGCCGATGCCGCGTTCAAAGCGAATTGGATGAACGTCGGCGATTGGATTGCGCGTGTCGGCCTGTCCTTCGACAAGACCAAGACCTACGACCAGCTAGGCACGTTTTCAGCTGATTTTGCCTACACCATGACCGGCATCACGTCGGGCGGTTTTGGCAACGTGGGTGTGTATGGCTGGAGCGTGAATCCGCTGCACGAGTTTTACATCGAAGAAAACTGGCTCGGCAAAGCGCCCAACTTCACCAAAGTCGGCACCTTCACCATCGATGGTGAGGGAACCTACGACGTGATGACCAACACTCAGACCAACCAGCCCAACATTACCGGCACCAACCAAACCTTCGTTCAATTTTGGAGCGTGCGAAAGACGAAGCGCCAATGCGGGCACATCTCGATCTCCAAGCACTTCGAGCAATGGAAGAGCATGGGGCTCGAGCTCGGCAAGATGGAAGAAGCTCGCTTCAGCGTCGAGGGCCAGAACAACAGCGGAACGATCGATTTTACGACCGCGAGCTTGGTCGTCACTCACTGAGTCGAGGGTTGCCCGCGGCTATTGTTCGCAGCCCGCTCCCAGTGGCTCGAACGTGAAGTTGTCGAAGATGGCCACGAAATCAGGCGCATTCGCGCCGGTGTAAGCGATGGCGCCGACTTGCACGGTCGCTGGCAAATCGGGCCGCACGAACGGATCGAACGCGGGGCCCCAGGTCGTATCGCCGGGGTGCCGATAGTAGATGGTGAACTTCGAACCCTCGCGGCACATCCGAAATTCAGCGTCCGGAGTGAATGCGACCTCACCGTAGACGCTCTTGCCGTTGGTGGTGCTCTTGTGCTCGACGGCCAACTGATTCATTTCCGCGTAGCCCACGACCCCGAGAATGTAGTTCTCCGACGAGCCGCTCGGATTGCGAGCCATGATGCCGCCGACGTCCGCGAACTGCGCCGGGGTCTGCATCCGATTGGACGCCTTGCGCGCATGCACCGTGCTGGTCGCCTTGAAATCGCCCGTCACCAACTTGTAGGCCAGGTCGGCTTGGCTCGCCTGATACCAGAGCGCGCCGGAGTGCGGCACGATCGAAAGCGAGCCATCGGCGATGGTGATGTCAGCGAGGTCGGGGCGAAACACGGTCCAGGAGGAATTCAGCGTCGTGCCGTCGAAGGGATCGCTCGTGGGAACAGTGCCGCTTGCATCCGTGCCGCCGCTCCCGCCCGCGGCGCTGCTGCCGCCAGACGAAGTTGCTCCAGCGCGGCCGCTCGCGCCTCCGACGCTTGCACCCGCACTACCGCCGGTTGCAACGGTACCTTCGCCCGCCGCGCCCGCCCCACTCGCACCGGCAGTCGTCAGCGAGCTACCGCTCGAGCCACCATTAGTTGCACCAGTGCCGGCCGTTGCGGTCGTGCCGCCGCTCGCTGGCGTTCCCGTGGAACCAGCGCTGCCAGCCGAGGCAGCGGCGGAACCTGCAGCCGCCAGCGCACCCTTCGAGCCGTCGCTGCTAGCGCAGCCCGAGATCGGCAAGATCCCTATGAACGCCACGAGCGCTGGCGACGACGACAAGCATTTCGAAGGCATGCCGGGAGTCTACCAGTCATCGTTTCGATTGTAGCGGCAGAGTGAGGATACGACCTGGTTGCGGCCCGCGGACTTGGCCCCGTACAGGCAGCGGTCGGCGCGTTGCAGCACGCTCTGGGCGCTCTCGCCTTGCTGGAGCTCCGCGACGCCAATCGAGATGGTCACCCGTCCGACGCCCTCGAAGTCGGTTGCCTCGATCGTTTTGCGTACACGCTCACAGAACGACAAAGCGCCCTCGAGCGGCGCAGGGAGCACCGCAACGAATTCCTCCCCACCCCAGCGCGCAACCACGTCGGAGCTGCGAGCCACTCGACACAGACAAGCCGCGATGCCCTTCAGCACATCGTCACCAGCGCTGTGACCGAACTGATCGTTGACGCGCTTGAAGTGGTCGACGTCGATCAGCGCGATGCATGCGGGGGACTGCGCACGCTCTGAAGCGACCAGCGCCAGCTCGATGGCGCGATCGGCGGCGCGACGGTTCGCGATACCGGTCAGTGCATCACAGTAAGCTTCACGTTCGCGAACGGCTTTGAGCTCGGATTCGGCGGTGATGTCTTGCCAAATCGCGAGATAGCCGGTCCCCGAGCCGTCGGGCAGCTCGAGCGCGGTTCGCGTGCGACGGATCACGCGCCGGCGTGGTCGCAAAAGCACGAACTCATCCGCGCGATCTGGCGCGCCGTCATCGATCGCAAGCCGAGCCATGAAATCTGCGGGATCGTCGACCAGCGTTGCGACGTGGGCCATGAACTGCGCGCGCGGAAGCCCGGTCAGCTGATCCTCGCGCAGGCCGAACAGCTCCGCGTAGGCGCGGTTTGCCAGCACGATGTTCCAGTTTGCGTCGAGCAAGGCCACGCCGTCTTGAATGTGCCCGATCGTGGCTTCGAACATCGACTTGGAGCGTCGCACGGCGTCTTGCTGCAGGCGCTCCTCGGTGACGTCTTGAATGAACACGAGGCCCGCGCTGATCCGATCGCCTTCGCGGATCGGCGCGACGCGCGCGAGGAGTTGCCGCCCGTTGCGCTTGGCTTCGAACGCAGAAGGCTCGCCGGCCAGCGCGCGTCGGTAGGCGGTCTCGAGTCCCGACACGTTTCCCGGGCTCGCCACCTCGTACATGGTGTGGCCTTCCAACTGCGATTTTTCGAGACCGACCGCGCTGAATAACTCCGGTCCATCCGCAGCGATGTAGCGAAATTCGCGGTCGAACATCAGCACCGCGCCGCGCGGAATGCTCTGTGCGATGGCTTGATAAACGTGCGCTTGCCGCGCGAGCTCCGCCGCCGCCTCGCGTTCCGCGGTGACATCTTCGAGCACGGCGATCGTGCCGTGCGCATTGCCGTTGGGATCGCGCAGCGCGGAAGCCGACAGTCGAATCCAGACGTAGTGGCCGTTCTTGTGCAAGCAGCGCCGCGTCACGCACACGGTGCCTTGTTCGCCGCGCAGGACCTGCTCACGAAGCAGGGTGCTCACTTCTACGTCGTCCGGATGCATCAACCGCCAAAAATCGCCGGTAGAGAGCTCCGCCTCCGAGCGACCCAGGATCCGTTCGACTGCCGGATTCGTGCGCAGCACCTTGCCTTCGACGTTGCGCAACACCATGCCGGTCGGCATCAGCTCCAGGACGCTATCGAGCAGGCGCTCGCGATCGGCGAGCTCGGCATTGGCGAGGCTGAGTGCGATTTGAGCTTCGACCGCGTGCGCAAACTCCTCGAGCAGCGCAATGTCTTCTTCGGCCCACACGCGTGGCTTGACGTCGAAGACGCAGAATGTCCCGATGGCCTCGTCATTCGCGCGCAGCGGCACGCCGAGGTATGCAACTACGCCACCTTCGGTCACCCCGGGATTGTCGCGCAGCGCCGAGAGGCGCGCGTCATCCAAGGCCATCGGCTGTTCACCGGCGACCACGTACTTGCACAGCGAGTGCGAGAGCGGAGCTTCACGTCGAGAAGCGTACGGCTCGCCTAGTCCCTGAAAGCTCTTCAGCTGCTGACGCTGATCGTCGATGAACGAAATCAGCGCCACGGGCGTGCGCAATAGCCGCGCGGCCAAGCGCACCCATGAGTCGAAGCCATCGTCGGCACCTGCGCCCGCGACCCGCGCGGCTTCCAAGGCCGCAAGGCGCACGGGATCCATGAGCCGCGTCATCCAATCGACGAATGGACCCTCGGCTCGCAGCGCGGTTGCGCTCTCCGGCGCACCGCTGGGTGAATCCAGCCGCGCTTCTCGTGTCACTGGCATGCCGTGAGCAGGGTAACGGTCGCAGCCGGCGGAATTTGAAGTGCTCCACCGAAATCGGGGTGGGTAGACCGCCTACTTGTCGTCCCAACCCGTGCTGGTGGCAGTGCCGAGGATGGCGTGAACCGCGTACACCTTGCCCCCATACATCTTGAACATGTGCATGTCGGTGTTGCCCATGAACAAGTCCCAGCCAACGCCGATCCCCGTCTCGACGTCGGAGAAGATGGCGTGAGACTTGAGAACGTTGCCCGTGGGATCTCCCGCCTGGCAGCTAGCTCCCAGGTTGCAGCCGCCCGGGGAGTTTCCGTTCTCGAGCCGCTTACAACTCGTGTCGGCGTTGCACACTCCCGCCGGGAAGGCCTTGAAGTACTTGCTCATCCAGGCGTTCATCTCCATCGGCGTATTGCGCATCGCCGCGGGGACGGGGGTCTCCCACATCACCGTCGTATCACTCATGATGATGGCGTCGGGCTTCGACGGGTAATTCGAGCCCGAGACCTTGTAGTCGCCCGCTCTGACGGCAATGGTTTCGATCTCCGTGATCTTCTGAGCCACGAATTTCAAACGCAGTGCGACCGGCAGGTCCGTCGTGCCTTCGGGAACGACGGCTTCAGTGGCGGTGTTGCAGCCGTCCGTGTCGAGTGCGCTCTTGTGATACTTGACCGTGCCCGCGGTCTTCCACAGACCGTCCACGCCGATCATGATCGCTTTGCCGTTCTCGGTCACCTTCACGCCGTCCGCGAGCGGTAGGCCCGTTGCGGAATGCGCGGCGAGCGCGGTGAAATAAGCGTCGATCGTGGATTTCAGGAAGTCGCGCGTGCAACCGCCGGAGCTCGAAGAGCTTCCACCGCTCGACGAGCTCCCGCCGCTCGAAGAGCCGCCACTCGAAGAGCCGCCACTGGTGTTGTGCGTTCCGCCGCTGCCGACCGGCCCGCTTCCGCCGCTGCCGATCACGGGACTGGAACCGCCGGTCGTACCGAGAGCGCTCCCTCCACTCGAGGTCATGGTGCTCGCTGAGCCACCGCTGCTCGGTGACTGTCCGCCAGAGTTGCTCGCTGTGCCCCCAGTGTTCGCGCTGCTCGAACCACCCGCGGGGTGATTGCCGCCACTGGGCGCCGGAGCGTCGCTGCTGCAAGCCGCGAGCACGCACAGAGCGGCTCCGCAAATCAGAGTCTGATTGGATAGACGCACGAACTTCATGGTTCGACCTCTTGCGCCGCGGGCCACCATCAAAGGCCATGACGACACTGCTGATCTCTTTTCGGCCGCGGCGAATCGTTCACCGAATGTAACGAGACCTAACAATACCGTAATTCAGCGCAGGCGTTGCGGGGAATGATGCCCCACAACCTTCGAGTTACGGACTGCCGCTTATCGTGACTTTGAATTTCTCTGCCGACGTTGAGAGTCAGGGCGCGAGTCACGGCAATTCGAGGCTACGCGGCGTGACATTGCTGCAATCCTCGATGCCCCAGTCATGGGCTACTTGGCACACGGCGTCGGCGCGCTTCTCCGGCACAGGCTCAGCTTGCGCTGCCGCAAGCTGGCGCTCGAACTCTTCGTGAAGGACGCCATTCCCGCACGCGCCGCGAGCAGACTCTGCTGGCTGAGGTGGAGCAGAGGGCGACGACGCGCAGGCGGTCAACACGAGCACGAGCAAAACACCGCTCGTCGCGCCGACTTCACGCAACATGAAGTCGGCGCGCATCGCGGGCAGGCTCACTTCGGAACTTCGAGGCGGCGGCAACCCGGGCAGCCCTGACCGCCGCCGGGACCGTTGTCGCATTGCTCGGGTTCTTGCACCATGCCGTCGCCGCAGAACGGTCCGAGCTTGCAGCCCTTGTCGCACTCACCGTAGCCGCCGTCATTGACGCCGTCGTCGCACTCTTCGCCGAAGCTCAGGATGCCGTCGCCGCACACCGCGCTGCAGTCGCTCGGCGTGGCTTCGAAGCCAGACAGGGTCAGGCGGAATGAAGAGCCGAAGCGCTTACGTTCGGCTTGGAAGACGACGATCTTGTACACGTTGCCTTCGACGAGCTTGTACTTGTCCTTGACCGCTTGAGTGTTGTTGATGGTGACAGAGCCGTCCATCGGCACGTGGATGCCGCCGAGATCCACCGCGAGGATGCCGTTCACGAACACCCAAACGTCGTCGTCGCCCGAGAAGGCGAGGGTTGCGTTGGTGTTCTTGTCGTAGCGGAACCAGTACTGGACCTCGCTCGTGAAGGAGAAGTTGTGCTTCTTGGCGCCCGGGAACACTTTGTCCTCGGAGGGCCAACCGGTGTACCCGTACTGCAGCGGGAGCTGAGCGAAATCCAAATCAGCCGTGGGACCCGTCACGCTGTCGACCGGGAAGAACAACGGCGTGCCGTCGTAGTCGACCTCTTTGCCGCCCGTGCAGAACTGGGCTGCGTTGTAGCTGCAGGGTTTGCAATCAGCGACGCACTTGGCAACCTGCCCATCGAAGTTCGTTTGGCAGTCCGTGTCGCACTTGGTCGCCGCAGCGGTGAGCGTGTCGATCGTCATCTGCTGAGCGTCGATCTTTGCTTGGGCCGCAGCGATCGCGGTGTCGTCCGGGGTGGCGGCGTTCTGCAGCTGCGTCAGCTGGTTCGTCAGCTGCATCAGCGTGTCGCCCGCGGAACGCACCTTGTCGTGATCGGGCCGGCAGGTGTTGTCGCATTGCAGCGAACTGCGCACGCGCTGCGCGCAACCCGTCATGCACGTGGCCTGGCTGGTTGCCATCGGAACTTGCTGTTCCGTGCCCATGCCCATCGCCGGAGCCTGATAGGTGACCAGCTTTTCGCCGTTCTTGCCGAAGCGGTTCACGAAGCCGCCCATGGTGTTGTCGAACAACACCAGATCGCCGACGACTTTGACGTCGCCCGGGTTGTCGCGGAACCACTTGGAGAAGCTGGTCGCGTCTTGGATGCACGCGTTCTTCGGCGCAACACCAAGCTGCGGGCGCCCGTCCTTGTCGAGCGTGTCCTTCGCGATGCCTTTGACGATTGGGTCGCCCTCGGGGATGCCGCAGGTCGTGTCCGGGTACGTGGGCCAGCCGAAGTCAGTGTCGTTATCGGAGAAGTCGCGGAAGATCGCGGGCACGCGCAGCACGCACTTGTCGTTGATCTTCTCGCACTGAGGCACCTGTTTGCAGGTGAAGCCCTTCTCCGTCTTGCACTCCGAAGAGCAGCCGTCGCCGTCGATCTGGTTGCCGTCGTCGCACTCTTCGTCGATCAGCAGGCCGTCACCACAGGAGGACTTGCAGGATCCACTGGAGCAATCCGGCTCGCGCAAGCAAAGGGCCGAGCAGCCGTCGAACGGTGCCGTGTTGCCGTCGTCACAGGCCTCGGCTCCTTCGACCTTGCCGTCGCCGCACTTGGCGTTCGAGCAAACGCTCGGCATGCCTTCGCACTTTTTGCCGAGCTCGACGCGGCAGCGATCGGAGCAACCGTCGCCCGCGGTCGTGTTGCCATCGTCACACTGTTCGCTGCTGGCAACGATTCCATCGCCACAGCGCGCGATTGCGCGACACGGCTTGCCAGGATTGGGGCAGCTGAAGCCTTTCTCCACTAGGAGACAGGCCGCGTTGCAGCCGTCACCCGACATGTTGTTGCCATCGTCGCAAGCCTCGTCCGAGGTCAGGTTGCCGTCACCGCAGCCGGGAGGGGGCGGCATATCTGGCGGCTTATCGTCGACACCCAGGTCACCGGTCCCGCCGCCCTGACCGGTAACGGGGGTTCCGCCACCCGGGCCGATGGTCGAACCGTCTCCGGCCCGCCCTTCGTCAACGAGACGCCGACCGTCCGGCGGAGACGTGGAACCGCAGGCGGCGACGACAAATCCAAAAAGCAGCCCCGGTAGGATTTGGGCAAAGAGACGGTGCGAATTGCGCATTGGCGTTAGCTTGCTTGTGCCACGCCGAGACGCAGGGATCCATGGACGTTTTAGGGGTTTTTTTTAAGAGTTTCTCTATTCCGCTCTGCGCCGCTCTGCCCGCTACGCCTACTTTTCAATTTTGCGCGCTCACTAGGAATTAGCCCCCGCTGCTTGGACGCCAGTGCACGCGAAGACGCAATCCGCCATCGGTATCAGTCACCGATCCAAGCGCGACTTGCGACGGCTCAGGAGGGCGCCTCATTGGGTCGAGTCGCCAACCCACTGGGCTGATGCTCGACGCAAATGGGTCCTGGTCGTCGCCTCGCTAGCAAACGGTCATCGCCGGCAGCCCTGCTTCCAACGCCTTCGCGGTAGGGCTAAAAAGTGCGGGTCTGGAGCCAAGGATTCGCTCCGCGATTCCATCTCATGCTGGGCTTCGACCAAAAATGCTGCGCAACGCACGGATGAGGGAGGTCTACGCCATAACGGCGGCTGCGGTCGGGCTCGCTCTGCTGTGCGTGGCCGCCCTCGATTGGCTTGGCTACACGATGTTCGCGATTTCGCTCTCGTGGCGTTAGCGATTGGGTGCCGCCATTTCGAACTACGGGTATCTCGTTCGCTCGTTCGTCGATGGCCAAGCATTGGGCTGGTGCTTGCTTGCGGCTCTCGCTGCCACATGCGGCTGGGCGCTGTTCTTGCTCTATCGCATCGTGCGTCGTCAATCGGCACAGAGCGCAGTTGTCTGGACGTGGTGCGCGGCGCTGCTGGCGCTCGCGCTCAGCGGAGCACGGATCGCGCTCGCGCGACAGGAGGTGCTGACCCTTCTGTTGCGCGAGTTGCAGACGGATTCGTGGCAACGCTCGAGACTCGTGGCCGCGAACCTTGCGCGCCTCTTCATGACTCAGCTGTTCACGAGCTCGGTGATGATTCCGGCGATGCTCGTGATGCTGGTTGGAGTGCTCACCGGGCGGTCGAAGGTCCGGGAGCGCTGGTTGGTTGCTTTGGCGGCGAGCTCGCTCCTCCTGCTCGCTGTGGCGGTCCGTGCCGAAACTCTGATCTGGGCGTCGAGCCCGTGCTCTGAAGGGCGCCCCACGTGTTGGTTCGAGTTTGCGAGCGACAGCGTTTCGCGATTGCAACGCGCCGCGCGTCACGCTGTCTTTGCTGCAGCGCTGGCTTGGGCCGTCGCGCTCGTCGTGGCGTTCCGTACGGCACGAACTCGGAGCATGACTGATGGCCGAGTGACACTAGCGAGCACCGCGCTCCTTCTGCTCGGAATTGGCGCATTCTGGCTAACCCGAGCCGAACACGCCGACGCTCGGCACCTCTTGCCCCCGGATTCAGACCTCGGTCAGTTCTGGTTCGACGCGCGACTTCAGCGGCAGCTACCACCCGCAAAAGCGGGCTGTTCCGCGAGGGAGGCCCCCGTGATCGAGGTTCACGCCAGCGGCGTTTTGCTAGATGGACAGGAGCGCGCGACTGCAGAACAGCTGCGTGCGGCGCTCGCGCGCAAACGCGAGCTCTGGGAGCAGATCAATCCCGAGGGCAAGTTCCCGGGCCTGGTTCTGCTCGCTGTTGCGCGCGACGCGCGAACCTCGGCTGTGCGGCCCTGGCAACTCGCCGCGGAGCAAGCGGGCTACGCGAAGATTGGCGCAGTGCTCCAGGTTCCTACGGTCATGTTCCAAACTCGCACAGTGGGAACCCTAGCGCTCGAGCGAACCTGCGCTGAAGTGTGGGAGGTTGACGGTGCCGGGCTCGAGCGCGCGTTCGCACACTTCGAGACTTGGGGAGAGCTAGTTGCGGCCGGCGGAGTCGCGCCGCCGGATCCCTACCCGCGTCGGTCCGAGCGCTCGCGCTGCGGCTCGCTCTCGGCGCCCGCTTCGCCAACAGTCGCCTCGTTGTTCCACAAGGCGCGCATCTTGCGCAACCGCGACGCGCTCGACGCACTGCTCGTTCAAGCCAAAAACGGCACCCCGGAGCGAATTGCACTGCGCATCAATGGGACGGGCGGGGTGATGTGCGAATGCCCGCCATTCAGCATTCCGCTGTCGGCTCCCGACGAGCCGGTGCCGAGCTTGCTGGCGATCCCGATGCAGAATGCAGCCAATTTCGGCTTGCGTCGAACGCTCCTGAACTTTACCGCAGTCGGCTACTTTTCGGGCGCCTGGATCGACACGTTCGAGTACTTGCACACTCAAGGTGACGACAATCCGAGCACCGATGACGAAACCCGCTTCAGCTATCGCGAGCTCACTACCGAGTTTTGTCTAGAGGCGTTGTGTTATTGGCCTCGTGAATTCGAGCTCTCTGGCGACTTACGAGCGAGCAGCCACGAGGATGCCGCTGACATGGCCACCCTCGGTATCCCCAAGTGCCGACGCCAGTGATGCTGTCTCAGGCTACGTAGGTCGCTGCAGTAACCGCAAACGCAGCTGTCATGCAACCGTTTCACTTTCATCCCGCGCGCTGACTTCAATAGCGAAGTGCTGAGTGGGTCATTCCGATGCGAGCGAAATGACGCGCAAATTGCCGCTGAATTATTGGGATCTGTTCTTGAAGTCTTTACCGCGATCACGCTAGCTTCGCCGCGCCTCGTTTCCCGAAGTGTGGCTTCGAACTTGCGAGAAAAGCGATGATGATCCGGTCAAATGGGTGGAGTGGGCGCTCTGTTTTGCTGCTTTTGTTGGCAACCGCAATGGCGAGCGCAGGTTGCGGTTCTTCATCTCCTAGTGAAAACACGAGTCGAGAGTCGTCCGTACTCGATCGTTCACCGGTGCCCTCGGCGTCCCCGGCTTCGTCCGCAAAGCCCGCGGCCGGTCTCTCAGCTCCAGGCCTTCCCGGCAATGGCGGCCCGAAAGTCGGCGGACTCAGCGTCGTTCCTGGGCAGCTGGTGGTGAAATTCAAATCCGACGCAGTCGGCGGCGTCATCGACGACGTGCACCAAGCCCTTCAGCAGGGCCGCTCATTCGCCAGGATCACCGCTGACGCATCGCCGTCGTTGGACACGCTCGTGCGACGTCATGGCATCTCGCGCGCGGCGAGCTTGTTTCAGGGGCGGGAAGGGCTTTCCACCCAAGACGCCAAGAGCATGTTGCGTGCGCGCGGCAGCATTGGCGCGCGGGTCAAACTTCGCGGACGAAGTGTGCCGCTCGAGGAACTCGTCAACGTTTACCGTATGGAGTTGCCAGCGACTGCGGATCTAGACGCCGCAATGGCCGATCTGCGCAGCGATCCGCACGTCGAGTATGTGCATCCAAACTACGTCGCGCATCTGGTTTACACGCCGAACGACCCGTATTGGGCGAGCAACGGGAGCTGGGGACAGCCGCGCGCGGATCAGTGGGATCTCAAGCTCATGCACACCAGCCAAGCCTGGGACGCGACGCGCGGAAACGGTGTGGTCGTGGCCGTGGTCGACACCGGTGTCGACATCAATCACCCGGATCTGGCCGGCAACGTTTGGACCAATCCCGGCGAAATCCCCGACAACGGCATCGACGACGACGGCAATGGTTTCGTCGACGACGTTCACGGTTGGAGCGTGCTCGGCAACAGCAATCAGGTCGACGACTCGGTCGGCCACGGTACGCACGTCGCCGGCACCATCGCCGCTCAAGACAACAACGGCATTGGCGTCGTAGGCATCGCGCCCGACGCGAAGATCATGCCGGTGCAGGTTTTCAGCTTCAGCTCGGACTCGTTCACGATCAGCCAGGGGCTGCTCTACGCGGTACACAACGGCGCCGACGTCATCAACAATAGCTGGGAGATTTGCTCGGGATATTGCCCCACGGTCGGTGTGGTCGAGGATGCAGTTCGCACCGCGCACGCCGCTGGGGCCGTCGTGGTCTTCGCCGCGGGCAACGAGAACGCCAACATTCGCGATCGCTCGCCGCAAAATCTGCCGGAAAGCATCGTGGTCAGCGCGACCACGCCTCGCGATGTGCGGGCCGATTTCTCGAACTTCGGTCTGATTGACGTTGCCGCGCCGGGTTCGGGCGATCCGAACGACAGCGAGGTCGTCGAGCCGAGCTACGGCATCCTGTCGCTCAAATCCTCGTCCTGCTTCGAACCATGGATTTGCAACGCGGACCGCAACGTCGGTGACGGCTATGTTCGGCTTGCCGGAACGTCCATGGCAGCGCCGCACGCTGCCGGTGTGGCCGCGTTGATCCTGGGGCTTCATCCGAATTACTCGCCTGAGCAGGTTCGCCAAGTCATGCGCCGCACGAGCGTTGACGCCAATGGCAATGGCTACGACACGGACCTTGGCTATGGCCGCGTCGATACCGCCAAACTCAGCGCGGAACCGACGCCACTCGAGGCGCTGATTCAAGCCCCGCGCGTGGTGCAGACCGCGCAACAAGTCATCTCCGGAAAGGCCAACGGCGCGCAGTTCCAAAAGTACGTGCTCGAGTACGGCAAGGGCACCGCGCCGACCAGCTGGACCACGATCACGACGAGCACCTCGCCCGTCAGCACGGGTGCGCTCGGAACCTGGGATGCCTCCAAGATCGCGGATGGCGATTACACGCTGCGCCTCTCGGCCTACAAAACCAACGGCGCCCGCTACGAGGATCTCCATTTGCTGGCGCTCGATCGGGTCCAAATCGCGTCGCCCTCGGCCTATGTCACGCTCGCCGCGGGTGACATCTCGATCGTTGGCATCGCGAATCCGGGCACTTTCAAGAGCTTCAACGTTCGCGTGCAAACGTTCGATGCAGGGACGCCGGTCAACGCCAATCTGGCATTGACCAACGGCGGCAAGCAGCCGGTCGCCAATGGGGTGCTCGCGGTGTGGCACGCACAAAATATCCCTGCGGGGCACTACCGCGTAATTCTCGACGTGACCAACACGGACGGCTCGGTCATCTCCGAGAACGTCGTCTTGATCGTGGACCCGTTGTTGCACGCGGGGTGGCCCGTCAGTTTGCCGATCTCGGTCTACCAAGACCGGGGACCGAATCCGCCTTCGGAGCCGATTGCCCTCGCGGACCTCGACGGCGATGGCAAGGCCGAGGTGCTCGCCGGGTTCGGCGATAAGGTCACCGTGTTCAAGGGCGACGGCACGATCGTGTCGGGGTGGCCGCAATCGCTGATCACCGCGAACATTCCGTCGTCGAACATCAAGGGGATGCCGATCGCAGGAGACATCGACGGCGACGGGTCCAAAGAAGTCATCGTTGCGACCCTCGAAGGAGCGATCTTCGTTTGGGGAGCAAACGGTGTGCTGAAACCCGGGTGGCCGCGCGTCATCAGCTATGCGACTGATTGGGGGCCGAATCCCGCCTCGCTGTCCTTGTCGATCGGCGACGTGGATCGCAACGGCGTGCTCGACCTCGTCGCCACGGACGGTACGCAAACGGGCGTCCACGTGTTCAAAGGCAATGGCAGCTACTTGCCAGGCTGGCCCGTCACCAAATGGCTGGGAATCAAGACTCCGGCCACCGTGGCCGATCTGAACAAAGACGGAAAGAACGAGGTCGTCATCGGCGTGGATGGCAACCCCGGCCAGCTCGTGGTGCTCAACTCTAAGGGCGTCGTTCTCTCTGGCTGGCCGCAAACCATTCTGACCACTTCCGGCAATGAAGCCATTGGCAGCTACCCCGTGGTCGGCGACTTGGACGACGACGGAGATCTCGAGATCGCAGCAATCACTTGTGATGGCGGCGGTGACGACACGCTGTCCAAGGTCGTCGTCTATCAACACAATGGGCGCCTGCTCACTTCGTGGCAGACCGGCGCGGTTCAAACCGGGCCGCTGGTACTCGCGGATCTCGATGGCGACGGCTCGCTCGAGGTGCTCGAGTCGCTGATGAAGATGGACGGCACGGGCGGACTGTATGCGTGGGACCGCAAGGGCAACCTGATGCCGGGATGGCCGCAAACTAACCCCGGAGTGTATCCGGTGTTCAACGCCCCCATCGTCGTGGACGTGGATGGTGACGGACGGAACGAAGTCATCACTGCGCGCAGCCCGGAGTTCTGGTCGGACGAACTGCAATTCCACTTCGGTTACCCGGTGCAGGCTTACCGTTACGATGGCTCGACGGTTCCCGCGATGGCTCGACCTGCCTACGGTTCATGGCAGGGAGCTGATGGGTCGCCAGCAGTGGCAGACATCGATGGCGACGGGCGGCTCGAGCTGGTGTGGACCGAAATTCGAGAGCAAGGGCCGACCATGGACTACCCGCTGCCGCGGATCTTTGCCTGGGATCTCACCACGTCGACCAGCAACGCCCAACCGTGGCCGATGTACCGCGCGGATGCGCGCCACTCAGGTGTGGTCGACAACGTAGTCCCGATTCAGAAGCTGACCACGCGCAATCAGACATACCGCATCAACGGCTTGGCGCGATTCCAAATCCAAACTGGCACTGGCGGCACGATCCAAATCAAGCATCCGTGGCAGGCTGCCGTGCAGTACGCCATCGACAGCGCTCCGCTCAAATCTACTACTCTCGGTTGGGGTGAGCAGGTCACGGTGGCTCCGTCTCGTCAGGTTCTGCTTCGGGTAGTCACGACTAGCCCGATCGACGTGACGATCGATTGGTGGTGAGCACCGTCTCGGCCCGCCGGTTCGAGCCGCCCACTCTCCCTCGGGGGTGGGCGCTTTTTCGACCGCGAATCGGGAAGGTTGAGTGTGACGCCTACGTACATGCCCTCACGAATCGCCATTCGCTAGCCTTTGCAAGTTTCTCAGGCGGAGATTTCGGACAGGAAACAGCCTAGGCTCGCTCGCGTACTTGGGAGGAATTGGATGAATTCTTTGAGAAAATTGAGTGTTACGGGGTTGTTGGCCGCGGTCCTGGTCGTCGTCGTCGGCTGTGGAGGGGATGACAGCAACAGCGGCTCGAACAATTCGGCAAAGCTCGAATCGTGTAAGCAGGTTTGCGATAAATCGGTGAATTGCCCGATCGCCTTTCCTGCTGACACGTGCAAGCAGCTTTGTGACGCGCATTCGCAGGCGTCTGCCGCCTGTCAGGATGCACTGAAGGCCGTGTCTGATTGTCAATTGAAGCAGGCTGACATCTGCGCGGATACTGGCTGCGACTCGGAGTCGACCGCGTACAACACCGCCTGCAGTAGCAAATAAGCGCGTGAGCGATCTCGGGGGATGCGCGTTCGCGTGCATCCCCCGCGTTCATTGGAGTTTGCCGCTATCTGGCTGCGCGGCCATCCAATGTTCGGCGTACGACTCGCAGCAGTAAGTCGGGGTCATAGGGCTTTTGCAGTAGTTCCACGCCCAGTTCGCTGAGCACACTGGCGGGAAACAGGTCTGCCGCGTACCCGCTCGAGAAGAGAAAGGCGGGCTCGGAGTCCAGCTGACGGATCTGTTCGAATGCTTCACGCCCGCCCACGTTCGGCATCATTGCGTCCAAGATGATCGCGTCGAAGCGCTCGCCGCGCCGGACGGTTTCGATCGCTTGGCGTCCGTCGCCGACGATGGTCACTCTGTAGCCGGCACGCTCCAAGATGCGCCGCAGGATGCTTTGCACCTCTCGGTTGTCTTCAGCGACGAGGATCTTCTCCGAGCCGCCTTTCACGCTGCTGCTGAGCTTCGGGCCGATGGTTTTTACGTCGCGTTCGTAGGCTGGCAGATAGACCTTGAACGTGCTGCCCACGCCTACTTCGCTATAGGCGTGCATCATACCGCCGTGTTGTTGCACGATGCCGTAGGCCACGGCCAACCCTAAGCCGGTGCCGACGCTCGAGTCCTTGGTGGTGAAGAACGGCTCGAACACGCGCTCTACTACGTCCGCGGGCATGCCCATGCCCGTATCGGAAACGGTGATGACCACATAGCGCCCCGGTTTGGCCCAGGGGTGTGCTGCTACGTATTCACTATTCAGGACGACCTGCTCGGATTCGATGGTCAAGCGACCTCCTTCCGGCATCGCGTCGCGCGCGTTCACGCTCAGATTCATGAACACTTGGTCGAACTGGTTGGCATCGCTGAGCACGGTCGGTAGATGGGCGCCGCCGATCAGATCCACCGTCAGATGCGCTGGGAACAGCCGCTTGAGCAGCTCCAGCAGGGCGTTGAGGCGAGCGTTCACATCGACCGCTTCCAGCGACTGCGCTTGTTTGCGACCCATCGCCAGCAGTTGACGACTCAGCTTCATGCCGCGATCTGCGGCCGCCAGTACGTCCGAAACGACTTCACGCTGCGTCTCGCTCAGGTCATCTTGACTCAAGAAATGCGCATTGCCGATGATGACTTGGAGCAGGTTGTTGAAGTCGTGGGCGACACCGCCGGCCAAAAGCCCGAGGCTCTCCAGCTTTTGTGCCTGAAACAGTCGGCGGTTCAGCTCCGCCTTCTCTCGCTCTGCGCGGGCGCGCTCTTCGTGCCAGCGCAATCGTCCGGCGGCCACGCTGCTCTGTGCAGCGATCGCCATCAAGACGTCCAGATCTTCGGCCGTGGGCGGCCGTACGCCCTCGTCACCCACCGTACCGACGCCCAACATGCCGAGCGTCACGTCTACCAATGAAAGCGGCACATTGATGATGGTGCGGTTGCCCACCACCTTGACCATCTCTTTGTTCGTGCGCGGATCGGTGCGAGCGTCCTCCACCACGATGGGGGCGGTCGCCACCAAAATCTCGGCGATCATCGCATCACCCTCGATCGGAATGACGACGGCCTTGTCCCAGCTCGTACCCACACCCACGAACGCTAGGATGCGGACGTGCGTCTGATTCGGCTCGACCATCGCCAGCCAAGCGTGACGGTAGCCGACCAGGTTTTCGACCGCGTCCCGCACGATCTCGAGCATCTGCGTGAAGTTGACCGCGCGCTGAAGTTCGCGAGCAAACTGAAGTAGTCGCGTCTGGTTGCTGCCGGCCATGCTGCGATCCTGCCCCGGCAACCAGAGGAGGTCACGGGCGAAGTGTCGATGTCCGACGTCCTACGCAGTAATCTGTCTGCGAATGAGGCGCTGATTGCGACTCTCACGCGCTTTCGCGTAGTTTTCTGCTCCCTAAGGCAATTCGCCGCTGAAACGCGGCTTGCGCGGCTAGCGCGAATCGGAGAACAATCTCGCGATTTCATGCAAAGCGATTTGTTGGAGCAACTCGGCCGAGTGCTGCGTGAAGTGGCACAGGCCGAAATCGTTACCCGCTTTCAAAAGCTCACCCCGAGCGACGTGATCAGCAAGGCGACCGCCGAAGACCCGCTCGACTTAGTGACGGCAGCGGATCGCGCGGCTGAGGCCGTGCTGACCGAGAGGTTGTCCGCGTTGGTTCCCAACTCGACGGTGGTTGGGGAGGAAGCGGTAGCGGCGGACCCCCGCGTGCTCGAGCGGCTCCACGAGGCAGCGCCGGTTTGGATCGTCGATCCGCTGGATGGCACGAAGAACTTTGCGGCAGGGCACGGGCCCTTTGGCACGATGGCCGCGTTAATCGAGCGCGGCACGTTGCTCGCCGCAGGCATCTACTTGCCGTTGCTCGATCGCAACTTCACCGCGGAACGCGGTTTGGGCGCATTCGTCGACGGAGTACGCATCCCAGCCCGCGCCCCTGCTACCGGCGTGCTCATGGGCACTGCTTACTCGCGCTACATGCCTGAGGACGCGGCGACGCCGCTCATGGCGCGAGCCGCGGCACACAAGCAGCTCCCGAACGTGATCTGCGCGGCCCACGAGTACACGCAGATCGCCCAGGGGCTCAAAGACTACACGCTCTACTACCGCCTGCTGCCCTGGGATCACGCACCCGGCGCGCTGATCGTGCGTGAAGCGGGCGGGGTCGTGCGTCACCCGACTGGGCGCGACTATCACGTGTTCGACGAGAGTGAGTCGACCTTGCTGTCGCCGGACGAGGCAACTTGGCAACGGGCGCGTTCGGAGCTGTTCGGTTGAGCGAAGTCGCCACGAGGTGAACGCCCGCTCCACGCTGCAATGCAACAGGTCAACAACATGACTACGAAGACCTGTGAGGATTTGCTTGCTGGTCTTCCGGGGTCCTTCAGGATCCTATCGAGAATGCCGTAACGGGGGTGTTGGGCCTCCGACGACGCTGGAGACTTCATGGCCGCGATTCCGCTGAATTCTGGTCCTATCGCGAAGCTGCTCGCACAGGGAGTGGTGCAGAGTGGCGTGGCGCAGGTCCTGCGCACGGTCCGCAAACACCTGGGCATGGACGTCGCGTTCGTCTCACACTTTCGCGATTCGGACCGCGTGCTCGAGCACGTAGACGCCGAGGGGACCTCGCTGATCCGCGAAGGCCAAGCGATCTCGCTCGAAGACGGCTATTGCCTGAAGGTCGTGCGAGGCGAGCTGCCGCAATGTATCCCGGACACGTCCGCGGTCCCGGCGGCCAAAGCTCTGCCGGAAACTCAGGGAATACCAATCGGCGCGCACCTCAGCGTACCGATCGAGCTTTCGAACGGCGAAGTCTATGGCACCCTCTGTTGCTTCAGCAAAACGCCGAACCTCTCCTTGGGTGAGCGCGACCTGTGCATGATGCGCGCGCTCGGTGAAGTCTTGGCAGCTCGCATCGATGAGGACTTGGCCGG
>Ga0164309_10000464_pt1 | contig 22341 bp, 18 predicted proteins | sample Whisoiple_247_MG_FD_109984 | JGI IMG/M metagenome (GOLD analysis project Ga0164309, IMG submission 109984) | Soil microbial communities amended with fresh organic matter from upstate New York, USA - Whitman soil sample_247_MG | ecosystem: Environmental > Terrestrial > Soil > Unclassified >...
GAGCCGAGCAGCCACAGCATGCCGGCCGAGCCGAGGGCGCCGCCGACTTTCTGGGAGAAGGTGGCGGCGGCGAAGGTCATGGCGGTGGCGCGCCGGCCGGTGCGGTACTCGTTGTCGTCGGCGCAGTCGGCGTACATCGACCAGGTGAGCGGCGATTTCGTGCCGAGGGCTAGGCTGACCAGGACGTTCAGCAGGAAGAGCAGCGCGAGGCTCTCCTTGGGGACGAAGAACTGCAGGACGAGCAGCGCGCCCACCACGACCATGGCACAGGCGAGGAGTCGCGCCTTGTCCAGGTAGCGAGTGAGAAACGGCGTCGCCAGAGCGCCGACCGCGTAGCCTGCGGCTTGCCAGCCCAGGTAGCTCGACACGAGCTCGGGCTGGCCGAGGTGATACTTGAAGTAATAGTAGGCGGATCCAGCGCGCAGGGTGATGGTGACCATCACGATCAGGGCGAGGGCAAACAGGACCAGCCAAGGCGCGCTCCGCAAGAGGTCCCGCACGTCGGACAGTGGACTCTCGGCGTCGGCTTGGGGAGGGGCGACGCGCTCCCGCGTGAGGGCGAACGTGAGCCAGAAGGTGATGGTCGCCACCGCGCCGTAGCAGGCCAGAGTGAGCGGATAGCCGCGAGCCGCGTTGCCACCGCCGAGCCAGTCGACGAGCGGCAGCGTCGCGCGATTGACCACGAAGGCGCCGGCGAAAGCGAACACGAAGCGCGTGCTGATGAGGGCCGTGCGCGCCTGAGAATCCCCGGTGATCACCCCCGACAGGGCCGAGTACGGGGTGCTCACGACCGAGTAGAGGAGCATCAGGAGCGTGTAGGTCACGGCAGCCCACGCGAGCTTGCCGGTGCTTCCGAAGGCCGGGGTCGAGAAGGCGAGCACGGCGACGACGGCGAGCGGCGCGCCGGCCCACAGGAGGAACGGGCGAAACTTGCCGAAGCGGGTGCTGGTGCGGTCGGCCAGCGCGCCCACGATCGGGTCGGCGCAGGCGTGCACGAATTTGCTCAGGAAGAGCATCGTGCCGGCGGTGGCAGCGGCGAGCCCGAGCACGTCCGTGTAGAACGCCGCGAGGAACGAGCCGAGCGTCGTCCAATACAGATTGAAGCCGAAGTCGCCCGCCCCGTAGCCGAGGCGCTCGACCCAACGGAGACGCGCACCCCCACCTCGTTCGACATCCGTCGCGACCATGAAGCGCTAAGGACAGTACGTCGGGTCGGGCGTGACCTCCACGTAGCGCTGGTTGCCGACGTAGTAGTCTTCGATCCAGCAGGCGGGGACCAGGCCCCATTTGGCGTAATAGACGCCCCGGGCGCCGAAGCAGTAGGTGTCCTCGATTTGACCGTCGGAGACGAGGCAGTGGACGTCCTGCCAGCCCGCGGGAGTCTCCGTCAAATCGCAATAGAGCTCGCTCGGCGTGCCGTCCAGATCGGTGTGCGGGTACGGATAGAGGTTGCACTCGACCTCCAGGACCGTGGCCCAATCACCCAGGCGACCGTAGCAATAGTCCTCGCCACACCAGGTTTCGTCCCATTCGGCGGCATCGTCCTCGGCGTGGCAAAGCTCCTGGTTCAGGTCCATCGGGTCCTTCGCTTCGCTGGTGAACGCGCACATCGCCGCGAGCGTCGCCCACAGGTTGCCCATACGACCGAAGCAAGTGCGCCCCTCTTGCTCCTCGTACTGAAAGCAGCGCACCTCGTCCCAGCCGGACTCCTCGACGTAACCGCCCATCCCTCCGCTGGCCGGCGTGCCGCCGCTCGCCGGAGCTCCTCCCACAGGTGAGGTGCCACCCGAGGCGCTGGAGGTGCCGCCGCTGGCCGCCTCGGTCCCGCCCGCGGCCGGCGAAGCGCCACCGGTGCCCGTGGCGACGCCGTTGCCGCCGCAAGCAACGAGCAAGGGCAGGACGCACCAGCCGACCACGTGGCCAGAACGAGGGCTCATCCTCGGCAAGCTACTGCCGAATTAGCCAGGAGGCCACGCCAGCCCGCCTGGCCGTGCAACACACCTCAACCGCTCACTTTTCGGACTCACGGCTCGTGGCTGATGGTCGAACCTGGAATGTTGCCGACTACGGCCCACCCTGCGACGTCGTCGTCGAACGTGATGTCGGACAGCCCGGAAGGAGGCGATTCGAACTCGATGGCATCGAGGTGAATCGTGGTGTCGGCCTGGACGAAGCCTGCCCCGTCGGTCCCCGAGGGTGACACTTGAATGCCGAAAGCTTGCACGAGGTTTGGATCGAATTCGGAGTCGGACCCCGGGTTATCGGGGTCCAAGGCCGTCGGGTCGACGTGCAGGTAGATCCAGCCTTTGTAGTCGCCGATGTGGCGCCAGTAGTCGAAGGCGATGTAACCGTTGGCATCCACGAAATAGGGCAGGAAGCCGCCAGAATTCCCCGCAGTCTCGATGAGGAGATGCAGACGAAGGAGCGTATCGGACAGGTCGGGACCCGAACCGAAGGCCAGCTCGAAGCGGGCGAGCTTGCTCGAGTCGACGCCCTCCAGCGGGGTGAAGAGCTCCGCGCAGCCGTCGCAGTCGATGGCTGCCGCCGCGTCGAGCATGTCGATGTCGAGAATGTCGAAATTGGTGATCGTCTGCGCGACGTCGGTACCAAGGAGCGCCACGTGGACCTCCTGCACCAGATCGCCAGCACTCAACGTGTCGGGGTAGTCACGGTTGTAACAATCCTTGCGGAAATCGCTCCAGGCGAGCGAGGCACCCGGCGCTGCGTCGACGCAGTAGGTGCTCGAGCCGGATTTGAGCTGGACTTGGGCGAGGCGAACTGAGCCGTCGGACACGTAGTCCAGGCTGAGGCCGTAGCCTTCGAGCTCGTAGGCTCCAGATGGGCCGTTGTTGTTACCCGAAGGCTGGGCCACACGCATGCCGATGGCGACCCCGTGGTAGACGCCGCCGGCATCGGCCGGGATATTGGCTTTCACGACCTCGTGTCCGGACCTGAAGCAGTCGGTCCCGAGCTCCTCGTCCGTGCACGGCGGATCGACGAAGAACGGGTCCGTTTCCGGATAGCTGAACGTGAAGCGATAGCCGCAGAGAACGTCGTTACTGTAGTAGTCCGGAAGGCTCGATTCTTCGTCGGCGCACGACCAGTTCGCGGGCACACCGCCCATGCCGCCTTCGGCGTTGCCGCCCGTGCTCGTATTGCCCCCGGAGCTCTGGCCACCCGATCCGGGACTATTGCCACCGCTATTGGACTGCGTGCCGCCACTGTCACTGCCGTCGCTCCCGGTGCCGCCGCTCTCGTCGCTGCTGCCACCGCCACTGCCGTCGGTCGCGATGCCGTACTCTGGAACCAGGCACGCGGCGGACAGCGCTGCGCCCGAGAGCAGCGTGGCCCAACGCTGGAGCCTACGTCGGCTCAAAACGTCCCCTCCAGCTCGATCGAGGCCCAGCCGAGCCGCGCGCCGACGGCCACACCTTTGGACTTGGGCGCGGTGAGCAGGAGCGCCGTGCCGCCTGCTCCCAAGACGCCGCCCGCAATGAGGCCGGTGGTCGAGAGGATGCGCAGGGTGTTGATGCCGCCGAGGTCGGTGCCGGCTGGGCAGGTGGTGGGAGTGGGACACGCCATATCGAGCTGTCCTTGCTTGCCGAGGGCCATGCCCCCAGTCACTCCGCCCATGATGAGCGCCGCGCCACCGGTGCCGATCAGGATCCAGCCGACCAGACGCTGCGTCTTGCCTGGGTGCGCCTGGGCTCCCGAGTCCTGCACGGCGCTGGTCGCGGCCGGCGGTGCGGTCGTCGCGGCGGCCGCGGGTGCCGGAGTGAAGTCCAAGAGCAACGAAATCGTCTGTCCCTCGAGGGCGGTGGCTCGCGCTTCGACGCGCCGGGGTGGAGCCTCGCCAACGACCAGCACGTCCCCCGGGTTCGTCGGTAGCTTGGTGCCGAGGAGCGCTGGATTGACCTTCACGCCATTGGACGTGACGGTGATCCCCGCGCTGTCGGCGCCGCGCAGGTCGATCACGAGGAGCGGGATCTTGGGGCGGAGCTCGGCCTCGGCGGTGCGAGCCTCGGCCTGCGCCTGTTCCTGCACGTTCTTTTCACTGCTGTCCTCGATGGGCAAACGCGTGGCCTGGAGATAGCGCTCCGAAGCCTCCACCCACTTGCCTGATTTCTCGAGCGCACGCGCGGACCACAGTGCAAGCGATGGAACCCGCAGCACCCGATAGGCGCGCTCCAGGCGGTCGACAGCCGTCGGAAAATCACCAGCTTGGTAGGCCTGGATCCCCTCGTAGCCGAGGGAGCGTGCGGCGCCGCGCGCTGCGCTATCGACTTCTTGCCCGAGTGCCGCTGGGGACAGCAGCAGCCAGGCGACCAGACCAAGCGCCAACTGCCGCATTCCTCGCACTTTGCTCACGCTTCAAATGCCCAGGTTGACCGGTGCCGGCTTGGTGGACGCGGGCTTGGTAGCAGGCGGCGGCTCGGCTTTCGGTTGGGTGGCTGTGGTGGTGGTCGCCTTGGTGCTCGTCTTGGTCTGCGTGCTGGGGCGCGTGGTCTTCTTCACCGTAGGCTGAGCTGGTGCTGCCGGGAGCGGAGCCGCAGAGGCCACTGGCGGCGGCACCGCCGAAGGCAGCACGGCTGGAGGCGTGACGGGCGCCGGGGGAGTCGGCTCGGGCGCGGGCAGCGTCGCCGGCGGCGCCTCGGTCGGATCATGGACGGGCTGCTCGGCGACGAGCGGCTCCTCGTCCCCTCCGGACGAGCGCAGTGCGAAGAAGCCCCCCACCCCAGCCGCCAGGAGGAGCGCCGCCGCTGCGACGATGCCGAGCGGCAGCTGCCGCTTGGGCGCTTCGTCCACGGTGCCGAGGCCCACGGTACGACTCAGGTTGGGCGCGGTCGTATTGGCTGGAACCGCGCCGGTCCCCATGCCTCCGGTGGTGTCGAATTTGCTGCCCCGCCCGGCCGCGCCCGGTGCAGTGCCGAGCAAAGTGACGTCCGCCACGCCGACGGCTGCCTGCTTGGCGACGACGTATTTGCCGCTCACCACGTCCCGGAGCGCCGAGGCCGCCTCCCGGGCGGTCGCGAAGCGATCGGGCAGGAGGCGCGCCGTGCAGCGTTCGAACCATTCGTCGAAGCCGGACGGCAGGTCGCTGACCAGCGCCGACGGCACGGGCTTGGCCCGCGTGCAGATGGCGAGGAAAAGGCCACCCAGCGTCTCGGAGTCGAAGGGGCGGACACCGAGCATGCACTCGTAGGTGATGACGCCGAGCGCCCAGATGTCGGTGCGATGGTCGAGGTCCTTGAGGCCCTCGGCCTGCTCCGGGCTCATGTAGTAGGGCGTCCCGAGCACCGCGCCCGTGGACGTCATCCCCGCCCCTTCCGTCCCGTAGGCCGCCTTCTTGGCCACGCCGAAGTCGAGCACCTTGGCGATTTCCGAGTCGTCGTTGTGAACGAGAAAGATGTTGTCGGGCTTCAGATCGCGGTGAATGATGCCGATTTCGTGGGCCTTGCCGAGCGCCCTGCTCACCTCGGTGACGATGCGCGCCGTCACTTCCGCGCTCAGACGCCCTTCGCGATCGAGACGATCCGATAGGGTCTCGCCCACCATGAGCTCCATGGCGATGAACGGGGTCTCCTCGTCGACGCCGTAGTCGATGATCTGCACGACGTGGGGGCTGCGCAGCTGGGCGGCCGCTTGGGCCTCGCGCACGAAGCGTGCCCTCACCTCGGGACTGCCGGCGACGGCGGGATCAATGAGCTTGATCGCCACCTCGGAACCGAGGCTGAGGTGCTCGGCGCGCCAGACGCTCCCCATGCCGCCCTGGCCCAGCTTGGAGGTGAGGCGATAGCGCCCTGCAATGACTCGCCCGGGTAGGCCGCTCTCGTCCACCATCGTTACCGTGCCAGACTACAGTGTCCGACGGCCAGGCGTCAGAAGAAATGACCAGAGCCTGGCCTGACGCGGCCACCAGCCGAACATTGCGAAAGTATTTCCGAAGTAGGGGGCCGAACTAGGGGGCCGAATGAGGGGGCCAATTTGGGCGATGGGGCCGGGGGCTGGGACGCCCCCTCGGACCACCCCTTGTGAGGCCAGGGGCCCGCCGGTATCTCGGCCCTGGCATGTCCCAGAGTCCGACCATCTTCTACACCGAGACCGACGAGGCCCCCTACCTCGCTACCTTTTCGCTCCTGCCCATCATCCGGGCCTACGCCAAACTGGCGGGAGTGAACGTGGAGACCCGCGACATCTCGCTCGCTGGCAGAATCCTCGCCGTGTTCGCGGACCGACTGCCGGCGGACCAGAAGCGACCCGACGCCCTCGGCGAGCTCGGTCAGCTGTCGCTCCGCCCGGAAGCCAACATCATCAAGCTGCCGAACATCAGCGCCTCGATGCCGCAGCTCAAGGCCGCCATCGCCGAGCTGCAGGCCCAGGGCTTCGCGCTGCCGAACTATCCAGACAGCCCGACGACCGCGGAGGAGAAGGACTTCAAGGCGCGCTACGACAAGGTCAAGGGCAGCGCCGTGAATCCAGTGCTCCGTGAGGGCAATTCCGACCGGCGCGCCCCCCGCGCGGTCAAGGAGTTCGCCCGCAAGAACCCGCACAAGATGGGCGCGTGGAGCCGTGACTCCAAGACCAGCGTGGCGACGATGGGGCACGACGACTTCGCCTCGAACGAGAAGAGCGTCGTCTTGAAGGAGGCCAGCGTGGCCCGCATCGAGCACGTGGCCAAGGACGGCAGCGTCACGGTGCTCAAGGATGGCCTGAAGCTCCTCGCGGGCGAGGTGCTGGACGCTACGTTCTTGAGCAAACGCGCGCTCTACGCCTTCCTCGAGCGTCAGATCGGCGTGGCCAAGGACAGCGGTGTGCTCTTTTCGCTGCACATGAAGGCCACCATGATGAAGGTCTCCGACCCCATCATCTTCGGCCACGCCGTGCGGGTGTTCTTCGCTCCCCTGTTCGAGCAGGCGGGCGATGTGCTGGCGGCCGCTGGGGCCAATCCGAACGACGGCTTCGGCGCCGTGCTCGCCAAGATCGAGGCGCTGCCGGCCGAGCAAAAAGCACGGCTCGAGGCCCTGGTCGCCCAATCCTATGGCCAGCGCCCGGACGTGGCGATGGTGGATTCCGACCGCGGCATCACCAACTTGCACGTGCCGAGCGACGTCATCATCGACGCTTCGATGCCCGCCATGATCCGCACGAGCGGCCGCATGTGGAACAAGCAGGGCAAGGAGCAGGACACGCTCGCGGTCGTCCCCGACTCGAGCTACGCCGCCGTCTACGAGGAGACGATCCAGTTCTGCAAGAGCCACGGCGCCTTCGATCCACGCACGATGGGCACGGTGCCGAACGTGGGTCTGATGGCTCAAGCGGCCGAAGAGTACGGCTCGCACGACAAGACCTTCGAAATCAAACAGGACGGCACGGTGCGGGTCGTTCTGGCGGACGGTTCGGTCGTGCTCGAACACAGCGTGGAGGCGGGTGACATCTGGCGCGCCTGCCAGACGAAAGACGCGCCCATCCGCGACTGGGTCAAGCTCGCCGTGACGCGCGCGCGGCTCTCGAGCACCCCGGCGATTTTCTGGCTCGACAGCGGCCGCGCCCACGATCGCGTACTGATCGACAAGGTGTCCCACTACCTCGAAGAGCACGACACCGCGGGCCTCGACCTGCGCATCCTCTCGCCCCGTGACGCCACACGCGTGACGCTCGAGCGCCTCGCCGCAGGCAAAGACACGATTTCCGTCACCGGCAACGTGCTCCGCGACTACTTGACCGACCTCTTCCCCATCCTCGAGCTCGGCACCAGCGCCAAGATGCTGTCGATCGTCCCGCTCATGAACGGCGGCGGCCTGTTCGAGACGGGGGCCGGCGGCTCGGCGCCCAAGCACGTGCAACAGTTCGTCGAGGAGAGCTACTTGCGCTGGGATTCGCTGGGCGAGTTCATGGCCCTCGGCGCGTCGTTCGAGCACCTGGCCGAGCAGTATCACCTGCCGAGCGTGGCCGTGCTCGCTCGCGCGCTCGACCAGGGCATCATGAAGTTCTTGCTCGAGAACAAGTCGCCAGCCCGCAAGGTCGGCGAGATCGACAATCGCGGCAGCCACTTCTTCCTGGCGCTCTACTGGGCCGAGGCGCTCGCCGCCCAGACGGAAGACACTGCCCTCGGGGCAGCGTTCCAGCCGATCGCCCGCTCCCTGACCGACCAGGCAGCCCAGATCGAAAAGGAGCTCCTGGCGGCCCAGGGGCGGCCGATCGACCTCGGCGGCTACTACGCGCCCAGCCGTGAAAAGACGACGGCCGCCATGCGACCGAGCCCGACCTTCAGCGCGATCATCGACGCGATCTGACGCCTAAACCCCTGAAATCGCTTGTAGCTACGGGGGAACTTTCCTCCGCACCGGGATTGTGGGTTGACCAAATGCCCACGTGCGTGGTGTATTGCCAAGCTGCTCGGCCCGAGCACCAACGTGCAAGGGCGTGGGAAGGCCACGACTCTTGGTGGCGTACCCGGGTCGGTCTCGGCGGAGCCGGTGATGTGTGGATGGATGGTTCTCGAGGAGGATTGAAGATGGGTCAGAAGAAGCTTGGTTTTGGTCTCTTGGTCAGTGGCATCGCTCTTGCGGCAGTCGGCTGTGGCGGCGGCGGCTCCCCGGCAACGGGCTTCACCAGCGCAGCGGCGCTGAAGAGCGCCATGGCGTCCCCCACCGGAACGGTGAGCGCCGAGACGGCGGTTGGGGTCGCGGAGGCTTTTGAAACTGGGAGCACGAGCGGCCTGTCCGCAGGCGTGCGCCAGAAGGCGCAAGCTCAATCCGCGACCGAGAACTGTTCCGAGGGCGGGTCGATCTCGATCAGCGGCAACAGCAATATGGCGCAGGAGCACTTCAACAACTGCGGTGAAGGCGGCTGTGTCATGAACGGAACCATGAACATCTTGGTCGACAGCGCATCGCAGACGAACGTCAGCGCCTGCATCAGTGCCGACGTGAACGCGGTGTGCGCCGATGAAGGCGCCGTGGCCATGCAGTTCTCCATGTGCATCGACACGGACAGCACGACGGGCACGACCGAGATCAAATACTTGGTCGAATACGAAGGTGAAACCTACGCGGTCAGCGGCAACTTCTCCGCTGGCGGCGGCTCGCTCACCATCACCGGCTCGAACGGCTCCTTCACTTGCACGTACACTGCGGACGCGGGCACCTGCACCGGCAGCGACGGCTCGAGCTTCGAGTTCACGGCCAGCTCCGGCGACGAGACCGTCGACGGCTGATCGGCTAACGTAGCGCCGTGCTCCCTGACGGCGCAGAACAGCAGCGGGCCACCCCACGGGGTGGCCTTTTGCCTTTCCATCGTCACATGGCCCTGCTCGGGCTGCTTTTGGGCGCGTCGCTCGCTGCGCGCCAGGCCAGAGCCGAGGAGCCCCCGGTCCAGATCGCGCCGGGCTTCGTTTACGTGCCCGGCGAGTCCGGTGAGGTCGGCTGCTTACCGCCCGGCAGCATCGACACCGCCTTACTCAACGTGACCGAGCGCAGCCTCGACGCCGTGTCGCTGGATCCCGACTTCGTCGTCGTGCTGACGGCGGGCGTGCTGACGTGTCCGGCTATCTTCTATCTCCCGGTCAAGAACGACGTCTCCGGCATTGGTTACGCGCACGAGGAGGAGAGCGAGCTCTTCGATCGAGCGCCCGACCTTCGACTCCAGGGCGTCGCCTTCCTGAACGACCTTCCCTACTGGCAAGAGGAGCAGGACGAGTTCGAAACGGCGTTTTTGCACGAGATCGGCCATCGCTGGCTGGCGCGCGTCCATGCGAGCATCGACGGAGAAGACGTCGATCTCACCGGGCGCGACGGCGAGCACTGGTCCTACTTCTTCGATAGCGGTGGCTCGCCGCTCGAAGGCAACCTGTGGCTCGGCGGCGAAGGTGGAGCGGCACCAACGGCCCAAACGCCAGCGTTCCCCACTCGCTACTCGCCCTTCGACCTCTACCTGATGGGCGCCTATGAAGCGGACGAAGTGCCCCCGTCGCGCCTGCTCGTGCCCAGCGCCCACGACCTCACCGGCTGCGACGACCGACCGCTCGGACCTGCTTCGCCGCCGCAAGCGTGCGAGGCGCTCGACGTGCCCGGAGAGTTCGTTCCCGTCGACATCGAGGACGTGATTCTGGCCGAAGGGCCGCGCAAGCCGAACGCCAGCGAAGCGCCCACCGCCTTCACGGTCGCCTTCCTACTATTCGATCCAGGCGGGAAGGATTTCGACACGGAGCAGTGTCAAAGCTTGGCTAGCTGGACCGAGCGGCTCACCCCACTCTTCGGCGAAGCAACCGAAGGCCGCTTCGAGCTCTTGAACGCGGTGGAGACCGGCAGCGCGTGCGAGGAGCTCACCCTGGCTGCGCCGCCCCAGCCGTCGGGCTGCCAGCTCGCCCCTGGGCCGCCGAAAACCCGCGCGCATCTGCCGTTCGCCAGTGCCGTCGTCCTCTTTGGCCTCGGATTTTGGCTGCGCGGGCGGCGGCGCGGGCCGGGCAGCGGTTGAATCAGCGCCGGACTGTGGCATAAGGGCGCCGGAAACAATGACCGAGCGCACCTTCGCCATCTTCAAGCCTGATTTGGTCGCCAGCGGCAAGCATGGCCTCGTCTTGCAGCGCGTGCTGGACGAAGGGTTTCGCGTGCTCGGCCTACGGCAGCTCACGCTGAGCCGCGCGCAGGCCGAAGGCTTCTACGCCGTGCATCGCTCGCGCGGCTTCTTCGACGAGCTCTGCGCGTTCATGTCGCGCGGACCCGTCATCGTCTTGGCCCTCGAACGCGAGAACGCGGTCGCTCACTGGCGTCAAGTGATCGGGGCAACGAATCCAGCGAACGCCGACCCAGGCACGATCCGCGCCGCGTATGGCAAGGACGTCGGCGAGAATGCGGTCCACGGTTCCGACTCGGCGGAAAACGGCGCCATCGAGTGCTCGTACTTCTTCGCCGGTCACGAGCTCCTCGGCTGATTCGCCTCCCGAACCCTCGGCCGAATCCCGCCAAGGGGCTATACTGCTGCCCGCGTGCCGACAGCAGCCCCATCCGTAGCCGCACTGGCGAGTCGGCTCGGCCGGCACCGCGAGTCGCTCGCTGCCGTTCGCAACCTGGAGCAGCTGCTGGCGTCGATCCACGCCGGCCCGCGGGTGATCGAAGGCTTGATCCCCGAGGTGAGCCAGGCCATCGCGCCCATGCGAGAGGACGCGGAACAGTTGCGTCTGGCTCTGGCAGTCGACGATTCCCCGGCCTTGGCAGCGCTGGCCAGTTGCGAACGGGGGCTATTGGAGCAGCTGGAGGGCGCGCTGTCGCAGGCCGACGGCGCGCTCACGGCCAAGAAGCGGCTTTCGCTGGAGCGCCAGGTTCGTGCGCTCACGCCAGAACTGACGCGCGTGGTGGAGCATTGGGAGCTCTTGCTGGAGAGCGTCACCGGAGGCGGGGTGACCTTGCCTCTGAGCGAGCTCCTGTCGTCACGGCCCGACCACGGTAGCTCTCGGCCCCTGCGCCGGCTGTTGGTTTTCGGGGCGCCCCTCGACGTGCTCGTTACCTTGCCGCCGCGCGCCGCGCTCGGGGCGCTCAGTCTCCTGGCGGAGCTCAGCCGCGGCCAGGCCCCCGCAGCGCTCCATGTGACGCGGGAAGGCGAGAGTTCCGTCGGCCTCGAGTTCGGAGCTCCGGAGGGAAATACCGCGGGCAGCCTCTTGTGCATGATTCCGTACCACGCCCCGGTGCCCCCTTCGCGCGAAGTGGCCTTCTGGGTGCTCGCTCGCATCGGCGCCCAGCCGCCCCAAAGGGCCGGCGAGCGAATCCTGTTGCCGGCGCAAGCAGCCGGCAGCGCGGGTTGAAAACCAGTACCGGGCGACGCACACTCGCCCTCGCACTAGATGACCGACGACGATCTGAAATCACGAGTCGACGCTGCGTACGCCGACCGCTCTCTTCTCTCCTCGGCCGAGCACCGGGCCGCCGTGCTGGAAGTGATTCGCAAACTCGACCAGGGAGAGCTTCGGGTCGCGACGCAGAACGGGGTCGGTGACTGGACGACCCACGCTTGGATCAAGCAGGCGGTGCTCCTGTACTTCGCCGTGACGGAGATGAGCACGCACGAGGTCGGACCCTTCGAATTCCGCGACAAGATCCCGCTGAAGAAGGACCTCGAGCAGGCTGGCGTTCGCGTCGTGCCACCGGGCACCATTCGCTACGGCGCCCACATGGAACCTGGCTCGATCCTGATGCCGGGTTACGTGAACATCGGTGCCCACGTCGGCAGCGGCACCATGGTCGACACCTGGGCCACCGTCGGCTCCTGCGCTCAAGTGGGCAAGAACTGCCACCTGTCCGGGGGCGTGGGCATCGGCGGCGTGCTCGAGCCCCCCGGCGCCCAACCGGTGATCGTGGAAGACGGTTGCTTCATCGGCAGCCGCGCGATCATCGTCGAGGGGATGCTGGTCGAATCGGAAGCAGTGATCGGTGCGGGAGTAGCGCTCACCGCCTCCACCGTGATCCTGGATGTGACGGGCAGCGAGGCCAAGGAGATCCGCGGGCGCATCCCAGCGCGCAGCGTGGTCATCCCTGGCATGCGGCCAAAGCGCTTTCCTGCCGGCGAGTTCATGGTCTCCTGCGCACTCATCATCGGCACGCGAAAGGCCTCGACCGACAAGAAGACCAGCTTGAACGAGGCACTCCGCGACTTCGGCGTGTCACTCTGAAGCCCCGCTGAGGCCCCTTGAACGCAGTCCTCCGCCTAGCCAAGATCCTCTTCCTGGGCTCGGCTCTGGGGAGCTGCACGCCGCGGGTGCAGCGCTCGGAGCCGGAGAAGCGCGAGCCCGTCGTCCAGACACCGACGACGAACCTGCCCGTTGACGGCGCCCTGCTTGCACGAGCGACCCGCGCCCTGGAGCCCCACCTGCCGAAGGCGATGACTTTACTCGAGGTTCGGGCCACGCCGACGAGCGTGGAGATGCAGCTGATCGTCGATCAGGGCGTGACCGCGCTGCGCTATCGAGAGAAGCCCGCCCCACCCGGTGCTCAGCTCGCGCTGCCGACGGGCACGGTCGATCCGCCCGTGCAGGTGCCGGTCTACGGCAACGGAAACCTGGCCGAAAACGGTTTTTCCCCGAACGAAATCGATCTATCGGCCATCGCCAGCGCCTTTCCCGTCGCGCAGAAAGCAGTCGACCCGACCGACGGTTGGATTCGCGAGCTGGTCGTTCGCCGTTTCCTCCCCTTCGGTACCGCGGTCAGGGCACGCATCTTCGTCGAGAGCCCCAGGATGAGCGGCTCCATCGACACGACCGGCAAAGGCATTCCGCTCGGGCCGGGCAAGATGTAGCGTTATCCTCATCATGCAGACGCAGGAGAAGATCGCTCTTGCTCACGACAAGATGAACGCCTTGAACGCGGCGGATCCGAACCAGTATGGCACTCCGGCGGGACCTCGGCCGCGCGAGCTCTGGATGGCAGAGCGCCTCGAGCACTGGGTCCACCAAGTGGCGAATCCGCCCAGTACGGCCCTGCTCCTGGCCGCCCGCTGCCAGCATCTGATGCGCTGGCGCGTCCCGCGCAGCGACTACGATCAGGGCCGCATCGGCTACCTGAAATGGCGCAAGGACCTAGCGAAGATGCACGCGGACGCCGCGACGGAAGTGCTGCGCAGCGTCGGCTTCGATGACGAGACGATCGAGCAAGTGCGCGAGATCAACTTGAAGCAGAACCTGAAGACGAATCCCGACGTCCAAGCGATGGAAGATGCGCTCTGTCTTTGCTTCCTCGAGCAGGAGTACGCGGCCTTCGCCGAGAAGCACGAGAACCAGAAGGTGGTCGAGATCGTACAGAAGACCTGGCGCAAGATGAGCTCAGCCGGGCAGAAGCTCGCGCTCGAGCTCCCGCTCGCTGGCCGCGCTGCACAGCTCGTGCGGCTCGCCTTGGCCGGGCACTGAGCGCGCAGGAACCCGCATGAACTCCGCCGTCGTCGTGGGGCTCTTCGTCTACCCCATCAAAGCCTGCAGCGCCGTCGCCCTGCAAACGGCCATGCTGCACACGCACGGTCTAGACGGCGACCGCCGCTACATGCTCGTCGACGCGTCCGGCACGTTCATCTCGCAGCGCAGCCATCCAACGCTGGCTCGGGTCCGATCCAGCCTCACGGAGGACTCGATCGGGGCCGCGGTCCCGGGGCGTCCATCGCTCGCCTTGCCGCGGCGGTTCCTCGGAGAACGCCGCCGCACGACCACCGTTTGGGACGACGAAGTGCGGGCCGCGGTGCACCCCGAAGGCTCCGCTTGGTTCAGTGAGTTTTTGGAGGAGTCCGTCGAGCTCGTCTACGTCGCCGATGATGACCTCCGCCAGGTGAATCCCGAGCGCTCCGAGCCAGGCGACCGCGTTGGCTTCGCCGACGGCTACCCGCTGCTCCTCACGAACGAAGCCTCGCTGGTCGAGCTGAATCGCCACACGTCCGAGCCCGTTCCGATGGACCGCTTTCGTCCCAACGTCGTCGTGTCCGGCTGGCCAGCGTACGCCGAAGACCACCTGCAAACGTTCACCATCGGTGATGTGCCGTTCGTCATGCCGAAGCTCTGCGACCGCTGCGTGGTCACCACGACGGACCAGCTGACGGGCGAGCGGCAAAACGAGCCCCTGCGTGCCCTGGCCAAGACGAGACTCTGGGATCAGAAGGTCTGGTTCGGAGCCAACTTGATCCCCCGCGGCGTCGGAACTCTCACCGTCGGCCAGGTGGTGAGGTCCGACGCCGGCAGCGGCGAGACGTAGTGGGGCGTCAGGCGTTCGTGGGGTCCGGACGCACGATCACCGTGTCGATGATTTGCGTGATGCCGTCGGCCGGCATGCCAGCACGACGAGCGTGCTCGCGAATCGCCTCGGGGTCCGTGGCTTGATAGATGCAGACGGTGCCGATGCGGCCGCCCTCGTGGGTCGTGACGTAGCTGCGGATCCAGCGGACCTTGTCCGGCATTTCCTCGTCTCCGATGCGAGCGGAAACGGCGCCCGCCGCTTTTAGCTCGTCGACGTTGGTCCAACCGTTGGCGCGAGTGATGACATAAGTGAGCATGTGAATCTTCCTTTCGGTTTCTGGTGATGTCGGGGGACGGCGGTTGCCGTTCCAACGCCCGTCAACTTGCGGCAGCCCAGCCCTGAAGTCCTTTTCGTGACCTGACCATTCCCTTACCAATTGCCCTGCGCCGGGGAATTTCGGAAAACAGCGGGCGGCGCCATGGCGATTTCGTTCGGTCACTTCGCGCTCGACGAGCGGGCCCGCACCCTCCGGCTCGATGGACACGAGCAGCCGATCCAGCCGCTCGTCTTCGACCTTTTGGTCTACTTGGTGCGCAACCGGGACCGCGTCGTTCCAAAAGACGAGCTCTTGTCGCGGTTGTGGACGGGAATCACGGTCACCGATGGCTCCCTGCAGCGCGCGGTGAGTCTCCTGCGCACGGTGCTCCGCGCGGGAGGCATGGAGGACGCCGTGCAAACGTTTGCCCGCCGCGGCTACCGCTTCTGCGCAGGAGCTCAGGTGGACGGAGCCGGCCCACCCGACCAAGCGAGCGAGGCTCCAAGGACGAGCGTTCCGGCCGCACGTTCATTCGCGGCAGCCGCTCAATGGGATCGAGCCCTCGAAGCCTTCGGAGCCCTGAACGACACAGGGGAGCTGTCGGCAGAAGACTGGGAGGCGTGGGGAACTTCCGCCATGTGCGTGGGTCGGCCCGAGCAAGCGCTCGCACCACTCGAGCGCGCCGTGGCCGCCTACGAGAGCGCGGAGCGCTGGGAATGCGCCGCCCGCGTTGCGCTGCACCTCACCAACCTCGAGCTCGAGGCGCGACGACTCGCGGTCGCGAAAGGCTGGCACGAGCGCGCCCGGGGCTATTTGAAGACGCAGCCCGAGGGCAAGCAGCACGGGATGGCAGAATGGCTCTCGAGTCGCTTCGCCCTTTTCGAAGGGCGCCTCGACGATTGTCGAGAGCGAGCGCACGTGGCGATGGGCATTGCCGAGCGCATTGGGGACCCCGATCTGCTGTGTCTGGGGCTAGTCTACTATGGGCACATCCTGATTGCGCAGGGCGAAGTGCGCCGCGGCCTCTCCCTGCACGATGAAGCGGGTGCCGCGGCCTTGGCGGGGCGCCTCAGCGATTGGGTGGCTGGCCTGGTCTTCTGCTCGGTGATCTGGGCCTATTTGCACTTGGGAGACCATCACCGCGCGGGCCAATGGACGGATCAGTTCTCACGTTGGTGTGAGCGCAACGCCAGCTATTGCTATCCGGCCATGTGCCGCCTGCATCGCGCCGAGGTGCTCGCAGTGCGGGGCGACCTCGCCAACGCGGAATCGGAGGTGCGCCGCGCTCGAGAGCAGCTCGCCATCACCGGACCCTTCGTGGAGGGAGACGCGTGTCGCGTCCTCGGTGAAATCCGCCTGGCGCGGGGCGACTTGGCTGGAGCCGAGCAGGAATTTCGGGAAGCTCATCGGCTCGGCTGGAATCCCCAGCCGGGGCTCGGTTTGTTGCTCGCCCTGCGGGGGGAGCCAGACGGCGCGATGAAGCAGCTCGAGCGTGCCCTGGCCGAGCCCACGTGGACCGACGGTCAGCGGCGTGGCTCGGTCTTGGCCGTGCTGTCACGCATCGCGGCCATGAACGGGCACCTCGATCGCGCCGCCTCGGCGCTAGCGGAAATCACTGCTGCGCCCGAGCTGTGCGCGGCGCCAGCGAGCGCGGCGGAGCTCCTGCGTGCGCAGGCGGAGCTGGCGTGGGCCAAGGGGGACGCGGGTCAGGCTGAGCTCTTGCTCCGTCGCTGCGTCGCCGTCTGGCTCGAGATCGGTGCGCCCGTCCACGCGGCCGACGTTCGGCTGCGCGTGTGCGAGCTCCTGCTCGAATCCGACAACATTGCCGCCGAGCTCGAGCTCGGCTCCGCAGAAGCCGCCTTTCGCCAGGTGGACGCGGAGCCGGTTCTCCGGCGTTGCGCAGCGTTGCGCGCCGCCATGCGCGGCTGAAAGCAACGCCCGGCTGAAATCAGCCGCGAGCCCGGTCAGCCGCGAGCCCGAATCGTGAGCGGCTCGCGCGCTTCGCCTTCGCGCTTCAGCGTGTACTTGGAGCCGGGCAGCGCCTTAGCCAGCGCCGCCTCCACGCTCGGTCGCACCTTTTCGAAGCTGGCGTCGTCGTTCAAAAGCTCGAGCCGATCGACGAAGCGGAACAGGACCTCGCCCTTGCCGAAGCCCTTCGGGCCGTGCACATCGGGATCGCTGTCGAGAAAGCTCGCCGCCTGCACCGCGCGCTCTAGGGCATCCGTCACGAGGTCGGCGCCGTCTGGTAGCGCTCGCTTGCGAGCAAACAAGAGCCCCGGCCGATCCTCGCCCTGATCGATGGCGACATCCGAACCGTGACCGACGAGGAGCACGCCGATGCCGCGCGGCACGTGCGTGTAGTCGGAGACGTCGATCAACAGCTCATCGAGCTTGGCCTCGCGGATCCAGCGGTGGAACACGGGAATGTAGCTCTCGAGCGGAGCTTCGACGCTCTTGGTGGCGAACAGTTTGACGCTGACTTTGGCGGTGGTCATCTGGATCTCCGTCGCTCCGTCACTCTGCTGGTTCGGCCAGTGCCGACTCAGCCACCGCAGCTGGAGCGGGTGCGCGCAGCGCCATGAGCTTCTGGTAGCAGGCGTGGCTCGCTTCGACGAAGAGCGCGCCCTCTTCGATCATCGTGCGCGCTGCGTCAGCCGAGCCGTCGCCAGCGCCGGCCTCGTGCGCACGCAGGAAGAAGTGCGCAAACTTGGGGCCGACGAACTTGTCGAAGAAGAGCTGCGTGTCGAACAGGTGCTTCTTGAACTCGCTGACGATCTCTTCTCGTTCGTCGGCGACGTTGGGATTGAACTCACGCGCCAGGGCCCGGGCCGAGATGAGCATGGCGCCGAAGGCGAGCTCATAGGAGCGCTGGAGCTCCTTCTCGTCGAGCAAGAGCTGCGCCTCGAAGAGCTGCCGCTCGGCGGCCGACAGACCCATCTCCACGAAGGAGACGACCTCACCTGCGCATTCACCGACGCCGATGTCGCCGATGGTGTACTCGCGCGGATCGCCCCAGTCCGTGTAGAAGCTGGGATCGACGTCGTAGGGCGGCACGTCCGTGAACGGGTCGACCAGCTTTTTCACCTCGCGCTTGCCGATGCGCCCAATCCAGTCGCGGAACTTCTCTTCACCCTGACGTCCAGCGGCGAAGGCCTTGGTCATGGCATCGACGACCTTGGGCACGTTCTTGCTGGGCACCGCGCCAATCGGCAAACCGTAGTTGCCCGCGTTGTTCGTCCACTCGCCGCCGACCACGAACTGGAAGTGCGGCACGCGCCGTCCACCGACGCTGCGGCTCACGCCCAAGAAGCCGAGGTCGGCCACATGGTGCTGACCACAGCTGTTGAAGCAGCCCGAGCATTTGATGTGCAGGTCCTCGGCCGCGGCAGGCACCGTCTGGGCGACGGCCAGGTGACGGCGGAGCTCGCCGGCCAAACCGCGCGACGACGAAATGCCGAGCTTGCAGGTGTCGGTACCCGGGCACGAGGTGATGTCGCTGATGGTCTCGGCGCCGGCTTCGGCCAAGCCGAGCGCCGCCAAGCGCGCGTAGACGGCAGGCAGGTCAGCACCCGGGATCCAGCGGATGATCAGGTTCTGGTCGGCCGTGAGCCGGACCGAGCCGGGGCCGTACTCGCTCGCCAGATCGGCGAGGCCGCGGCCCTGGAGTGGCGTGAAGTCGCCGAGCGGCAGCTTGACCAACACGACCGAGTAGCCGTCCTGCTTCTGTGGCCGCACGTTGTGTTTGGCCCAGGCCACGAGCTCGGGGCTGCCACCCGCGGCGCGTGGGCTGCCAGGGCGACCCGGCTTCTCGTCGGTGTGATTCAGGTCCGAGAGGAAGGACGTCCAGCGCGGATCAGGGCGCAGGTTCTTGCGCTCCTCCTCGACGATGCGGATGAACTCCGCGATGCCGAGCTTCTTGACCAAGAACTTGATGCGAGCGCGCGAGCGGTTCGCCTTCTCACCCATTTTGCCGAACACGCGGCAGATGGCCTGGGTCAGGGGGAAGAGCTCCGCCTCGGGTACGAACTCGGCGTAAACGGGCGCCGCATGCGGCACGGCGCCGAGGCCGCCGCCGACGACCACGCGGAAACCGCGCTTCCCATCCTTCACGACGGCCGTGGCACCGAGATCGTGGAAATTCGTGAGACCGCAGGGCTGGTCGTGACAGCCGGAGAACGCAATCTTGAACTTGCGCCCGAAGTCCATCGTGTCGTCGTGGCCGAGCAGGAAGTACATGATGGCGTCCGCGTACGGCGTGACGTCGAAGGTCTCGGTGTGACAGACGCCCGAGTACTGGCAGGCGGTCACGTTGCGAACGGAGTTGCCGCAGGCTTCACGCGTGGTGATGCCGCTCGCGGCCAGGCGTCGCATCAGATCCGGGGTGTCATCCAGGTGGATGTAGTGGAGCTGGATGTCCTGGCGCGTCGTGACGTGCAGGATGTGGTCTGAATATTCCTCGGCCAGGTCGCACTGCACCTCGAGCTGGTGGCTCGTCAGACGCCCGAACGGGATCTTGATGCGCATCATGCCCGGCGCGTCGAAGTACGTGTCGGGCCCCTTCATGTGGGCGGTCGGGAACGCGAGCTTCTTGGTCTCGACGCCGTCGTGGCGCTGCCCGTTATCGTAGCGCTGCCCGTACGCCCCCCGGCGCAGGCGCGTCTCGGCGAACACCCGGTCCTCGATCTTGCCCTGCTTCTTCAGCTCGATCTGCGTCTGAAAGACGTCGATCTCCTTGTCCCAATCCTCGCGGACGGTGCCGGCGAGCTTCTCTTTCCAGGTGGTCATTTTGGGGATCCCTTCTATACCCGCCTTTTCCGATAAGACAAGTGCGCCAATCTGAGCTCAGGCTCGCCTTCAGCCAGTCGGCCGGCACACGAGCAGGCTGTGTCCCCAGCCGATTCCGTGGCGCTGGCTCTCGATCTCCAAACCAGCCGCGACCACCAGACGGGACAGGGTCGCCTCGTCGTACATGCGGCTCCGGCCGTTTGCGACCGCGGTGAAATACAGGGTCGTGGACAGGAGGCAAAGCTTGCCGACCTCGTTCTTCTGCCGGTCCCACAAGGTCTCGACGATGAAGAGGCGCCCGTCCGGCCCGAGCGCACGCCGCGCAGCGGTCAGGACGTGGACGATCTCCGGCTCGCTGAAGCAGGACAGGAGCTGACTCATCCAAATCACGTCGTAGCCCGCGGGGAGCGCGAGATCGCCCTTCAAAAGGTCGACCGGGTGATACGCGACACGTCCAGCCTCCCCCACGCGCTCGACTTCGGTCTGGCAGATGGCGAGCTGCTGCGGCAAGTCGGCCAAGCCAAGACCGACGTCGGGGCTCGCGGCCAAGAGAGTGAGCGCGAAGCGACCGGTGTTGGCCCCCACGTCGAGCACCTTTCGAGGTGAGCGCCCCAGCACGTCACCGACGAGCAAGGGAAACGACGCGTCCGAGTAGAAATGGTCGAAGCGAAACCAGCTCTCTTTGGCCCGGATCGGCAGCTGGCTCAGTGCCTCGTACACCGTCGGCCAGTCGCCGAGCGCCTCGAGGCCCACCGGACGCTGCTGGTCGATCGACTCGCCGAGTGCTTCGGCGGCGCGGTAGCAGACATCCGCCACGAAGTCGGCGTTCACGCGCGTCAATGGATCGCGTTGCCAGAGCTGTCCGGTCCGGGTGAGCCGGTAACGACCGTCCTCGAGCTCGAGCAAGCGAGCGGCCAGGCCTGCTTCGGCCAGAACCGTCACGCCGTAGAGCGAGATACCCGACGCCTCGGCCAGCTCCTCGACCTTGAGCCCCATCGCGCTACGTCCGAGTCGCTCCAAGAGGCCGCGATCCCTGAGCAACTTCGCGGCGTGGAAGAGCAGCGGGGCGAAGGCGAGCTCCTGCGCCCTTTGCATGGCCTCGAGCAGGCGTGCGCTACCTCGTTCGTGGGGCTCGGTCACGGCCGGCGATCTTGGTCGGCCTGCCCCGACCCCGCAAGCCAGCTGCTTTTTCGCGCCTATCCGCCGTGGTAACGAGCGTGCACCATGCGTTACCAAAAGGCCCTCCTGCCCACCATGAAGGAGGCTCCGGCCGATGCTCAGAGCACGAGCCACATCCTGCTCACGCGCGCCGGGTACCAGCGCCGCGTCGGTGCGGGTATCTACTCCTTCCTGCCGCTCGGCCTGCGCGTGCTCAGAAACGTCGAGCGCATCGTGCGCGAGGAGATGGACGCCGCGGGCGCCCAGGAGGTCCTGCTGCCCGCCCTGTTGCCGGCCGAGTACTTCAAGGAGACGGGACGGTGGGATCTGTTCGGCGACACGCTGCTCCGTTTGAAGGATCGAAAGGGCGCCGAATATCACCTCGGCCCGACGCACGAGGAGATCATCACCGACTTGGCGCGGCGCGAGATCCAGAGTTACCGCGACCTGCCCAAGAACCTCTATCAGATCCAGACGAAATTTCGTGACGAACCACGCCCCCGTGGTGGCCTATTGCGCGGCCGTGAGTTCATCATGAAGGACGCGTATTCCTTCGATGTCTCGATGGATGCGGCCTTGACCTCGTACGAGCAGATGCGGGTGGCCTACCGGCGCACGTTCGACCGCATGGGCCTGGACTACCGCATGGTGGGCGCCGATTCCGGCGCGATGGGCGGCAGCAAGAGCTCGGAATTCCAGGTGCTGGTGCAGAGCGGCGAGGACTTCCTCGCGGCCTGCCCCGCCTGCGATTACGCCGAAAACCTGGAGGTCGCGGCGCCGAAGCCGGCCGCCGGGACTGGCGCCGCGACGGCACAGGCGGCAGAGAAGGTCCACACGCCGGGACATGGGGCGATCGCCGACGTGGCCGCACTCTTGAAGTTGCCCGCGACGCGCTTCCTGAAATCGCTCGTCTACGTGGCGGGTAGCGAGCTCGTCATGGCCGTCGTGCGCGGCGACCACGACGTCAGCGAGCTCAAGCTGGCGCGCGCTCTCGGTGTGGACGAAGTGCACCTCGCTAGCCCGGAGGACGTCCAGCGCATCACGGGCGCCGCGGTTGGCTTTGCGGGGCCCGTGGGCTTTTCAGGCAAGGTCCTCGTGGATGCCGACGCAGCGCTCGTGCACGACGCCGTCACCGGCGCCAACCTGACGGACTACCATCTGCTCCACGTCGAACCGAGCCGCGACTTTACGGCCACTACGGCATCGATTCGCAACATGAAGGACGGCGACGCCTGTCCGCGCTGTAGTGCGCCGGTCAAGATCTACCGCGGCATCGAAGCCGGTCACATCTTCGTCCTCGGGACCCACTATTCCGCCAAGATGGGTGCCTCGTTCCTCGACGAAGCAGGCGCCAAGCAGACCATCGTCATGGGCTGC
>Ga0164309_10000469_pt1 | contig 22137 bp, 15 predicted proteins | sample Whisoiple_247_MG_FD_109984 | JGI IMG/M metagenome (GOLD analysis project Ga0164309, IMG submission 109984) | Soil microbial communities amended with fresh organic matter from upstate New York, USA - Whitman soil sample_247_MG | ecosystem: Environmental > Terrestrial > Soil > Unclassified >...
CAACAATCGCATGTTCGACCGCTCGCTCGAGTTCTTGACCAAGAACGAAGATGATCTGACCGGCAGCGAGCGCATGAAGCTGAAGGCTTTGGTCATGGCCACGAGCAAGCTGCCGCAGGGCGCACGCCAAGCCATCTTCGACAAGTTCCCCGCGCCGTACGAGGTGACCGGTGTGGTCGCTGGCGCGACGGACGCGGTGCACGAGCAAACGATCGCGCGCAATTTCGATCAGTATTGCGTGCCGATCGAGGGCCAGGCGGACGTGCTGGTGACGGGTATTCCGTTCATCAGCCCGTACAACGTGCATGCCTTCTTGAACCCGCTTTTGGTGCAGGTTTTGGCGCAGGGCTACCTGTTCAACATGTACCGCAACGCGCCGCTGGTGAAGAAGGGCGGCACGCTGATCATCACCCACCCGTGCACGGACAAATTCGACTACGAGCAGCACGCGCCGTACATCGACTTCGTGCATCGGCTGCTGCCCGAGACGCGCGATTCGGAAACCCTGCGCACGCGCTACGAGCAGAAGTTCGCGCAGGATCCGGCGTTCATTCAAATGTTCCGCACGGGCTACGCCTACCACCCCGCGCACCCATTCTTCATGTGGTACTGGGGCGAGAACGGCCGCCAGCACCTGGGCCGCGTGATCGTGGTCGGCGCAGACAACGAGTACATTCCCAAACTCTTGGGTTGGGAGACCGCGCCCAGCATGGAAGATGCGCTGTATCGCGCCAAGGGTGGCGAGCTGCGTTCGCTCGACATCACGTTGCTCAAGGTTCCGCCAATCGTGATGGGTGACATGCGCTTGCCCGCGAGCAACCACGGAGGGGCCTAGTGACCAGCGGCTCAATCCGTCCTTCCAATGGCTCGACGCCGAAGCTCGACCTGGCCCGCTTGTTCCGCGGTCGCCGCTTGGTGGTCGTGGGCGGCACCGGCTTCTTGGGCAAGGTTTGGTGGGCATTTTTGCTCTCTCGCTTCCCGGACGTGGAGCGCATTTATTTGGTGATGCGCCCCAAGGGCGGTGCGAGCGTGGAAGAGCGCTACCTGAAGGACATCGAGCCCAGCGCGGTGCTCGACCCCCTGCGCACGACTCACGGCACGGGCTTCACCGCCTTCATTCGCGGTAAAGTCTCGGTCGTCGCTGGTGACGTCGTGCAACCGTTCTGCGGCATGTCCGCCGAGATGCGCGAAGAGCTCCGCGGCAACATCGACGCAGTCGTGAACGTGGCCGGCGTGGTCGACTTCGATCCACCGCTCGATGAGGCGTTGGAAGTGAACGCGTTCGGCGTTCAGAACCTGGTCGCGTTGGCGCGAGATCTCGGCGGAGTGCCGCTGCTGCACACCAGCACTTGCTACGTCGCAGGCAGCCAAACTGGCCATGTGCCGGAGATCGACCCGCGCGAGTTTCCGTTCCCGCGCGCGCACGAGCTCGATCGTTCGCATTGGGATCCCGATCGCGAGATCGCCGAGTGCTTGGACGTGATCGAGCAGGCGCGGCATCGCGCCAGCGACGCCTTCCGTCAGAGCCACTTCTTGGACGAGGCGAAGAAGAACTTGCTCGAGCGCAACGAGCCAGGCCGCGGCTCCGTGCTGGAGGCGGAAGTGCGCCGCGTCAAGCGCAAGTTCGTGGAAGCACGTCTCGCCGAAATGGGCATGGAACGCGCCCAATTTTGGGGTTTCCCCAATACGTACACGTACACCAAGGCGATCGGCGAGCAGATCGCCGCGCGCTCCGGGTTGCCGTTCACGATCGTGCGTCCGGCCGTAGTCGAGTCGACCACGAGTTTCCCGTTCCCGGGGTGGAACGAGGGCGTCAATACCAGCGCGCCGCTGATCTTCATCGTGCGCCAGGGAGGGCTACAGATCCCCGGCTCGGACAACTACCTGGACGTGATCCCGTGCGACATGGTTGCGGCCGGTCTCACGCTCGCCTTGGGTGAGTTGCTCGAGGGCACGGCCAAGCCCGTATACCAACTGGGCTCGAGCGACTCGAACCCGTGCACGATGCGCCGCTTCTTCGAGCTGAGCGGCTTGTACAAGCGTCGCTACTTCCAGAAGACCGGCAAGGGCGGGCCAGTGCTGTCGTTCTTGCAGTCGCACTTCGAGGGCGCGCTGCTCTCGAAGAGTCAGTTCGAGCAGTACGGGCCGAACGTGATCGCCAAGCACGGCAAAACGCTGTCGCAGTTGATGCGCAAGGCCGCGGTTGGTCCGGCTGCGCCACTGTTGAAGCCCGCCGCCAAGGCGGTGTTCGAGTTCTCCGAGCAGCAACGCAAAGTGGGCAACGTGCTCACGGTGTTTTTGCCGTTTACCAGCCAATTTCACTACATTTTCGGCTGTGACAACACGCGCGCGGCACACGCACGCTTGTCCGAGGCCGAGCGCGTGCTGGTGGATTGGTCACCTGAGAGCATCGATTGGCGTGCTTGGTTCTTGGATGTGCACGTGCCGGGGCTCGAGCGCTTCGTGTTCCCGCAAATCGAGGAGCGCTTGCGCCGGCCCAAGAAGGCCCCCGAGCGTCATGAGACCCTGCCCGCGCTGCTCGATGAAATGGCGGAGCGCTTCGAACTCGGCGTGGCCTTGCAACGCACCGAGAAGGACGGGCTCAGTCGGCTCTCGTTCAGCGAGTGGCGCGCGCGATCGGCTGCGTGCGCAGCGCGCTTGATCGAAGCCGGTGTGCGACCGGGCGATCGCGTGATGTTGTCGGCGCAGAATCACCCTGCGTGGCCGATCACCTTCTTCGGCATTTTGAAGGCGGGCGCGACCGTCGTGCCGCTCGACCCGAATATCGATCTGGCGGCCGCCGAGAACTTGCGAGAAGCCTCAGGGGCGCGCGTGTTCATCGCGGACACGCACGTCAAAGAACGCCTGGGCGCACTCTCGAGTCGCCTGGCGTTCTGCGACTTGTACGCCATGGCCGAGAACGGCTCGATCGGGCTCGGGGTGACCTCGGAGCCCGACGATGTGGCGGTGCTCATCTACACCAGCGGCACTACTGGAAAGCCCAAGGGCGTCCAGCTCACGCACAAGAATCTGACCTCGCTGATCGCATCGCTCGCCCCGCTGTTCCCGCTCGGCCGCGGCGATCGCGTGCTGAGCGTGTTGCCGCTGCATCACACCTTCGAGCTGACGTGCGGCATGTTGTTGCCGCTGTCGCGCGGCTCGCGCATCGTCTACCTCGACGAGCTGAACGCGGATCGCTTGGTCAACGGCTTGCAGGTGGGCAAGATCACCGCGCTCATCGGCGTGCCCGCGCTCTGGGAAATGCTCGAACGGCGGATCGTGGCGCGCATTGCCGAACACGGCGCGTTCGCGTCACACGTGTTCGAGTTCGCGATCGAGCTCAATCGCTCGCTCGGCAAGAACCTGGGCATGGACACCGGCAAATTGCTGTTCGGTCCGGTGCACCAGGGCCTCGGTGGTCACCTCAAGTTCCTGGTCAGCGGTGGCGCTGCGCTGCCGCAGAGCACGCACCATCTGTTCGCCGGGCTCGGCTTGCACTTGGCCGAGGGTTACGGCTTGACCGAGGCCGCACCGGTGCTGAGCGTTGCCCCGGGTGGGCCGCGCGCGAAGGCGGGCCACGTGGGCAAAGCAATTCCCGGCGTGGAGCTCAAGATCGATTCGCCCAACGCGGAAGGCGTGGGTGAAGTCTGGGCACGCGGTCCGAACGTGATGCTCGGTTACGCGGACGACGCGGAAACCACGAGCAGCGTGCTCAGTGACGGCTGGTTGCGAACTGGCGATCTCGGCAAGCTGGATCGCAAAGGGCAGCTCACCCTGGTCGGGCGCGCGAAAGACGTGGTCGTCGCCTCCAGCGGCGAGAACGTCTACCCGGACGACGTCGAAGCGCGCATCGGTAAGCTCGAACACGTGCACGAATTGACGGTGCTCGGCATTCCCGATGGCCGCGGTGGGGAGCGCCTTGCTTGCGTGCTCGTGCCGGAAACCGCGGACGAGGTGCCGCGCGCCAAGCGTCACGAACGTGCGCGCGCCGTGCTCGACTCCGCGCTCGCGCATTTACCGCAAGCGCAACGCCCCGCTCTGGTGTTGGTGTTCGACGCGCGCCTACCGCGCACGGCGAGCCTCAAAGTGAAGCGCGGTGAAGTGCGTCGCTTGATCGAACGCGTCGTGTCTGCGGCCGAGGTTCCGGCGAGCTCTCGCGGCGGCGCGCGTGACGGCGCGGCAACGCTGGTGCGCAATGCCGTCGCGACCATCGCGCGTCGCGATCCGGCCTCGATTCGCTCGGAAATGACGCTGCGCGGTGACTTCGGCTTCGATTCGTTGATGTTGCTCGAGCTGCTCGTGGCGCTCGAGGCGCAAGTTGGACGTTCACTCGACGCCGAGCGGCTGGCCGCGGTCACCACCGTGGCCGAGGTCGAAACCGTGGTGCGCGAAGCGAGCGAGGCGCGCAAGCTCGCCACGACCAACGCCATCGAAGAAGCGGAAGAAAAGCCGCTCGAAATCCCACCGCAACTGCGTGAAGCCGCGATGCACTGGATGGGCCGCGCGCAGATGGGCTTCTACGACAAGGTGCTGCGCACCAAGGTCACCGGCCGCGCCTTCATCCCGCACAATCGCAGCACGATCGTGGCAGCCAACCATGCCAGCCACCTGGACATGGGCCTCGTGAAGTATGCGCTCGGCGGCTATGGCCAAGATCTGGTGTCGCTCGCGGCCCAGGACTACTTCTTCGAGGGCAACCGCTTCCGCAAAGCGTACTTCGAGAACTTCACCAATTTGGTGCCGATGACGCGCAACGGTTCGCTGCGCCAGGCCTTGCGCCAAGCCGGCGATCTGCTGGAACGCGGGAAAACCGTGCTGATTTTCCCGGAAGGGACGCGCAGCGCGGACGGCCAAATCCACGAGTTCAAAGCTTCACTCGGGCACCTCTCGTTGCATCACGACAAGGACATCTTGCCTGTGTGGCTGGGCGGTACGCACGCCGCGCTGCCCAAGGGCAGCAGTGTGCCGCGACAGCGTGAGGTGGAGGCGCGCATCGGCTTGCCGCTCTTGGCCTCCGATCTCAAGCGGCTCACGCATGGCTTGCCGATGAGCGAAGCGTCGCGCGTCGTCGCCAAGCTGGCCGAGCGCGCCGTCACTGAATTGTCCAAGGGCCGCGTGTTGGACTTGAAGACGCTGCAACCGAAGGACGTGGTGGCCGCGCCGCCGCTGATCGAGGACCGCACCCTGGCGCCGGTGTTCCACGAGCTGAAGACGCGCTTTCTCGCCGGAAGCGTCGAGAAGCCGGTCAGCTTCTACTTCTCGCTCGGCGACACCGAGCGTTGGAGCGTTCGTATCACCCAAGACAGTTGCGAGGTGACCGCCGGGAAAGTCGAGAGCCCGGCGGACTGCGTGCTCAAGACCAGCCCGCAAATGTTCACCCGTATCGTTCGCGAGAAGTACACGCCCTCGCCCGCGGAGTTCGTCGCCGGTGCGGTGAAGTCGAACAACATTCAGCTCTTGTTCACGTTCCAGAAGGCGTTCCAACTGCAAGGAACCGGAAATTGAAGCGACTTTGGGTTGGTGGTGCCACCGGGTTCCTTGGTGCGCACTTGGTTCGCGTCTTGAAAGAGCAGGGTCATGAGCTCGTGCTCGCGTCGCGATCGGGCGGCGAGGTCGAGGGGCTCCCGGTACAGGCCGTGGACGTGCTCGATGCGGCCGCTGTCGCTGAAAGCGCACGTGGCTGCGCGGGCGCGTTCTTGGCGACCGGCAAAGTGTCGCGCGATCGCGGTGCGGGTGAAGAGCTGCACCGCGCGCACGTGCTCGGCACGCGCGCGGCGCTCGCCGGCTTGCGTAGCGCAGGTGTGCCGCGCGTGGTCGTTGCGAGCACCAGCGGTACGGTCGCTGTTAGCGGCAATTCTGCCGAAATCGCCGATGAGAGCACGCAGGTACCGCTTTCGCTCGTCGCAATGTGGCCCTATTACCGGACCAAGCTGTACGCCGAGCGAGAAGCACTCGAGGTAAACAGCTCGGAGTTCGAGGTCGTGCTCGTGAACCCGAGCCTACTGCTCGGCCCAGGCGACTTGCGCGAGTCGTCGACGGGCGATGTTCGTCGCTTCTTGGAGCGCTCGATTCCGGCCATCCCCGGCGGAGGTATCGCCTTCGTTGACGTGCGCGATGCGGCACGAGGCATGTGGCTGGCGTTCGAACGCGGGCGCGCCGGTGAGCGTTACATTCTCAACGCCAAGAACATGACCGTCGCGGCCTTCTTCCAGCGCTTGGAGCGCATTGCCGGAGTCAAAGCACCCGCGCTGCACATGCCGCGCTCGCGGCCTTTGGCGATCGGCGTCAATCGCCTATTTTCCAAGGCAATTCGCGCCATTGGCGGGCAACCGCCGGTGGACGAAGTGAGCGTGGAGATGGCGCAATACTATTGGTATTGCACCTCCAGCAAAGCCGAGCGCGAGCTGGGCTTCACTGCGCGTGATCCAGGCGAAACCCTGCGTGAAACCGTGGCGGATCTGATTGAGCGCAAGGTCGTGTTCCCGAAACGCACCAGCTCGGTATCTGAATTCGCCTAAACCGCCATTAAAAACACTCAACGCGCGCAGTTATTCCCCGCGCTGTCCGGGCTTTACAGTGCGGCGTTCGGTGCTTACGTAATTGCGCAGGCCGGCGAGTGCCGTGTCCTGATCCTTGGAGGATAGGTTCGTGTTGAAGCGCATTGGGCTCTTGGTTCTGACCAACATCGCCGTCATGGCGATGTTCACGGTCGTGATCCACGTGTTGAACGCACTCGGTGTGTTCGGTCACGGCGATTTCATGCAGCACTACGGCCCCCTGGTAGTGATGTCCGGCGTCGTCGGTTTCGGCGGCTCGTTCATCTCGCTGCTCGCATCGAAGTGGATCGCCAAGTGGACCACCGGCGCCCGCGTCATCACCCAGCCGCGCACCTCGGATGAAGCGTGGCTGCTCCAAACCGTACAACAGCTGGCCGAGCGCGCCGGCATCGCGACGCCCGAAGTCGCGATTTATGATTCCCCAGAGTTGAATGCGTTCGCCACTGGCGCGACGCGCAACAGCTCCTTGGTCGCTGTCAGCTCCGGCTTGCTCACGCGTATGAATCGCTCGGAGGTTGAAGCCGTCGTCGGGCACGAGCTCAGTCACGTAGCCAACGGTGACATGGTGACGCTGACCTTGCTGCAAGGCGTGCTGAACACCTTCGTGTTCTTCTTCTCGCACGTGATCGGCCGCATCATCGACAGCGCACTGCGCGGCGAGCGAGACGAGCGCCGTGGCTACGGCATCGGTCAGTACATCGCCACCATGGTCGCGCAAATCGTGCTCGGCGCGTTGGCGGGGTTGATCGTCGCCGCCTTCAGCCGCTGGCGTGAGTATCGCGCGGATCGCGGCGGCGCGAACCTCGCGGGGCGCGCCAAGATGATCGCGGCCCTGCGCCGGCTGGGCGCCGAACAGCAGACGCCCTTGCCGGATTCGCTGGCCGCCTTTGGGATCAGCGGCGGCGGCCTAGTCGGTCTATTCCGCTCGCACCCGCCGATCGAGCAGCGCATTGCTGCGCTGCAGGCCGAAGGGCAGCAGGGCGCGCGGGTCAACGCTTCCGTTTGAGCACGTCACCGCGGGGCGCGCCGCTCGGCGCGCCTTTCGCCGTTCCGCCTTGTGCGGCCATGCCGAACTTGTCGCGCATCAGATCGCCGAGGCTGCCGAAGCCGACCTTCTCCGGCGGTTTTTTCTTCTGATTCGCTTCCGGCTTGGCCGAGGCTTCTTCAGTAGCCTCTGCCGCCGCGCTGTCGGTGACGCCGGCCGCGAAATCACGGAAGTTCTGCTCTTCTTCGACGCGAGCCACGCGCGTGGCGCTGAAGCGCAGCTTGCCCTGAGCGTTCGCGTCCAAGAGCACAACGGTCAAATCCTTGCCGACCGTGAACAGCTTGCGGTGATCCGAGCCGGGGGGCAGCGGCAACTCGCGCAGTGGAATCAAACCGTCGCCACGCGCGGTCGACACGAACACGCCGAACTTTTCGACGCGCGTGATCTTGGCCGACAAGACTTCATTGCCGGTCGGAGCATCAGCACCCACGGGTGCGGCTTGACCGAGCGCCTTGCACAGCGAGCCCTCGAAGCGAGGTTCGACGACGCTGACGCGCAAGCGGTCGCCCACGGCGACGCGCATCTTGCCCTTTTCGTCCAATAACTCTGCGCGCGGGATCTTGCCGTCGCTCGGCATGCCTACGTCGATGAATACGAATTCACCCGCGACCTGCATCACGGTGGCGTCGATGACCTCACCCTTGTTGAGACGGCGACGAGCGCGATCGCTCCCGCCTTCGGTGGTCATCAGAGACGCAAAACTGTCGGTCGCCATGGGCGGCAGTCTGCCATCGCCGCGGGATTGTACAACCCTTGCGCAACACGCCGATGACGAGAGCCGAAAAGGGCCGATTTCGGCTGCCGTTTCGGAGAGATTCGACTGGAATTTTCGCCTCGAAGAGGGAGGGAGCGCTCGAGCTCCAGCAGCGCACCTCGCAGGCGCAAGTGGTTCCCGTCCCTGTGCCGAACTGCGGAGCTCGCCGGACTACGACGCCGAAGGCTCTGACGACCTGCGCGCGGACGCGTGACCATCAATAAAACAGCCTCGGCTGGAGCTTTCGCGAGCACCTGTTCGCGCCTTCGGAGCAGCGCTACCTTTCACGCGGTGCGGATTCGGGACTGGCGGGTGATTCCGGCGACTGGGCTCGTGTTGGCGCTTTGCTTGGCGTGCGAAGCGTCGCGGCCGCGCGGGGTTGCCGGCAACGGCGCGCCTTCGGCCAGCGGCACAGCTCCGACAGCGACTCCGGGCGTGGAGAAGCTCGCGGCGCAGGCTCGCGCGAGTGATGATGCGGTGGGCAAGCCCGAACGCTGGAACGGTCCATTTCGGCTCACCACACCCGCGGGTCATTCGCCGCGCCCGCCGCGCGACGCGGTCACCGCGATTGCGGTCGGTGCCGGCTGGGGCTGCGCAGAGCTCAACGCGAACGGCCAGCAACAGCACGTGTGTTGGGTCGCGTCCTCCGTCGCGGAGCAAGACCGCGGCAAGCGCGCGATTGTCGCTGAGCCGGTTCCCTGGCTCGCCGTGTGGCCAGCGATCACGGCCGAGCGTTTGTGCGCGCGCGTCGGCACTGAAGTGGAGTGCTGGCCGGCCCTCGATTTCATTCGGCAGCGAGCGACTGCAATTCCCGAGGCACGGGTCTGGGCGCGCGCAGACCGAGCGACTCGACGTTCGGCGGGGATTGCGGCCGCGCCGAACTTCGAGTGCGAATTCGGCCACGGCGCGCTCGAATGTCACGGCAGCGATCCGTTTGCCGTGCTCGCGCGCAGCCCCGTGCAAATCGACGATCCCGCCAACGATTGGCAATATCCACTCGCGCTCGGGCTTCACCACGGCTGCGTCCGAGACGATCTCGATATCAAGTGTTGGGGCCGTGGCGATCACGGCGAGCTCGGCTTCGTGCCGTCCGGGCGATGCCAAGAGGGAGCGAACGAGATCGCGTGCAGTCGCTCACTGGGGCTTGCGCGTGTGCAAGGCGAAGCCCTTGGCGGCCCGCCGCTGCTCGTGGCGGCTGACACCTTCACTTGCGCCGTCACGGGCCATTTCGTCGAGTGCTGGGGTAAGAGCCGCGATGACTTCTTTGCGGCGCCGGGTCCAGCGCGCATTCCGGGGCTTCGATTGAGCATCAACTCGCTGTCGGCGGGGCCGCGCGGCGTGTGCGGTGACGACTACGACAACGACGGTTCGCGCTGTGTGGGTGCGATACCAGCGCCGCCGCGCGGCGTGATGAGCGTCGCTGTGAGTCGGGGAGACGACGCGAGCGCCTGCGGTGCGGACGTCGAGGGCATCGTTTGTTGGGGAGATGCGTATTCGCCGCGCGGGCGTCCAGGCACGCCAGTTCGAGTTCGTGTCGAGCGTACGGATCCTGCCGAGGCACCGGTCCTCGACAGTCCGGGGCGCTTCGGGGCAAGCTGCGCGATCAACCGTCCTTGCGCGCGCGATTGGGCGAAGCCTCCACGCTGCGAGGGCACGCCCGAAGCCGTACCCTGGGCAACGCTTGCGCGACACGCTGCCGCAAAGCGCGGCGAGGTGCTGAGCGTATCGGGCGATCTCCTGGTGGGCTCGGGTGGCGGAACGATGATGGGCTGTGAGAGCTGGGGTTCGGGTACGAAAGGTGGAGATCCGCGGAACGCGCCCGTGGCTTGTTGCAATCAGTTCTATGCGCTGATCGGGCTCGTGTCCGAGAGCTTCGCGCTGCGACTCGAGGGTCAGCAATGCGCAGGCGACGAGTCGCGCCTGTGCTGTAGCGCGCCTGCGACGGGACAGGCGGTCGTCGCTACGGGGGGGCTCGACTGGGACGGCGAGCGCGGCGACGGCGGTTGGATCCTGCGCGAGCCGAAGCTCTGCTCGCTGGAGTAGTGGTGATGACGGAAGCAGTCTTTGTTTTCGTGACCATCCGCGAGTACGCTCTCCGCCAATTCTGCGGCAAGGATCGTGGCTGATGAGTTCGAACCAGTTTGTTTCCGAAATCTTCGAGGCTGAGTATTGGCAACCCGTGGCTGGGTTTGCCTTCGAGGACATCACGTACCATCGCGCACGCGAGGTCGGAGCGGTTCGGATCGCCTTCAATCGGCCAGAAGTGCGCAATGCGTTTCGACCGAAGACGGTGGACGAGCTGTATACCGCGCTCGAGCATTCGCGCGTCTCGAGCGACGTCGGTGCGGTGATCATCACCGGCAATGGCCCCTCGCCGAAAGACGGCGGCTGGGCGTTTTGCTCGGGCGGCGATCAGCGAATTCGCGGCAAGGACGGGTACAAGTACGAGGGGCAAGGAGGCGAGGGGGCGGACGTCGCGCGGCTCGGACGGCTGCACATTCTCGAAGTGCAGCGGCTGATTCGCTTCACGCCCAAGGTGGTGATCGCGGCCGTCCCGGGTTGGGCCGTTGGCGGCGGGCACAGCCTGCACGTGGTTTGCGATCTGACCATCGCCAGCCGTGAGCACGCCATCTTCAAACAGACCGATCCGGACGTGGCAAGCTTCGACAGCGGTTATGGGTCTGCGCTGTTGGCGCGTCAGGTTGGGCAAAAGCGAGCGCGCGAGATCTTCTTCTTGGGCAACAACTACAGCGCAGAAGAGGCGTTCGCGATGGGCATGGTGAATGCCGTCGTGCCGCACGGTGAGCTCGAGGCCACGGCGCTCGAGTGGTGTCGCAAGATCATGCAAAAGAGCCCGACGGCGATCCGCATGCTCAAATACGGCTTCAATCTGCCCGACGAGGGCCTCGTTGGACAGCAGCTGTTTGCGGGAGAAGCGACGCGGCTGGCTTACGGCAGCCCCGAAGCGGTCGAGGGGCGCGATGCGTTTCTCGAGAAGCGACCGCCGGATTTCGCCAAGTTCCCGTGGCACTTCTGAGTGAGGACTCGCGAGCACGGCAAAATGACCTGAGCAATGGCCTGGCCGCGAATCGCCTGGCGCATCGCAGCGGGGACGATGCCGTGTTCGAGCAGCGCCAGTTCTTCGTTGTTTAGAAGAGTTGGCGCGGGGGCTGCTTCGCCCGCGAGCAGCGCGAACTCACGTTGCACGGCAGCCGTGAGTTCAGCGCCTCCCTGTAAAAGAGCCCATTGCACGAAGCGGTAGGCGAGCTCGGCGTGCCGCGTCTCGTCCGCACTGATCTCGAACAATAGCGAGCGCAGAGCTGGATCAATCGCGTTTTCAGCTGCTTCACGCGCTTCGATTGCGGCCACGGTCTCTCCCACGCAGCCCTCGCGGATGGTATTGAGCACGATGGCTTCGAGCGATGTTTCGTCCAAACTACGTTCGATGGCCAGGCGTGCGGGGCCGACCGGCACGGCCGCATAGTGGCTCGCCAGCGCGAAGCAGGCCTTGGCGTGCTTGGTCTCGTCCTTCATTGCCGCCGTTGCGCTGTCGATCAAGGAGGCGGGCGCGCCGAGGCTCAGCAGCTGAAGCGTGAAGCGAGCGAACGCCGCGATTGACGCGTGCTCCATCAGCGCGATGTGCGTCCACTGCCCAGCGACGCTTGCGCGCTGGGCAGCGTCCAAGTCTAGCGTGTGCGGTAGCGCGCTCAGCTCGCTCCAGTCTGCGCGTGTCGCGCTGGGAGCCAGCCGCTCCGCGCCTTCGACCAGGAAGGGACGCCCAACCGCACAGAACCGTTCCTGGCACTGGAAGCGATGCATCGTTCCGTCGTAGCCGCAGCGCCCCGTCGTGCAATCCGCATCGACGCCACAGGTGTCCGCGCTCGATTGACAGGCATATTCCCCGCGCGAGCAACCAATGCCCGATTGATAATTCCTGCACATGAAGCCGCTGCCGCAGTCGGCGTCCGTCGCGCAATCGGCGAGCACGCAGCGGCCGACAGGTTCGTCACATTCGCATTGTTCGCCCGTCGCGCAGTCGGCACTCGTCGTGCACCCATATCGACAAACGCTCCCTTCGCCTGAGCTGGGGTCAGGGCCGCAGTAGCCGTACGGTTTATCCGTGCACTGCGTGTCCTCCTTGCACACATATTGTCCGGTGACACCTGCTCGCGGAACGTGCGACGCGCACGTCTTGATGGTCCGATGCTCCTTGTAGTAGCCGTCGCACTGCACGAAGCCATCCCCGAGGTCCTTCGGATTCATGCACGGAAAGCGACTGAGCGTCGCGTTTGCGCCCGCGTTGCCCGAGCCCGCGGCGCCAAGCGGGCCAGCGCCGCCCGAACTGTTGCCGCCGTTGTTTGCGCCGCCCGAGCTGTAGCCACCGCTGCTTGCGCCGCCCGAACTGTTGCCGCCGTTGTTTGCGCCGCCTGAACCGTTGGCACCGGTGCCAGCGCCGCCTTGAGTGCTGCCGAAGCCGCTTTGCCCGCTGCTGCCGTTGCTCGTACCAGCGCTGCTCGTGCTGCTACCCGTGCCTGCTTGGGCCGCGCCGGAAGCGCTCGAACTGCCGCCGCATGCGACCAGCTGAGTCGCCCCCAGCGCTGACAAAAGCGCAGTCCCGAACACGTCCACCCGAGTGCGAAGCCTCATGACTACCGAGGTTAGCAGCAGATCCGGGCTTTGAGCTACGCGACGCCATTCGGGCGCCGCGCCCGCTTACCCAAATCCCTATCAGAATAGCGGCTGTCCGGGGGTAGCTGCGTACAAGCCGAGTAGGGCTGGGTGCGGCGTTCCGGGTTGAAGGCCCAGAGTGCGACTGAACGCGGAGCTCATCAGGTACAGCTCGTCTCGGTCTCGGCGAGTGGCGCCGAACACGACGCTCGATGGTGCGTCGAGCAGTCCACCTTGCGCACGCACGCGAACGTTCGCGCGCTGGTCGACGGTAACGAGCGAGTCGAGCGCGTTCACTGCGACCCACAGCGTTGCGTCGCGATCGAAGGCGATGCCGTCTGCACCGCGCAGCCGGCTGTCTTGCGCGAACACGGTCGGCACGGGCTGAGGCGAGCGCAGATCGATGCGCAGGATGCTGCCTTGATCGGTGTTCGAGACGAACAGCGCACGTTGATGCCGATCGAGCGCGACGCCGTTCACGCCGAGGGCACGGAAGACGAGCGCCGGATTGTCGGGTGTACCCGCGAGCAACGGGTGCTGGACGAAGATTTGTGCGTTGCGGCCTGGATCGATTTTCCAGACCCGGGCGAGCACAGGATCAGTAACGAACAAATTGCCCCGATCATCGAATGCGAGATCGTTCGGCGCGCCGGTTTGATCGAGCTCTGCATAAACTTCGACCGAATCAGCGCTGCACAGCCGCCACACGTACGCCCCGGGCACCGCGGACAAGCTGGTGCTCGCGGTATAAACGCAGCCATCCGACCCGACTTTGACGCCCAAGGCATTGATCGGCAGAGGTAGCGTCGCGAACACGCCGAACACGCCGCCCGGCGCGCGCTTTCGAATCGTATTCCCGACCGACACGTAGAGATTACCCTGATCGTCCGTTGTTACGGACTCGGGGATTTCTTGCCCACTGACGAACTCCGCCAAGACCTTGGGTTCACTTGCGCAAGCTTCGGCTCCGGCCGAGGCGTGCGATGTGCTGAGACCAGCGACCAATGCGCTCGCAGCAATGACAACGGCAGCCTTGAATGATCCCATCTCCGCTCCACCCTTCCCGATGCCCCGGCATCGATTCGCCAACATTAGACCACGCCGCGCTTTCAAGCTAGTGCCCATTGAGTAAGCTGCGCGCATGGCCAACGGCGCAGTCGAAAGCACGCTAGAGATCTTCAACCTCGAGGACCGCTCGCGGCGCGTCGTTTATCGCGCGCCCCGTCACTTCGAAGCCCCGAATTGGTCACGTGATGGGAACTCGCTGCTGATCAACGCTTCGGGGCGGTTGTACACGGTGCCAGTGACGGGCGGCACGGAGCCGACCTTGCTCGATTGCGGATTCGCCGTGCGCTGCAACAACGATCACGGTTACTCGCCGGATGGCCGGCAAATCGTCATCAGCGACGAGACGCAGGGGCCTTCTCGCATTTACGTGGTGCCCACCGCAGGCGGCGAACCACGCCTGATTACCCCTGCCGCACCCTCGTTTTGGCACGGTTGGTCGCCCGACGGCAGCACGCTCGCGTATTGCGCGGGCCGCGCAGCCAATAGCGCGTACGACATCTACACCGTGCCCGTTGCTGGCGGCAGCGAACGGCGCTTGACGGACTCGCCCGCGCTCGATGACGGACCCGACTACACGCCGGACGGCAAGTTCATCTACTTCAATTCCGCACGCACCTCGAACATGCGCATCTGGCGCATGCACCCCGACGGCTCAGAACAACGCCAAGTCACCTTCGACGATGCCTACGGCGATTGGTTTCCACACCCTTCACCCGATGGCCGCTGCCTCGTCTTCCTGTCCTACGACAGCGCCGTGGAAGGGCATCCGCCGAATCAACACGTATGCTTGAGGCTGATGCCGCTCGCGGGCGGAAAGCCAGAGGTGCTCGTGAGTCTATTCGGCGGACAGGGCACGTTGAATGTGCCTTCGTGGTCGCCTGATTCGCGCTCGTTTGCGTTCGTGAGCTACCGCGAGATCGAGGGGTGAGTGCGGCAAACCCATGGCTCACGCGATCGTTCCAGACAACGCAACCGTGCACTTCGTGCAGGGTCGGCTATGGGCACGTCGTTGTGTCTGGGCGGCCTGTTGGTTGCTTCCCTTCAGTCTGCATCTTGACGTGACGAGCCCACTGCGGCGGCATCAGTCAATGCCTGTGCAGTAAACGAGTAGATTGAGGTCACCGTCTCGAACGACCACCCCTTTTCGGACCATTGCACGTGATGCTGCTCGAAGAGCTCAACAAGGTGTCCGGAGATGGACAGCACCTTTTGTGAAAGCCAGCGGTGGCCAGGACAAGACAACAAGCATCGTTGGTACAGTGCGTCCATCAAAGCATCGACGTGCGCAATCACTATGTCAGGACGGCCACCACAGGCATCAGGGCATAGGATGTTGAGTACCTTAGTAATGTCGAGCGCGAGCCCGTTGGGAAAGACGGCGAAGGTGGCGCGGATGAATGCCTCCGCCGATGGCAATGGGGGCACAGGGGTCACTGGCGCCTGAGGTCTCGGTGATGTCCATATTCAATCTCATTCTCGTGAGAGAAAAAGAGAATCCAGTCCTTGTCGTCCGCGAGGACCAAAACGTCGATACTCTCAATCTTGTGTCGCTCGATGGCTCGCACCGTCGTGGGGTTGAGACCGTAGTGCTCTTCGTTGTCGTGCTGGAGCGCGTATTCGTAGGAATTCCGCGCCGGCTCGGGTGCAAGCCACCGAATCGCGTCTCCGAACTCCGCGAGCCCTTTCCTTCTGAACGACTGGGACATTCGGCGGGGCTAATGTATCAGGTTTCAGCAGCGCCGGCCGAGCGAAGGCGAGGGTAGCGTCTGCAGCAAACCGAAGTTAGCCAGCTCCATTTCTCGTGTCTTCGCTTTCCACTCGGATGACGCGGAGCGCGTCCGGATCGAAGCGAAAGGATCGAGCGCAAGCCAAACAGAGGAGGCGGTCCGTGAGTTTCCGAAACCGAGTTGCGGTCAATTCGCAATGCGGACACTGAAGTGCCTCGGCCAAAGCAACGAAGGTTTTCGGCGACTTGGGCGACCAGCCTTGCTTCTCGAGCGGACTCACGGTGACTAACCGCGGCGGTCTCATCGGCTCGGATACGGCGTAGCGCAGCACGCGATGCAAAGCGGCACTGCAAGCGCTATCGGTTATGCGGGCGAGAAGGGCCTCCAGGAGCACGCGGACAATCCTTGCGACGTCCAGATCGACCATGGCGTGTCCGGCACGTTCGGCTGCGCACACTGAATCTTGAAAGAACATCGAGAACGACATGCCGTCGAGGACCTGGTACGGGCTGCCAATCTTGGGTCGTCTGATGATGTCGGGAATACCTGAGATGACCGAATGATCGAGGTCGGTCGAAGTCGAGAAAAACTCTTCTGCTCCGGTCTGCAGGGGGGCTCGCCAAAGTTGCGACGCTAGCGCGCGCACCTCGGCTCGACAGACTGCGGTTTGCGGGACCACGAGCGAGATGCTCACCTCCGGGTGAAAACTAGGCATCAGCAGAATCCTCGCAGCCCACCCACCAGGTGGGCGTTCAGGCGTGACCGAAGCGAACCCCATCGCCCTTAGGATATTGCGCGGCGTGTAGTGCTCAAGCTGCATCAGCGAATCGCCACTTCAGTCCCGTCGGTCCGGCTAACGTACCGGCGTTGAGCTGCGGGCGCCAGAGGGAGCGCAGCGGCCGACACGCCCGTCAGCTGCAACCTGGTCCCGATCGGCGGAGTCCGTGTAAGGAATGCGACCAAGGACGAAGTCGACATGCTGGTATGTTGGTCAGCGTTCATCAGTGAGGTCTAGCCAATGTCGCCGCCCGCGCAACGGAACGCCGTGCACGGCCTGCCTGCGCTACTGTTCGGTTAGCGATGGACTGCCGCCAAGCGGTTGCTTCCCGTATTCCCATGCCTCGATTTCAATTGACTCGTTGAGAACGGAGGCGAGCTCGTTCAGTCTCAAAGACAAGGTATCGGGGACCGTGAAGGCATATAGGTACTCGGTACTGCGCTCGAAAGTACAGCCAAGTTGCTTGAGCTGCGCGAGTATTGGGTCGAAATTTGTGTCGGGTCGAAAGTAAACCCGGACGACGCCGTTTCCGCCGTCACGGACAACAGTTTGGAAGACGTGCGCGCCATCGCGAAGCACACAAGTCACCATATCGCCCTCTGCGACGCCAAAAGCGTAGAACGGTACGTTTCGGAGCAGAAAGAATCCGGCGCCCAAATCTTCGGCCCACATCCGTTCGTGCGCAGGAGAGCCGTCGTCGGAAGGCGCAAGATCGAACAGCACTTTGACTAGACCCTCTTCAACGGTTCGAATCGCCATCACGCTTCAGCTCGTCCGCCCAACGTACCGGCGTTCAGCTGCGAGCGCCAGAGGGAGCGGTGCGTTCAACAAGCCCGTCTGCTGCAACGCCGGTGAAGTAGTGCTGTGGGCTCAAGGCAAATACTGCCATCCACCGAATTCAAGTGACGGAACGGATTTCTCGTCGAGCCATAGCGCAAGCCGGCGTCGACAATCACCCTCGTCGCTCCGCTCGGATCCTGATCGGGTCCTCAACGGAATCGCGATTGGGTTAGCACCGGAATCGGTGTTCGAGTCGACCGGAATCCACATACGACGACGTGCGGCCGACTGCTGCAACGGCTTGTTAGCCGGCGTTGCGGGGTGTGTTCGTGGCGGCCGCCAACGCCTCAAGAGCCTCCAGTTGACGCCGAATGTGAACGATCCCCGCTTCGAGGCGGAGGTTCGGCTTGTCCCGCGAGTAATCACGCCACAGGGCTTCGTAGCGCTTGGAGATCTCCGTGCCGTTGCGCTCATCGAGGCACGTGACGATCGCGAGGACGTCGCACTGCTCGAACCAGAGGTCTTTCCTCGTCAGGTAGTAGTTGCCTTGAAGGCCGTACTTCTCGAGCGCAACTGTTCGACGTCGCGGTCTGCCCAACGTACCGCCGTTAAGCTGCGGCCGCATCTAGAAAGGCACAACCAGACAGGAAGCGAGGAGAAGCTAGGCAGTGCAGCAAACCACGAGGTGCGGTCGACTGCTTCAATAGCTTGTTGGGCGGCGTTCGCATTGCAATCTCAGTAACCGTTTGGGACGACGACCTGGTTGGCGAAGTAGTCTCCGTACGCACCGCGCCCCGCGAAATGTGAGGGTGTGAAGCCGTGCGGTGCGAGCGCGCGATACCGCTCTCGGAACGTGAGGCTTCTGGCTTGCCAGGTGGCTTCATCCTCGCCGAGTAAGTACGGCGTCATCATGGCCATCAATCCGACTGCGTACAAACATTCGGCGTCTTCGAGCACCTGAGGTGCGAAGGCCGTGTAAACGTCCTGGAATTGCTGGGAGAGCTCTCCAGACGGAAATGCGGCTTGCGCGTACCCGGTCAAATGAGGCGGTTCGAGGTTGCAGTACCAAGTCAGGAACAAGAGGTGGAGGCAGAGTTCTCGATCTCGGTTTCCAGAACGCCACGCGGCGAGAGCGAACTCAAGAGCAGCACCGAGCGTGGGCTCGCCTTGGTCGCCGACGCTTCTATTTTCGAGGTCGAGTATTGCTCGCGGAAGGCTCATCGCTCACCCGCCCAACGTACCCGCGTTCAACTGCGGGCGCCAGAGGGATCGAAGCGACGTAGCGACCGACGAAGCGCGTCAGCTGCAACGTCTTGTTGGGCAACCTTCCGGTCCGCGCGTTCCCCTCGACATCGCGTTCGAATCGGCGTGAGGTCAAATCAAGCGAGATTCTCGTCAGGCTATGATCGCCCAAGAGGCGCAATGGCTGTGATTGATCCGCGTCAAGTTCGCCGAGGATCGGCACGGCTTCGTTCCTTCGGCCGAGCTCCAAAGGCGCAATATCTCATCGTACGCAGAGCCGAAGCGGGTGCGAAGAACCTCGCGTTCGCGAAGGATCTGATCGCGTGTGATCTCACTCATGCCGGTTCCGCATCTGCTCGAACTTGCCCGCACGCCGCGCAATGTCGGGCCCGCGGAGTCCGGAGTGGTCGAGAGCAGGCCGCACACGGAGGTCCGTACAACGAGAGCCGATGGTGCATGACAGCGTTGTGATTGTCTTCAGCGAAGCCTGTCAGCCGGAGGTACGCATCTCGGACCGGCTGGAACAGCGCATGAATCACCTCTTGGCTGTCCTGGGCGTGATCGATCTTGGGAACCTTCCGGGAACGCATGGCGTTGGCGTAAAGGGTCGACACTTCGGCAAACTCGATCTCGTCGAGCATGGGCACCTCGACCCCGCAACGCCAACACCAGAGCGGCTTCATCTCCCAGTCCGGCTAACGTATCAGGTTTAAGCAGCGCCGGCTGAACGAACACTGGGGCGGCGCTGCAAACCGGAGCCAGCCTGCTTGGCCCGCTAGCGCCACCAGCTTTCTTGGGGCGCGACAAGGCCGATCCAGGGTGGCATCGCTCGGTAGTCCAGTTGCTACGGGTGCGTGCTAGCGTCGAGAAACATGACGACGTTCGATGTGACCCCGACCGCTTTAGCCTGATACGTTGGATGGGCGAGGAGTTCATGTTGAAGCGTCTTTCGTCATCTGTTGCATTGATCGCTGTGTGCCTTGGGATCATGGGTTTGAGCGGCCAAGTTGCCAAATGAGGCGCGTGTGTGCCTTCAAGCCCGATCGAAGCGTTCGAGTAATTGGCACTCTCAACCACGACAGCGCTGTCGAGCCAGTGTGCCGTTCTGTGCCGCGCGTCTTGCTGGGTGAATATTCAATCTTCAACGGTTCCGTGCTTGTACGCCTCCCAATCTCCCTGGCATGAAAGCTGCTCGGTTCGCGGGCGGAGGTTTCGCGATCATGGGTGGTAAACGCTGGCTTGGAGCGCTGGGTGTCATCGTGCTGAGTGCCGCTTGTGAACAGGCGGGCCCCAATTCCGTGCCCGTGCCCGTGACGCCCGAGGTGGGCGACGACATCGACGGTGGCAAGGTGACGAACGTCTCTGGCGCGAAATGCTCGGTCGTAACCGTGGCTTACGATCCGGAGTGGCAGTGCAGCGCTGAGCAGCTTCAGGCCGCCCGAGCTCCATACGGAGCTGTGCCGGCCTCCGGCAGTTCTGCGGCTCAGCTTTCGGAGGCAGAGCGCGTGGCGCTCGTCGCGACGGACTGCGAGGGGCTGGCGGCGCGCCGTCGTCCCGCGCTGAGGGCCCAGCAGCGGCAGGTGCTCGATGGTAATCACCGCGCGCTGCTTTCGAGCAAGTGCTTTGGCAGAACCGGCACCAAGTATTACCTCGACGGCGCTGAGGTCTCGTACTGTTCGCCTTATCAAGGGACGGGTAGCGGAGGAGCGAGCTCCTCGGGCACCTTCGGGATCGGCACTGCCAGCCCGAGCGCGCCGAATCAGAATGCGGCCGGTCCCGATCCTCTACTTGTCGCAGACAGTCCTACGACTGATGAGGGCGCGTCGGAGTACTCGACGACGAACACGCAGGTCGTCGGCGTCGACGAAGCCGATTTCGTGAAGAACGACGACGGTCACGTGTACGTTCTTTCCACGCAAGGGTTGCACGTGATCGACGCCTGGCCGGCGCCCGAAACGAAGCAGGTCAAGCTGCTGCCACTGCCGGGCGAGCCGCGGCGCCTTTACCTCGCCGGAAACAAGTTGCTGGTCTATTCGCGTTTGGGAGCGGGAACCAACGGTGGGGTGGGTACGCCCTCCGAGCAAGGTTGCACCTACGGCTACGACTGTCGCTTCTCGGCCGAACCGGGCCACACCTTGCTGATCGTCTACGACGTGAGCGAGCCGAGCGAGCCCCAAGAGCTTCGACGCTTCGAGCTCTCGGGCAGCTACGTCGACTCACGCCGCGTCGGCGACATCGTGTACACGGTCGTGCAAGACGGAGACAGCGTCTCATTGCCTGGTATTGATTTGACGCTCAAGGCAGATTCGGCCGACGAATTCGAGCAGCTGTACCAGCAGCGCGTCAGCGCAGCGGACGCTGCGATCGACGATGCGCCAGCTGCGAGCTTCTTGCCCTGGGTGCACCGCGTCGACGCAGGCAATGCCGTCACGGACGCCAGCAGCTGCGACAATGCGCTCGCGGCACAAGCCGCGCAGGGCAAGAGCTTTCTGTCGCTGGTCAGTGTCGATTTATCGAGCCTGGGCCAACCTTGGCGCACGTTGATCGCGGGCAAGCCGGGCTACGTTTACGCCTCTGAAAAAGCCCTGTACATCGCCACGGACGGCGTGGACGGCGGAGACTCGATCGCCCACTACGGCAGCGCCCAAGACGACCGCAGCACACTGCACAAGTTCGCGCTCGACGGTATCAAGACCAGCTACCGTGGCAGCGCGCCGATCGCGGGCCACGTGCTCAATCAGTTCAGTATGGACGAGCTGAACGACGTCATGCGCGTCGCGACCAGCAGCGGCTGGGTGCCGAATCCCGACGTCTCCAGCAACCTGACCACGCTCGCCGAGCATGACGGAAAATTCGCAGAAGTGGCGCGCATCGGCGGCATCGCCCCGACGGAAGACATTCGCTCCGTGCGCTTCGATGGCACGCGCGCGTTCGTGGTCACGTTCAAGAAGACCGATCCGCTGTTCGTGTTCGATCTGACGTTACCGGAGGCGCCCAAACAGCTCGGCGAGCTGAAGATCCCCGGCTTCTCGACGTACATGCACCCGATCGACCACGATCACTTGCTGGCCATCGGGTTCGACGCCGACGATCACGGTAGCTTTGCCTATTTCGACGGCATTCAGCTACAGATCTTCGACGTGAGCGACCTATCGAATCCTCAGCTCCTCCATAAGACCACCGTCGGAACGCGAGGCTCGGCCTCCGAGGCGCTCACCAACCATCTGGCGTTCAACTACTTCCCGGCGAAGGGCGTGCTGGCTTTGCCAATGAGCATTTGCGAAGGCGGCGACGATGGCGTGTACGGTGACAAGCTCACTTTCAGCGGCTTGATGGTGTTCGATGTATCGCTGGAAAACGGCATCAAGGAACACGGCCGCATGCCGTTCGTGAATACCGAGCAAGTCACGGCATCTTGGGGCGCGAACGCTTCATGCAGCGTTTGGTGGGCGAACTCGACCTCCGACGTGAAGCGCAGCATCTTCATGGACGACTTCGCGATCGGCATCAGCGACACG
>Ga0164309_10000470_pt1 | contig 22129 bp, 19 predicted proteins | sample Whisoiple_247_MG_FD_109984 | JGI IMG/M metagenome (GOLD analysis project Ga0164309, IMG submission 109984) | Soil microbial communities amended with fresh organic matter from upstate New York, USA - Whitman soil sample_247_MG | ecosystem: Environmental > Terrestrial > Soil > Unclassified >...
AAGCCGCGCGAGCACTTCGGCCGTCTCATGCGGTTCGGCTGCCGAATGCAGGGTGGCGGTGGGAATGCCGAGCGCGACAAGCCCCTGTACCTGATCGCGCATGAGCGAGACGAGCGGTGACACGACGAGCGTGAGCGATGGCAGAAGCAGCGCCGGCAATTGATAGAGCAGCGATTTACCGGAACCGGTGGGAAGGACCGCGAGAATGTCGTCGCCGTCGAGAACGGCGCCGATGATCTCCGCCTGTCCCGGCCGAAAATTTTCGTGGCCGAAGCGGTCGCGCAGAACGCTCCGCGCTTCCTCCAGATTTGCCCGGCCGCGTTCTCGCATAAGGCTAGCCTAGCACCTGGTCGGCGCATTACGCGAGGGACTAGCCGGCGCGGCGCAGCGAAAGGCCGATCGCCGGATTATACGCAAGGATGGCACCTGCCATGAAGAGGATGCCGCAGCCGAGCACGATAACCAGCGCCTGCGGATTCAGCTGCTGGTAGAAGGCGAAGCGGATCAGTTCGACCGCATGGGTGAACGGGTTTGCTTGGCAGACATAATAAAGCCAGGGGCTCGATTCCTTGACGCGCCACAGCGGATAGAGCGCGGAGGAAGCAAAGAACATCGGGAAGATGACAAAGTTCATCACACCGGCGAAATTTTCCAGTTGCTTGATCAGCGATGATAGAAGCAGGCCGAACGAGCCGAGCATCAGCCCGACGAGGATCAGCGCCGGTAGCACGGTCAGATAGCCCCACGGCGTCGGCGGCTCTATCTCCCAGAAATAGGCGATGATCAGATAGGCATAGACCTGGAGCAGCGATACCGCCGTGCCGGCAATCAGTTTCGACGAAAGAAGAAACCAACGCGGCATCGGGCTGACAAGCAGCGTGCGCATGTTGCCCATCTCGCGGTCGTAGACCATCGAAAGCGACGATTGCATGCCGTTGAAAAGCTGGATCATCGCCATCAGACCCGGCGTGATGTAGACCTCGTAAAGGACGTAGGTGTCGTAAGGCGGGATGATCGAGACGCCGAGCACCTGGCGAAAGCCGGCGGCGAAGATGAACAGCCAGACGAGTGGGCGTACCAGCGCAGAGATGAAGCGCTCGCGCTGATGCAGGAAACGCAAACCCTCGCGCCAGACAATGCCGGTCATGCAGATCGCGTAATGCCGGAGGGTGAAATGCGAGCGGGTGGGCGTGCGGGTCTCTGGCGCGACAGAAGCGGCGCTCATGCCGCGGCCTCGTCCGAATCGGCGGCAATGATGCGTTCGAAGGCGGCGCCGACATTTGCCGCGCCGGCATCAGCTACAAGTTCGCCGGCAATGCCTTTCGCCAACACACGCCCGCGATGCAGGACGATGAGATCGTCGCTTTGGGCGACCTCGTCGATCAGATGCGTCGTCCACAGGACGCCGATATTCTCGTGCGCAACGAGTCCGCGCACGTAACTCAAAATGCTTTTCCGCGCGTTAACATCGAGCCCGACTGTCGGCTCGTCGAGCAGCAATAACGACGGCTGGTGCAGCAGCGCGCGGGCAATCTCGATACGGCGCATCTGCCCGCCGGAAAGCACGCGCGCTTTCTCGTGGGCACGCTCGTGCATCTCTGTGCGTGCCAGCGTTTCGTTTGCGAGCGCTCGACCCTCGCGCCCACCGATGCCGTGCAGCGAGGCATGGTAGAGCAGGTTCTGCATGACCGTGAGATCGAGGTCGAGCGTGCGCGCCTGGAAGACCACGCCGAGTCGGCTCAAGGCCTGCGCCGGCTCGCGCGCGACATCGAAGCCGAGCACGGAAATCGATCCGTGCTGCGCCGCGTAAAGCCGGGTGATCAGCGAGAACAGGGTTGTCTTACCGGCGCCGTTCAGTCCAAGCAGCACGGCGAATGCGCCCTGACGCACGTCGAAGCTGACGCCATCGAGCGCGCGGCGTTCGCGATAGGAATGGCTGACATTCTGGATCGACAGCGCGGGCACGCTCGCGGCAATATCTGCCGGCGCGCCGTGCGCTTCCTGCGCGAGTGTCATTGCGGCGACACGGCGACGCCCCACGGAAACGATCCGACGGGAATCGATTTCACTACCTTCAAGCCGGCGACATCGATGACCGACACGTCGTTCGATACGCCGTTCGTCGACAAGAGGTATTTATCGTCCGGCGTGAAGGCGAGCTGCCACACGCGCTGTCCGACGAGCAGATATTTCGTCACCTGCTTCGTTGCCGTATCGATCACCGCGACGCGGTTTGCCGGCCCGAGTGCGACAAAGGCCGTCTTGCCATCGCGTGAGATGCGGATGCCGACCGGCTGGATCGCCTCCTTCGGCAGACCAGGAACGGTAAATTCGATCTTCTGCTTCACCTCGTGTTTGACGGGATCGATGACGCTGATATTGCCGCCGACTTCGGCCGACACCCAAAGCTCGGAGCCGTCCGGCGTGAATTGCGCGAAACGCGGCCGCGCGCCGACAAGGATGTTGGCGATGATCTCCTTCTTCTGCGGATCGATCAGATGCGCCATGTTGGTCGTCTCGGACGTGTTGACTAAAATATTGCCGTCCGGGCTGATCGCCATGCCCTCCGGCTCGACGCCGACCGGAATCTCGGCGACCACCTTGCGTGTGTTGATGTCGATGACGGTGACGAGATTGTCATTCTCGTTCGACAGATAAACCAACTTGCCGTCGGGGCTGAGGATCAGCAATTCCGGGTCCGGCCCGGACGGCAGATCGCCGACGATCTGCAGCGTCTTCGAGTCGACAATGTTGATCGTGTCGTCGTCCCCGGCGCAGATGAAAATCTGCGTGCCCTCTTTGTTGACGACAATGCCGCGCGGGCGCTGGCCCACTTTCGCCGTCCTCACGACCTCGAGCTTATCGAGATCGATGACGCTGATCGAGTTGCCCTTCTCGTTCGTCACATAAGCCCTGGCGGCGAGCGCGGGCGCCCTTGCAGCGAATTGCAGAACGAGCGCGAGCCCTGCAACCCTGAGGAGCGCTCCGTTAGGAGCGCGTCTCGAAGGGCGACAGCTGTCCATCCTTCGAGACGCCGCTTCGCGGCTCCTCAGGATGAGGGGACCATCCACTAACGCAGCACGCATTTGGTTTCCGGTTTGTCGTAGCCGAGCGTGTCGAGCTCGGACGTTTGATGCAGAAAGCCCTCCTGCGGCGACACCGAGACGATGCTTCGCCCATCTCCGAGCAGGATCGGCTGGCGCACCTGCAGGTTCCACGAGCGTAGCGTCAGGCGCTGGCCTTTGAAAGCGGCGAAGGAAAAATCCGGCGCGACCAGAAACTCGCGCAATTTCGCGGGATCGCTGGAATGCGTGCGCGTCGCCGCCTCGCCGATCATGCGCATCGCCATCCAGGCCTGATTGTCGCGCGCATTCATCGGCCGCTTGAACGAACGATAGAAACGGTTCTGTAACTGCGCGCCGCCCCATTGCTCGTGCGTTGCGTCCCAGCTCGTCGGCTTCAGTCCGGCGGAGCCGGCGACCGGGCGCGGATCCCAGGTGCGATACGGCAGATAGCCGGCAAATACGTCGCTCTCGTCGGCGGCGACGAGCACGTCGTAGGCGGGGGCGTTCTGCGTTAGGACCGGCATCTGGCGCTGCGTTTGCACGCTGCCGGAATCCGAGCGCCGTCCGCCGCCGGTGTCCTGATAGAGCCGCTCCTCGACAATCTTCGCGCCGAACTTTTTCGCCGAGTGCCGAATCGCGTCGGCAAAGAGCTGATCCTCGGGATGCGAGCCAAACACCAGAAACCAGCGCCGCCATTGTTTCCAGACGAGATATTCCGCCAATCCATCGGCGAGCATCGAGCGCGTCGGGGCGGTGTGAAACACGTTTCCGCGGCAATCCTCTTCGCGCAGGCGATCGTCCGGCGCGCTCGCATTGAAAATGAGCGTATTCGTTGCTTTCCCCGCATCCGCCGCGGCAAGCAATTGTGCCGCCGGCAAATCGGCAATGACAAGATGGATGCCGTCGCTTGCGAACCGGCGCACCGCTTCTGCGGCGTCTTCGCCGTCCGCGAGCTTCATGTCCTTCAGCGTGAATTCCTGGTTGGTGAATTTGCCGGTCGTCTTGTTGTCTTGAAGTCCAAGCTCGGCGCCGGCGAGAAGATCGTTATCCGCCGGAATGTCGAGGATCGAGATCGTCTCTTTCGAATGCGGCGCCCGCAATACGCCGACATCGATCGACACTGCCGGCGTCTGCGCCTGTTGCGCGAGAGTCGAGCCGCAGAGAACGCCGGCGACAAGCGCAATCGCAACGGCACACGCGCGAACACACCTTGCAAAACCCATCGCGATCAGATGAACCGAAAGCGTCCGCCGATCAACGCCGACGAATTGCTCAAGCGGCGCCTTTGAGCGGGGTGGGCGCGGACGCTTCTTTGGTCGCTTCTTCTTTGACCTTTCGTGCGCCCGGCTCCGCCTGCGCTCCCGACACGCTCCCGACGATTTCACGCGCGGCGTCGAGCGCCTCGTGGAAGCGCGTCGCGCATTTGTCGGGTTTGGCCGCCGCGCACAACTGCTCCATGCGCGCGGGATTTTCGTCCGCCGTCCAGAAGCACGTGACGATTTTGACGCGCGGGAAGCGGCGGCGCAGGCGCCGCACCCCGTAGCGCACCTGCGCCGGGCCGACGTCGCCGTCGAGATAGGAGAGGCAGATCGCATCGGCATTCGCAGCATCGAGGCGCACGAGGCCGCTCGGCGTCATCGCCGAGGCGGGCTCCACCCGCGTGGCGATGTCCGCCTCGGCCTGCAGAAGGTGGGCGAGGAGCGCCGCGGCCGCCTCGTCCAACGGGGTGCGTCCGCCGATGCAGATGATTGAAGTCTTCGCCGGCTGCTCCTCGGCTGCTTTCGCCGCCTCGCCTTCGGCGAGCGTGCCCGTCGCCTCATCTGTTTGCAGGTCCTCGACGAGCTCGCCAATCGTTTCGCGGATGCGGGCTTGCCGCTGCTCGTCGAGTGCGCCGCGGCGCACGTCCACCTGCGCCATCAACAGCGCCTCGAGCGCGATCTCGTCATAATAATCGGCGAGCGGCCGCTCCTTGATGAACTGCTCGGCCTGTTCCGCCACTTCGGAGGAGTCTGCCGCCAGCATGCGCTGATAAAAGCTTTCGACCGGCGTCAGCGCAGGGGCGTCGCCGAGCAGCACGTCCAAAAATTCGAGCCGCTCGACATGCCGGCCGAGCACGACGAGGCAGACGGTGAGCGGCGTCGCCAGGAGCAGGCCGATCGGGCCCCAGAGCCAGGTCCAGAATGTCGCCGACATAATCACCGCGATCGGCGAGATGCCGGTCTGGTGGCCATAGACCAGCGGCTCGATGAGCTGGCCGACGACCGGCTCGGTGATCGCGAACAGGGCCGCGACTTCGAGCATCATCGCCCAGCCCGGTGCTACCGCGGCAGCAAGCAGGATCGGCACCGCCGCGGCTATGAAGGCGCCGACATAGGGCACGAAGCGCATCAGTGCGGCGAGCGCCCCGCAGAGGAACGGGCTTGGCACGCCGATCAACCAAAGGCCGATCGCGATGAACGTCCCGAACGTCGCGTTCATCAGCGTCTGGAACAGGAAATAGCGGCTGAGACGTCGCGCCGCGTCGTTCATCGCCGCGGTGGTGCGCTGCAGGTCGCCGGAGCCCGCAAGCCGGATGAAGCGGTCGCGCAGGTCTTCGCGCTGGAACAGGATGAAAATGACGAAGACCAGCACGATGCCCGCCGTTGCCAGCGGCTCCAGCACCGTGCTCGCAATCGATTGCAGCCGGTCGAGCGAAAGCGGATCGCGTTGACGCACCTCGACCGGAACGGGTTGCTCTTTGTTCTGCGGCGCAGCGCGCTGCGGACCGGAACCGCCATCGCCAGGCTTTGGCGCAGCGCCAGGTGTGGCTTCCGTAATCTGGCCGCCGATATTGCGCAGCGCCGCAGCGGCACGTTCGAGCGAGCCGCCGCCGGCTGCCAGCTCTTTGATGGACGCGATCTTGCGGGTGATCGTCGATTCGTAGCGCGGCAGCTCGGTTGTGAAATCGGCGAGCTGCTGCGCGATGATGGCGCCGAGGCCGCCGAGGACGGCGACTGCGAGCAGCACGACCAGTCCGACCGAGGGCACGCGCGGCACGCGCCAGCGCCGCAGCAGACGGACCAGCGGCGCCAGCACGAAGCTGAGAAGAATAGCAATAGCGATCGGAATAAAAACCGCGCGGCCGACATAGAGCGCGGTCACGACCAAGGCGAGTGCGAACAGCGTGACGGCCTTGTCGAGGAGCTGGGCCTGGTCGACGGGTGCTGCGACGCGGGGCGGCGGGGATTTTAGAAAGTCGCTCATTTCTCCCCTTCACCCGCAACGCTTGTCCGATAACAGCGGGGTGGGGGGCGGGTTCCGAGAGCGCTTCGGCGTGTAGCGTCCGCTCCCCGGTGCTAAACTCAGCTCATGCTTCTCGAATCGGTCCTCGATGCTGAGGAATCGGCGCCCGACCGGACCCTACCGCTTGTCGCCGACGTGCTCGTGCCGGTCGCGCTCGACAATGCCTATTCCTATCGCGTGCCGGCGGGGCTCGCCGTCGCGGCCGGCGATTTCGTCACCGTGCCGCTCGGCACGCGCGAGACGACCGGCATCGTCTGGTCGGTGCAGGGCTCACGCAGCGGCGGCAATCTGAAGGAGATCGCGGCGCGGCGCGAGCTGCCGCCGCTCAACGAAAAGCTCCTGCGCTTCGTCGACTGGATTGCCCATTACACCTTGGCGCCCCGCGGCATGGTCTTGCGCATGGTCATGCGCGTGCCCGATGCCGACCAGGGCGAAACTCCGCGCGTCGGTGTGCGGGTCGCCGCGGCCCCACGCAAAGGGGAGCCGTTGCGTATCACACCGGCGCGAGCCCGTGTGCTGAAAGCCGCGGAAGGCGGGCTCTCCTTCCGTAAATCGGTGCTCGCCGAAGCCGCCGCCTGCTCGACGGGTGTCATCGACGGCCTGATCGACGAAGGCGTGCTCGAGACGATCTGGATGGCGCCCGAGCCCGTCGCGCTGCCCCCGGATATCGCCTTTGCCGAGCCGCTGCTCGATCCCGAGCAGGCCCCTGCCGCCGAGGCACTTCGTGCCACGATCGCGCGAGGCGGTTTTTCCACGACGCTGCTCGAAGGCGTCACCGGCTCGGGAAAAACCGAAGTTTATTTCGAGGCGGTCGCCGCGGCACTCGCGACCGGCGGCCAAGTGCTGATTCTGATGCCGGAGATTGCGCTGACGGGGCAATTCTTGGATCGCTTCGCCCGCCGCTTCGGCGTGCGGCCGGCCGAATGGCACTCGGGCGTCGCGAGCCGGCGTCGCGCCCGCATCTGGTCGGGGGTCACCTCGAGCGAGGTGCGCGTCGTTGCCGGCGCACGCTCGGCTTTGTTCCTGCCCTTTGAGCGATTGCGGCTCATCGTCGTCGATGAGGAGCACGAGCGCGCCTATAAGCAGGCGGACGGTGTCACCTATCACGCGCGCGATATGGCGGTGGTGCGCGGCCGGATCGAAGGTGCGGCGGTGGTGCTCGCCTCGGCGACGCCGTCCATCGAAACGCGGGTCAATGCGGCGCAAGAGCGCTACGGCCATGTCGAGCTGACGAGCCGCCACGCCGGCCGCGCGCTGCCCAATCTTGCAGCGATCGATCTTCGCCGCGATTCGCCGCCGCGCGGGCGCTGGATCTCGCCGGTTCTGCGTGACGCCATCGGAGAGGCGCTCGCGCGCCGCGAACAGGCGCTACTCTTTCTAAATCGCCGCGGTTACGCGCCGCTCACCGTCTGCCGCGCGTGCGGGCACCGCCATCAATGCCCGCATTGCACGGCGTGGCTCGTCGAGCATCGCTTCCGCCGCGCGCTGATTTGCCATCAATGCGGCCATATCGAGCGGCGCCCGGAGATCTGCGTCGCGTGCGAGACGCCTGATTCGCTCGCTGCCTGCGGCCCGGGCGTGGAGCGCTTAGCGGAAGAAGTGGCGCTGACGTTTCCGGAGGCGCGCACGCTGGTTTTGTCGTCCGATTTCCCCGGCGGGACGGAGCGGTTGCGGCGCGAGATCGACGCGATCGTCCGGCGCGAATTCGATATCGTCATCGGCACGCAGCTGGTCGCGAAAGGACATAACTTTCCTTCGCTCACCCTGGTCGGGGTGATCGATGCCGATTTGAGTTTGTCGAGCGGCGATCCGCGCGCGGCGGAGCGCACGTTCCAACTCTTGAACCAAGTGACCGGACGCGCCGGGCGCGGCGACCGGCCGGGACGCGGTTTGGTGCAGACCTACCAGCCCGATCACCCTGTTATGAAGGCGCTCATTTCGGGCGACGCTGCGCGCTTCTATGCCGAAGAGACGGAGGTGCGCCTGAAAGCCGGGCTGCCGCCCTTCGGCCGACTCACGGCGCTGATTGTCTCGGGCGCCGACCGTCTGGCGACGGAAGCGCATGCGCGGGCGCTGGTCCGCGCCGCCTACTCGTTGCCGATGGAGGAGGGGTTTGCGGTCGCGCCAGCCGGCGGTTTGCCGCAGGCGCACGACATCCTGGTGCTTGGGCCGGCGGAAGCGCCGATCGCCATGGTGCGCGGTCGCTACCGCTTCCGGATCTTGGTGAAAGCGCCGAAGCACCTCGATATCCAGGCTTTCCTTCGCCGCATGCTGATCGAGGCGCCTAATGCCCGCGGCGGGATGCGGGTCGACGTCGATGTCGACCCGCAGAGTTTTCTCTAGTTCACCACCACCACCATCACCATCAATAGACCATCACGACGGGCGTGCCGACGCTGACGCGCTTATAGAGGTCGGCGACATCCTCGTTGAGCATGCGGATGCAGCCATAGGAGGCGGAGGTGCCGACGGAGGCGCGCATCTTGTTGCTTGTGCCGTGGATGGCGATCTCGTCGCGGTCGAGGGTCAGTGCCGCGATGCCCATGGGATTGCGCGGCGAGCCGCCCTTGATCAGGTTCGGCAATTCCGGGTGGTCGCGCTTGACGACCGGCGGCGGCGCCCAATCCGGGTTGAGGTACTTGCCGTTGACGCGGGCCGTGCCCTGCCACTCCTTGCCGTGCCTGGCGACCGCGACGGGATAACGGATCGCGGTGCCGTCGCCGAGCGTGTAATAGAGCCGCTTCTCGCGGGGGCGGATGACGATCGTGCCGGCGGGATAATCCTGCGCACCGCGCAGCACGACGCGGCCTTCCGCGGCGGAGGCTTGAGTTGAGCCCAGGGCTAAAGCGGCAGACACCGCAGCGAAGGCGAGGGCCGCGCGAAGACGAAGAGTGATCATGGGACGAATCCGAACTCGGTTGATTACGGTTCCAGCTTGGCCGGACGTCCGTTAACCCTTACCGAAAGTCACGATTTCGCCGAAGAGCATTCAGTGTCACAGTTAAGCTTTAACCATAAGATTTCGTTACGTGTTGCAGCTACACCACGGTTAAGCTGCCACTTGACTGGCGTATAAATGCCGCGGCTTTGCCACCGCTGCTCGCACGCGATCTGTGGTCGAGCCAGGTGCGATCAACTGCTCGTGATCGAGAAGCGCGGATTCGCTCAGCGCGCGCGAAACTTCACTGCCTGAGCGCCGTTCACCGTGCGGGGCCCTCAGGAGCGGAGTGGTGTCATGCAAGAAAGATTGAGGAAGATAGGGATCGCGGCGGTTGCCGCGGCGACTTTCGGCGGCGCGATCGCGGCGGCCTCGACCGAGGCTCTGGCCTTCAGGGGCGGCTTCGGCGGCGGCGGCTTTGGCGGCCGCGGTTTCGGCGGCGGTGGCTTCGCGGCGCGCGGCTTTGGTGGCGGTGGATTCGCGGCGCGCGGCTTTGGTGGCGGTGGATTCGCGGCTCGCGGCTTCGGCGGGGCCGGACCGATGTTTGCCGGACGCAGTGTTGCGGCACATCCTGGCTTTGCGACGCGTGGCTTTGCCGGGGCGGGATTTGCGGGCGTTCGTCCCGGCTTTGCCGGACGTAACTTCGTCTTCCATCGCGGCTTCCGCCATCGTGGCTTCGGCTTCGGGGCCGGCCTCGCCGCCGCAACTCTCGTCGGCGCCGCAGCCTACGGTTATCCTTACGCGTATGGCTGTGACCCGTACTGGGACGGCTACGGCTACGGCTACGATTACCCCTACGCCTGCGGGTATCCGTATCCGTACCCCTACTACTGGTAAGATCGCTTAAGAGGTCCGACGCGAGCCGGACCTCCCAGCCTATTGCGGCTGCCTGAGCGCGACCATCGCTTTCACGGCGTTGGTCGTGGGGGCGTCTGTCTCGACCTTATCGAGCTCGGCCTTCACGAACGGGTGGGCGGCGGCGTTGGCCATCAGCGACCAGACGGCTGAAGCGGCGAACACGATCCTTTGCGCCATTTCCGGCGGGTAACGCTCGCCGATGCCGCGCAGCTGGTCGGGCTTGTTGCTGCGCCGCGCTTGGATGACCAGCACGATATCGCCGAACTCGACCTTCGGGTCGTTGGCGATCTTGGCGTAAAAATCATAGATCTTGCGCACGTAGACGGGATCGCCGGTCGCAAAGGCCGCGCCCCATAAAGTGTCGAGATCGCTCGGGCCCTCCGGCACGAGGCCGGAGAGCGGCTTGACGTCGGCGAGCTTCGCCACCTCCGCATCGCTCCAGCGCCACTTGGCGGCGACGCGCTTCGCCGCGGCGTCATTGCCTGCGGCTTCGAGCGAAATCAAAAACACGGTCTGGCCTTTGCGGCCGAATGAATGGCTCGCTACGCGGTCAATCTGTCCCGGATTCTTCTCGAAATACGCGGCGAGGAAACCAAGCATCGGCGGCAGCGCCGGCGGCTGATCGGTTGCCGCCAAACGCTCCCACCGCGCCAGAAGATCGCCGACATCCGGCTTCTTCGCCGCCTTATAAAATGTGTTCAGCGCATTGCTGACCGCCTGCGTCTCGGCCGCCGCGTCGACCTTTTGTGCAAATGCCGAAGTTGGGGAAAACGCGATCGCGCAAGAAAGGACAAAACCGCAGACCCATCGTCCCCGCGCGCGATCACGCAATCTCATGCAGCATTCCGGTTCTTGATGAGATCGTCGACCACCGTCGGATCGGCGAGCGTCGATGTGTCGCCGAGCGCGCCGACCTCGTTCTCGGCGATCTTGCGCAGGATGCGGCGCATAATCTTGCCGGAGCGCGTCTTCGGCAGGCCGGGCGCGAACTGGATGACGTCGGGCGAAGCGATCGGTCCGATCTCCTTGCGCACCCAGGCGACGAGCTCCTTGCGCAGGTCTTCCGACGGCCTCTCACCGGCCATAAGGGTCACATAGGCATAGATGCCCTGGCCTTTGATGTCGTGCGGGAAGCCGACCACCGCCGCTTCCGAGACTTTCTCATGCGCAACAAGCGCGCTCTCGACTTCGGCGGTGCCCATGCGGTGACCGGAGACATTGATCACGTCGTCGACGCGGCCGGTGATCCAGTAATAGCCGTCCTTGTCGCGGCGGCCGCCGTCGCCGGTGAAATACTTGCCTTTGTAGGTCGCGAAGTAGGTCTGCACGAACCGTTCGTGATCGCCCCAGACGGTACGCATCTGGCCCGGCCATGAATCGGCGATGCAAAGATTGCCTTCGCACGCGCCTTCGAGGACCTTGCCTTCGGCATCGACAATCTCCGGTTTCACGCCGAAGAACGGTTTTGTTGCCGATCCCGGTTTTTGCGCGATCGCGCCCGGCAGCGGCGTGATCATGATGCCGCCGGTCTCGGTCTGCCACCACGTATCGACGATCGGGCATCGACTGTCGCCGACGACGCGATAATACCATTCCCATGCTTCGGGATTGATCGGCTCGCCGACCGAGCCGAGCAGGCGCAGCGACTTGCGGCTGGTCTTCTTCACCGGCGCTTCGCCGGCGCCCATCAGCGAGCGGATCGCCGTCGGCGCGGTATAAAAGATGTTGACCTTGTGCTTGTCGACGACTTCCCAGAAACGCGAGATCGAAGGGTAATTGGGGATGCCTTCGAACATCAGCGTCGTGGCGCCGTTGGCGAGCGGGCCGTAGATGATGTAGCTGTGACCGGTGACCCAGCCGACGTCGGCCGTGCACCAATAGATGTCGCCGTCGTGATAATCGAAGACATATTGGTGCGTCATCGCGGCGTAGACGAGATAACCGCCGGTCGTGTGCACGACGCCTTTCGGCGCGCCGGTCGAGCCTGACGTATAGAGGATGAACAGCGGGTCTTCCGCATGCATCTCCTCGCACGGACATTCGTGCGTCACGACGCTTGCGGCGTCGTGATAATAGACGTCGCGCGCGGGATCCATGTCGACCGCGCCGCCGGTGCGCTTGACGACGATCACCTGCTCGACAAAAGGCGCTTTTTTAAGCGCCTCGTCGACATTGGCTTTGAGCGGCACCTTGCGCCCGCCGCGTAAGCCCTCGTCGGCGGTGATGACGACGCGCGACTGGCAGCCTTCGATGCGGCTGGCCAGCGAATCCGGCGAGAAGCCGCCGAACACGACCGAATGCACCGCGCCGATGCGGGCGCAGGCGAGAATCGCATAGGCCGCTTCCGGGATCATCGGCATATAGATCGTGACGGTGTCGCCCTTGCCGATATTGCGGTTGCGCAGAATATTGGCGAAGCGGCAGACCTCGTCGTGCAATTCGCGATAGGTGATCTTGCGCGATTCCGAGGGATCGTCGCCCTCCCAGATGATGGCCGTTTGATTGGCGCGCTTCTCGAGATGCCGGTCGACGCAATTATAGGCGGCCTTGGTGGTGCCGTCCTCGAACCATTTGATCGAGACGTTGCCCGGTCCGAAGCTCGTATTCTTGACCTTGTGGAACGGCTTCATCCAATGAATGCGCTTGCCGTGCTCGGCCCAAAAGGCGTTGGGGTCGGCGATCGAGCGGCGGTACCAGTCCTCGTACTTGCCCTGATCGATATAGGCGCGCTGTTTCCATTCGGCGGTGACCTCGTGGAGATGCTCTTCCATTCCCTTCCTCCCGGAATGCTCGTCCGTTCGTTGCGCCAATTATGGCGTAGGGGCAATCCCGGCGCAAAGGGGCGACCGTCCCACGTATCGGGGTGGGGATCCGGTCGTATTGACATGCATCATACAAAAACGCCTCTGAGCCGAGGCGCCGAAGCTGGCGCGGCTTGAGGGACGAGAGCGGAAGGCCGGCCTGGAACGAGGGGGAAGCGCAGTATGAACCTTCGTATAGACCCGGACACCCGGCAGCCGATCGAGCAGGCAGCTGCCGCATTGGGCAAGACGCGTACCGAATTCATCGTGGACACCGCCAAGCGGGCGGCAATCGACATGCTTCTCGACCGGCGGCTTTTCATTCTCGACCCCGATGAACATCGAGCGTTCATGCACGCCTTGGACAATCCGCCCGCGCCGGGACCCAAGCTGCGGGCGCTCCTGCGCCGCACACAATGACTCGCAGAAACTGGTGGCGCGATGCATGGGAAAGATAAGCGACGAAAGCGTTTTTACATGGCTTGTGCCGAGTTCATGGATGCACCCGCCAAACTGACCGAAGACAGCCCAGCATGAGCTGTTCTACCGGGGAAATTAGCTCGCCTCATTTCCTGTGGGGCAATAAATTAGACGGATAGGGCCGAGTTCGGGATCGCTTGACATGAGCCGAAATTTTGTTTCGCGGTTTTGACCAAACGCGTCTCTATAACGGATGATCCCGTACATGTAGAGTCGCGCTTCGCAACGCGATTTCCAAGTTGGCATTTGGGTCCGTAACGGGATGCACGTAGGCACGCAACTGCCGTTCGGCGGTTTCTGCCGCTGCTTTTACGAGGCGTCTAGTTGCCAGCCAAAGCGCAAGGGTGCCGGCTGCCAACGCGAGTGTAACCAAGACAAGAAGGGCTGTCGCCGCGGCGGTAATGGCGTCTGGAGTCCACGCAATGGACAAAAACCAGTCGAGGTTTTGTGTGCCAACCCTCTCTCTTAAAGCGAGATGATGTAGTCTTCGATATTTCCTAGTTACATATGCGACAAGAGCGAGAGAGAATTTGTTACCGCAGACCGGACAGGCCGGCGATCGGCGGCGTTAAGTAGGTTCTGGATCGCATAGAATAGGCGATCCATGTCCCGTTGCTGCAGCGCTGCATTTACCTCGCGGGCGGCAAGGATCATATATTTGCATTGCAGGGCTACTTGCCTCTGAAATGTCCGGAGCAACATTAGGTCCATGGAAACTTCCAATCCGTCGGGAGCCGAACGACGGGACAAGATTCTGAGTCGGATGCTCAACAGCCCGCTCTTATTCCTAAGAGAGCTTCCTTGGAGAGCGGCCGGCAATCAGAATCAAGCCGCCCTATCCAACCCATACAGGGAATGCAGCGTGCGCACCGCAAGCTCGGTATAGGCCTCGTCGATCAAAACGGAGAACTTGATCTCCGACGTGGTGATGGCGCGGATGTTGATGCCCTTCTCGGCAAGCGCGCGGAAGGCGCGCGCCGCGACGCCGGCATGGCTGCGCATGCCGATCCCGATCGCCGACACCTTCACCACTTCGGTCTGGCCTTGGATGTCGGCATAACCGATCTCAGCGCGGCGCGATTCCAAAATATTGCGGGCGCGCTCGTAATCGGCGGTGCCGACGGTGAAAGTGAGATCGGTCGTCGTCGTATCGTCGGAGACGACCTGGATGATCATGTCGACATTGATGTTGGCTTCGGCGAGCGGCCCGAAAATGCCGGCGGCGACGCCCGGTTTGTCGGCGACGCGGCGCAGCGTGATCTGCGCCTCGTCGCGGGAGAAGGCGATGCCGGTGACGACCTGTTGCTCCAAAATGTCCTCCTCCGAGCAGATGAGGGTGCCGGTGTCGGGCGCGGCCGGATCGTCGAAGGACGAGCGCACGTAAGTCGGCACTTTATACAGCATCGCGAGCTCGACCGAGCGCACCTGCAGGACCTTGGCGCCGAGCGAGGCCATTTCCAGCATTTCCTCGAAGGCGATGCGTTCCATGCGCTTGGCCCGCGGCACGATGCGCGGATCGGTCGTGTAGACGCCGTCAACGTCGGTATAGATGTCGCAGCGCTCGGCATGGATGGCGGCGGCAATCGCCACCGCGCTCGTATCCGAGCCGCCGCGGCCGAGCGTAGTGATGCGGCCGGTCGGCTGGTGCAGGCCCTGGAAGCCGGAGACGACCGCGACCTCGTTGTAGCGCTCCATGCGGCGGACGATCTCGGCGCCGTGGATCGCTTCGATGCGGGCGGCCCCGTGCGCGTCGGTCGTGATGATCGGGATCTGCCAGCCCTGCCAGGAGCGGGCGGAAAGGCCCATTTCCTCCAGCACCATGGCCAGGAGGCCGGCGGTGACCTGCTCGCCGGAGGCGACGACCGCGTCATATTCCGGGCCGTTCATGAGGGGGGCGGCCTCGCGGCACCAGTCGACGAGCTCGTCGGTCCGCCCCGCCATGGCCGAGACGACGACGGCGACCTGGCGGCCCGCCTCGACCTCGCGCTTCACGTGCAGCGCGACGTTGCGGATGCGCTCGAGATTGGCGACGGACGTGCCGCCGAATTTCATGACGAGGCGCGACATGGGAGGATTTAGGCCGGCTGGAGGTTGAGCAGGGCCGTAGCAGATGATCGGCGGGTCCTAATGCCGAGCCGGTTGGACCCTGTCAAACCGCCGCGGCAGCTGGACAGACTCACCCCATTCTGCTAATCGCAGCGCTTCGGCGAGGCGCGCCGCAAGCGCCACGTCCGCGTTCACCTCGATTTTCGGGCCTTGGGCCCAAGGCAGGAATAAAGCGTGCAGGTTCTCGTTCGCGACAACAATGTCGATCAGGCCCTCAAGGCGCTGAAGAAAAAGATGCAGCGCGAGGGCATCTTTCGCGAGATGAAGCTGCGCGGTCACTACGAGAAGCCCTCCGAGAAGCGCGCCCGCGAGAAGGCCGAAGCCGTCCGCCGCGCCAGAAAGCTGGCGCGCAAGAAGATGCAGCGCGAGGGCCTGCTGCCGATGAAGCCGAAGCCGACGCTGCTCGGCGCGAGGTAAAGCCGGCCGCGCACCCCCATTGGTGCGCTTTTCCCTCAGCTCAACAAAATCTTGACCGCGCCTGCTGCTTTGGCGGGCAGGGTCCCATTCTTGCCAGATTGATTTGGCTTCTGAAAGCGTATCGATTTTTTGCGTCCGTCGCGGCGGATAGGACACCCATGAGCCAAGCACCGAACCCCGCGGATCGCGCGCTCCGCTCCGGATTGATTCGGAGCGCCGCTTTGGGCGCTCTCGCACTGGCGTCGCTTGGCCTCGCCGGCTGCTCCGAGACGATTGCGCCGCACTCGCGGCTCGCCGAAGTGGTCGACACCGATCCGACCGCCGCCTCCGCCAATCTCGCCTCGCTTTCCGACGTGGTGAAGCGCAATCCGACGCCCGAGGCGTTCAACACGCGCGGCGCCGCCTATGCGCGCGTCGCACGATACCAGGAGGCGATCGCCGACTTCAGCCAGGCGATCAAGCTCGATGCCGGCAATGCCGCGGCGTTCACCAACCGGGCGCTCGCCTACCGGCAGATCAAGCGCGACGACGCGGCGCTCGCCGATTTCGACCACGCGATCCAGGCGAACCCGAATCACGCGCCGGCCTATCTCGGCCGCGCCAATCTCCTGCGCGTGCAGGGCGCGCTCGACCAGGCGCTCGCCGATCTCGACCAGGCGATCCGGCTCAATCCGGAAAATGCCCAGGCCTTTCATGCCCGCGGCCTGATCTATCAGCGCCAGGGCGACAATGCCCGGGCGATCACCGATTTCGACAATGCGATCGATCGCGATCCCTTCGCCGCGGCGCCTTATCAGGCGCGCGCCCAGAGCCTGGTGGCAACGGGCAAGAACGATCAGGCGATCGAGGACTTCAACGCGGCGCTCAACGTCGACAACAAGAACGCCGACGCGTGGGCGGGTCTCGGCCTCGCCTACGAGCGCTCCGGCAATCGTCAGAAGGCCGCCGAATCCTACCGGCGCGCGCTGGCGCTCGCGCCGAGCAACCCGGTCGCCAAGGAAGGCGCGAGCCGCCTCGGGCGGGCCTAGCCCCGGGCGTTCTCTCACAAGGCCACGGATCCCCATGCGGGCCGGTGCGATCGCTCTCTGCGCAATCGCCATCGTGGTTGCGAGCCACGCCGTCGCGCAGACGCGAAGCCGCCGCGTCGCCCCCGTCTGTCCGCCGAACTGCACGACGCCGCAGATTTACCCGGCATACCCATCCGCTAATACGCAGTGGCCGAATCAAAGGCCCGCGGCGAGCGGCAGCTATGGCGCGATGCTCGAGGGCAGAAATCCGGTCTCGAGCGCCGGATTTTGATCCTTATGTCGGACCGATGCGCATCGGCTGGACTGTCCCGTACATGAGGGTGCGCCACAGCATTCCACCGGACCGAAGCGAAAGCGCCGGAGCCACCACCTGCTGAGCAGGACTTGAAAGGCATAAACCCCGATTCCCATCGCTGAAGCGGCGGCAATCCCGAGCCGAATAATCCCAGCCCGTATCCGTAGAAGATCCAGCCGAAGATCAGCGACTGGAGCAGATAGTTGGTGAATGCCATCCGCCCCAAAGGCGCTGCCCAGCAAAGAGCCTCCATCCGCCGGCAGCGATGAGTGCGAGCACGGTGGCTGCGTAGCCGAGGGCGAGGATCACGGGCGCGGAGCGCTCGATCATGAACCAAAGCACGCCAAGAGAAGAACGGTTGAACGGCGTCAATCCCTCGTGCAATGCACTTAGGCCGAGCCCAACGGGAAGCAAAATTGCGGCGAGGACGCCCAGCAAGCGTGTGTGTGCATCGATCTCGTGCAAAATACCTGTCCTCCAAACGAATGCTCCAAGTAGGAAGAGCGCAATGGTGCGGGGGAAAATGAAGAAATGCAGCGGGAGAATGGCTGATATCTCATTGAGGCTGAACGCGAGTACTTCGGCAATCCACCCTGACCATATGCTCGCGTCGCCTCTGCAATATGTTGCATGATCCAGGCTTGCGTCGGCAAAGCAACGATCACGGGAAGAAACGGCATGATGAGATAAAGGCTGAGGAAAGCGGCTGCCGCTGCGGCCGATAGCCAGCGCGGTCCCCACAAAAACGGCAGCACGATAAATCCCGCCACTGCATATTCCGTCAGGATATCGCCGTTCCAAATCAAAAGCAGGTGTAAGAGGCCGATCGCCAGCAATGCAGTCAGCCTGCGCAGCAGCAGCCTGAGGCGACACGGATTTTCGCGTAGCCTGTCGAATTGGATTGCAAGTCTAAGCCCAAACAGTAGCGAAAAAAGCGCAAGAGCCTTTTGTGAGAACAACAATAGCAACAATGTATCGAGAATTGGGTCGAGGGGACCGCGTATCGACGGCTGGTTCAGAAATTGTTCGAAGATGGAAACACGAAATTCCATCACGAGATTGATGATGAGGACGCCAAACAGTGCGATGCCGCGCAATGCATCGATCGCAGCGATGCGCTCGGCTTCCGACAGCAGTGTGCGTTGCTTCGGTTCGCAGGAGTTCGCCTGGTTCTATGGCTCGCTTTATGTCTACCCCAGCTTGATGGCTTTCCCAATCACGCCGTGTAATATGAATTGCCGGCGCCGTTACGCCGCCATCGCCTTCTTGAGATTGGCGTCGATGGCGTCGAGGAAGCCAAGGGTCGAGAGCCATTTCTGATCGGGCCCGACGAGAAGTGAGAGGTCCTTGGTCATCTTGCCCTCTTCAATCGTCGCAACTGTGACCTTCTCGAGCGTGTCGGCGAATTTTGCCAGCTCGGGGTTGTTGTCGAGCTTGGCGCGATGCGCGAGACCGCGCGTCCAGGCAAAGATCGAGGCGATCGAGTTAGTCGAGGTCTCCTTGCCCTGTTGATGCTGACGATAGTGCCGCGTCACCGTGCCGTGCGCGGCTTCCGCTTCGACCGTGTCGCCGTCGGGAGTCATCAGGACGGAGGTCATCAGGCCGAGCGAGCCGAAACCCTGCGCGGCGGTATCGGATTGCACGTCACCATCGTAGTTCTTGCAGGCCCAGACGTAACCACCGGACCATTTGAGACAGGCGGCGACCATGTCGTCGATCAGGCGATGCTCGTAAGTGATTCCCGCCGCCTTGAATTTATCCGCAAATTCTTTGTCGAACACTTCCTGGAAAATATCCTTGAAGCGGCCGTCATAGGCTTTGAGGATCGTGTTCTTGGTCGAGAGATAGACGGGATATTTGCGGTTCAATCCGTAATTCATCGAAGCACGGGCGAAATCGCGGATCGACTGGTCAAGATTGTACATCGACAGTGCGACGCCGGGCTCCTTGAACTGGAACACTTCCTTCTCAATGATCGTGCCGTCGTCGCCTTCGAACTTGATTGTGAGGCGGCCCTTGCCGGGCACCCTGAAATCGGTCGCGCGATATTGATCGCCGTAGGCGTGGCGGCCGATCACGAAAGGCTGCGTCCAGCCCGGCACGAGGCGCGGCACGTTCTGGCAGATGATCGGCTCGCGGAAGATGACGCCGCCCAAAATGTTGCGGATCGTGCCATTTGGCGAGCGCCACATCTCCTTGAGCCCGAATTCCTTCACGCGCGCTTCGTCAGGCGTGATCGTCGCGCATTTGACGCCGACGCCGTATTTCTTGATCGCATTCGCGGCGTCGATCGTGATTTGGTCGTTGGTCTCGTCGCGCTTCTCGATGCCGAGATCGTAATAGTGCAGGTCGATATCGAGATAGGGATGGATCAGCTTGTCCCTGATCAAGTGCCAGATGATCCGGGTCATCTCGTCGCCGTCGAGCTCGACGACGGGATTGGCAACTTTGATCTTGGCCATGTGAGAGAGCCTGCTTTGCGCTGTGGAGGGGATTTTCCGCCGCTATAGCACCGTGCTGCGGTGCGGCAAAGGTCTGGCTTGGCCGGCCAAGCCGGACTACTTGCCCGAAAACTTCGGCGCGCGTTTCTCGCGGAAGGCCGCAACGCCCTCGCGCACGTCTGCGCTCGGATTGGCGATGTGGACGGCGAGCTGCGCGTCCATCATCGATTGGGCGAGCGTGATGTCGCCCGCGCGCGACATCATCATCTTTGTCAGCCGCACGGCGAGCGGCGCTTTCGCCGCGAGTGCGTCGCAGAAGGCGAAGGTGCGCGCCTCCAGATCGGCATCGGCAACGACTTCCGTGACGAGCCCGAGATTCACCGCGGTTGCCGCGTCATAGACTTCGTGCATGAGGCTCATTTTCAGCGCGCGGTCGACACCCATGGCGCGTGGGAAGAGCCAGGCGCCGCCTTCGTCCGGGAGAAGCCCGACCTTGGTGCTGGTATCGCCGAGCCGCGCCGTCTCCGCCGCGAAGCGGAAATCGCAGGCAAGCGCCAGCGCGAGGCCGCCGGCGACGGCATAGCCGCGGATCATGGCGATCGCGGGCTTGTCGAGCTGCGTCAGTGCCAGCACCACAGCCTGCATGCCGTCGCGCATTTCGCGGCCGCGGCCCATCGGCGCCGCGGCGACCGCGTCGCGATGCGCCTCATCCGAGCCGTTGATATCACCGCCGGTGCAGAAGGCGCGATTGCCGGCGCCGGTGAGGATCAGCGCAAGAAGCTCGTCGTCATCGCGGAAAGCGGCGATCGCGCTTTGCAATTCGCCGCACATCGCAAACGTGTAGGCGTTCATCGCCTGCGGGCGGTTCAAGGTGATTCGCGCGACGCTCGGGCGCGGCACGTCGCAGATCAGCGTCTCGAAGCGCAAATCCTGATACATCTCGCCCTCCCCTCGACCGCAAGCAGGCGATAAGCTTATGCCAGCGATGAGGAGCGCACGATGGCTTATGAGCAGATTCTGTACCGCGTCGAGGAGAGGGTGGCGGTCGTCACCTTGAACCGGCCCGATCGGCTGAACGCCTGGACGCCGATGATGCAGGCCGAGGTGAAAGCCGCGATGCGTGCCGCGAGCGGCGACCCGCAGGTGCGCGTGATCGTCCTGACCGGCGCCGGGCGCGGCTTTTGTGCCGGCGCCGACATGAGCGCGCTACAGGGCATTCAGTCCGGCGAGCGGCGCGAACGGGCGCCGGAAGAGCCGTTCGACAGACACGCGCATCAAAGCTTCCAGCGCACCCATTCCTATTTTCCGTCCGTGCCGAAGCCGATCATCGCGGCAGTCAACGGACCCTGCGCCGGGCTCGGCATGGTGATCGCGCTTTACGCGGACATGCGCTTTGCCTCGCAGAATGCGGTGTTCATGACGGCGTTCTCGCGCCGCGGGCTCATCGCCGAGCATGGCATCAGCTGGCTTCTGCCGCGGCTTGTCGGCCTTGCGAACGCCGCCGACCTGCTGTTTTCAGCGCGCCGCGTCGAAGCGCGGGAGGCGAAGGAGATCGGCCTCGTCAATCGCGTCTTTGCGGCGGAGAAATTCGAGACTGAAGTGCTGGCCTATGCGAAAATGCTGGCGAGCGAAGTCTCGCCGCGCTCGCTCGCCGAAATGAAGCGCGAAATCTGGAACGCACAATTCCAGACGCTCGGCGAGGCAATCGAAGCCGCCGATAAGGACATGGCGGCGAGTTTCGCCTCCGAAGATTTTAAGGAAGGCGTCGCGCATTTTGTCGAAAAACGCGCGCCGGCTTTCACCGGGAGGTGAGGAACGCTATATTAGGCCCTCCAGCGAGTGTGACGTGAAAATCAAGGCGGTTGTCCACGAGGCGGAGGTGGGCGGCTTCTGGGCCGAAGTGCCTGCGATTCCAGGCTGTGCAACGCAGGGCGAGACGATGGAGGAGCTTTTGCAATCTCCATGAGGCGATAGAGGCGTGTCTCTCCGCGGCAACCGACATTGAAGCCATATGTCCAAACCGGTATCTTCACGATTTCCGCCACCTGGGATGACGAGGCCTCCGTTGGAGCGGACATTGTGACGACATCCCCGTAGCCGCGGATGCGCCCACGCTCGATGAGCTGCTCGCAAAGATATCCGCAATGACACTCGATCTGCTGCCGGACAATCATCCGCAGATCGATCCAGCCTCGTTATTCTTGCAGATCACCGCTTTGCGCGAAGGCGAAATTTGCTCCTCGGTATTCTGAGCAGGCACACCGCCAATGCAATTTTGCGACAGGCTGGATTGCCGAGCAGGTGCAGAGCGGTTGACCGGAGAAGCGCGATGGCTGCGACCGATAAAATATTTGCCGGATCGATCCCGGAAACATACGACCGCTATTTGGTGCCGCTGATTTTCGAGCCATATGCGCG
>Ga0164309_10000471_pt1 | contig 22108 bp, 17 predicted proteins | sample Whisoiple_247_MG_FD_109984 | JGI IMG/M metagenome (GOLD analysis project Ga0164309, IMG submission 109984) | Soil microbial communities amended with fresh organic matter from upstate New York, USA - Whitman soil sample_247_MG | ecosystem: Environmental > Terrestrial > Soil > Unclassified >...
ACGGGAATTGCCGGCGAAGAGGCCGATCGCGCCGCGCGAAATTGTCCGGACAAGGGACGCTGTCCGTTCGCGCCGGACAATGCTCAATTCCGGACAAGGGCTGCTCCGCGAGGCCACGCTTTCTGCTGCGCGTTTGCGTCGGCGACGAGCGAAGGGAGCGCCGAGCCCTTTCGGTTTGGCCGGACGACACCCGGAAGGGAGGGTGCCCGCTTACTCTCCGAGAGCACGCCGCAAGCACTTTGCGTCGTAGATGAATCCAAGTTCCACGTGCACTAGGGACCCCAAATCTCTTTCTGATCTCTGTGGCCTCTGCGGCTCTGCGGTTCAAATCTCAGGGATCGCCCTGAGCGCTCGCGCGTGGGCCAGGCAACGCTGAGTGAAAGACGCGGCGTGGGCTATGCGCCGTGCTTTGCGGTCCGCGCCCGCTAACCCCAAATCTCAGCTGCGGGCGGTTTTGTCCGCAATTTCTCGCGGGCAACGACAATACCTTGCGATGAGAGTTCTCGCGTGCCGCCGGCCGTTGCTTTGGTACGTCAGCGCCTACCTCGCAGTGATGGCGCTTGCCTGTGGCTCAAGCTCGAACGAGGGGAGCGGCGGCGGTAATGGAGGCCGTTCGGGGGCACTCGCCACCGGCGCGGCAGGACGCGCCAGCGCGGGTCAGAGCGGCCACAATGACGCAGGCGCGACGAGCGGCGGAGCAACGACGGGCGCGGCAGGAAGCGGGGGCTCTGGCCTTGCTGGTACCCCGAGCAGCGGAGGTTCAGCGCAAGGAGGAATGTCGACGGGCGCCGCCGCGGGCCACGGCGGCAGCGCGGCCGGACACGGCGGGCAAGCGGGCGGCACTGGGCAGGGCGGAGCTGCGGCTGGCGGGGCAGGGAGCGGCAGCGGTGGAGCGTCCAGCGGAGGTTCGGGCTCTGTGGCGAGCCCCGGCTGCGGCAAGATGCCCACGCTGAAGAACGGGACGCAATCCATCATGAGCAGCGGTCAAAACCGCAGCTACATGATCCGAGTTCCGGAGAACTACGACAAAGACCATCCCTACTGGTTGATCTTCGGCTTCCATTGGGTGGGCGGAACGGCGAACGACGTCGACTCGGGCGGAACCAGCGGTTACACGTGGTCCTACTATGGGCTGAGGGAGCTGGCGGACAAGAGTACCGCCTCGCGCGCCATCTTCGTGGCGCCGCAGGGCATCAGCAACGGTTGGGGCAACTCGAACAATCAAGACGTGGTCCTGACCGACGACATCATCAAGCTCGTCGAGGGAGATCTGTGCGTTGATACCAAGCACGTCTTCTCCGCGGGGTTCAGCTACGGCGGCGGCATGACCAAAGCGCTCGGTTGTCAGCGCCCCAACGTCTTCCGCGCGATCGCCGTTTATTCTGGCGCCGATTTCCTCAGTGGGGGTTGCGACAGCAGCTCGACGTCACCGATTGCTTACATTGGCCTGCACAGCATCAACGATGGCACGAACAGCTACGCTTCGGGCGTAACCATTCGCGACAGGTTCGTAAAGAACGACGGTTGTACTGCGCAGACGACACCCAACCCGCCAAGCAGCACGACGCACGTTTGTACGACCTACCAGGGGTGCAAAGCCGGATACCCAGTCGAGTGGTGTGCATTCGACGGCGGTGGTCACTCGCCCGCTCCCGTGGATGGCTCGAGCAACGGTTCCGGTGGTGGCGACAAGACCTGGACCAAGGCTGAAGTTTGGAAGTTCTTCACTCAGTTCTAATGTCATCGCGCCAGATGACGACTATCGAGGGGTCATGAGAAATCTCACCAATTTCGGCACTTCGCGCCCTCTCGCGGTCAGGCGTGTGAACGCGCTGTGGGTGGTGTTTGGGTGCATGCTGGTCGCGTGCGGCGGTCGCGCGTCGTCTCTGGGTGATGACCCGAAGGGCGGCAGCCAAGGGGCGGCCGAGCGCGAGCCCGAGCCGCAGCCGTCGGCGGGCGGCTCGGGGCAGGCGGCGCCGCGCTCGGTTCCATCAGACGGCGCCGCGCGTTCTGCGGGCGGCGCGAACGCTGTTCCCGCAAGCGGCGGCAGCAGCGCGAGCGTTGGGGGAGCGGGCAACGGCGGAAATTCGAACGACGACACGTCCGGGAGTGGCGGAGAAATGATCTCGCAAGCGGACGGTGGCGGTGGTGGTGACGAGCCGACGATCGAGTTCCCAGCGCGCGGGGTGTGCGGCCCCATGGTGGTCGAGTACACGAAGATGTACTGCCCCGAGCTTGATTCGGCTTCAATCCAGCTCATCAGCATCGAAGATCGGGGCAGTGACGGCAGCATTTCACCGGGCGAGGATGGTTTCTTCGTGTTCTCGATCACCAATAGCGACAGTGTGCAGATCCTATCGGGGCCTTGTGTCGGCGTAGGCGCCGGAATTCCCGGCCTCACCGTGCTCGAGTCATACAACCCGACCCCCTCGCTTTACGGAGTTCTGCCCAACTCTTCAGCCAAGGTCAAAACGCACTTCCGCGTCGAACCCTCGGTAGCACCGGGCACGCGCATTCCCCTCCAAGCTTGGCTCGATATTCATAGCGCTTTGTGCCCGAACGGTGGCGATGCGTCGTTCGAACTCGAAGTCGCGCCCTAATTAGGTTGCAAGGGAGTTTCTCCCCGCATCGTCTACGGGCTCCGCGCTGTTCACGCACGGGCACGGTCCGAAACCCAACGCGGCAAGGCCACAAACTCAGGCTGGCGCTTGCAAGCGCCGACGTGCCTGGAGCTCTGGTGGTCGCCCGTTCGCTACGTTTGCATCGACCGGGCGCTCGCGAACCGTGGGTCGTGTTAGCGCTTGCGTTGCCTGTGTGCGCGCTCCGAACCTCAACGCGCAAGGTCGCATCCGTCGCACGCAGCGCCGACCGCGCGATCCTCAAACCCCATCGTAGCGTTGAACGCGTCGTCCGAAGTTCCGGTTGCCGCGTATCGAAAGCGTCAAGGCGGCGTCAGGCGATCGAACGTCTCGGACTCCGTCCAGCGTTCGTGATCGCCGACGAAGGCATAGCCGTTCGGCTTGCGATCGATAAAGATCTCACGCACCAAGCGAAAGGGTGACGGATCGTCGAATGCGCCGACGCTCATCGTGTAGTGCCGAGTCGGCTTGAGGAAATAGAACAGCGTTGTTCCACACGGGTCGGGCTCCTTCTCCATTCGCTCCATGCCATCGCGCTGGTCGAAGTACGCGACCTTCACGATATCGGGGTGAAAGGGAAAGCGGGTGACACGTCAGAGGTAGCAGTCGCCCAGCGGGCTACGCGACGCGCGGTGCGGGCTCTGCCCGCTTACCCCCCCGTTTATATCAGTTCTGGGGTGGACGAGCGGGCGCGGACGTCGGAGCACGGCGCGTAGCTCTCAGGGCATGAGCGCCACGCGCCGATTGGGAGTTGGAAAATAGACTTTTCGAAGCGCGTCGGCCGACTCGAAACGCGATGTCTCGAATCAGGCGGTTGCGAAGTGCAGTGTGCGGTTCATTTTCGCTGGTTCTCAGATCATCGTCGAAGCCTGGCAGGGTCAATTTCTTTCACAAATCGGGTGGCTCCCGACAGTAGGAAGGTTGGACCTTCCTCACGGTGCTCTGGTTAGGCGCTGACAAAATAGGGCACAGCCGCCGATCGGCTCCGGCAAGGATTTCATGCGCTTTTGTTCGAGATCTTTTTCGAGACTGCTGATTGCTTTGCCGTTCGTCGCGGTCGTGGCGCTGCCGATTGCGGGCTGTTCGAGTAACGCGACCAAAGCGTCTGGCGACGCCGCGGGAGGTGTGTCGGTCATTGGCAGTGCCGGTAACGCAGTCGGCGGAAGTTTCACGCAGGCTGGGGGCGCCGCGCATGCGGGCGGTGATTCGCTACCCGCCAGCGGCGCTGGAGGAGGCAGCAGCGACACGGTTGGGGGAGCAGGGTCCGGAGCCGGCGGCTTGTCTGGCATGAATTCGGGTGGGGGGGCAGGCCAGGGGGGACCGCTGGTGGCGGTGCCCTGCTCGGCGAGCAGCGGCACTGCGGCAACCGCGATCACGGTGGATGGCAGCAATGTCAAAGCAACCAATTTGAACGGTCTCACGTTCAAAGGCTTTGGCGTGTTGAGTGCCAACGGCACGAGCGAGCTGCTCATGGATTACAAATCCGAGCACCCTGAAGCGTACGCGCAGATGCTCGCGATCCTCTTCGGCGGCGAACGCCCGATCATGACGCATGTCAAAGTCGAGATGGGGAACGACCGCAACAACTCGACTGGGCCGGATCCGGCGACGATGCGCCTGGCGAGCGAAGCTGCAAACGTCGCGCGGAGTCCTGGATTTCAGCTGGCGGCTGACGCAAAGAAGCTCAACCCTCAATTGAAGGTGAGCATTCTGCGCTGGAACGCGCCGGGGTGGGCCAACACCAACGACAAGATCTACACCTGGTACAAGAACACGATCTTGGAGGCCTATCGCAGCTACGGCTACATGGTCGATTACGTCAATCCGGGGCTCAACGAGCGGGCGGCGGATTTGGCTTGGAGCAAGCAGTATGCGGCTCGCGTCAAGAGCGACACGACCGGCTTCCAGAATGCGACCGAGCAGGGGCTGTATCAAAAGATCCAGGTGGTGATCTCGGATGAAGCGGACATCGGTTCCTTCGGTGAGGATGCCGTGAGCGACGCCACGCTGCGCGACGCCATCGCTGTCGCCGGGTACCACTACAACACGGACGACGATGGCGGCGGCAACTTCAAGAAGCTTGTCGAGCAGTTCGACAAGGAAGTTTGGAATAGCGAGGCGCAGGCCACCTTCGGTAACTCGAGCTTTCGGCCCAACAACAACACGAAAGATCCGTCAGTCGCGGGCACGGGTATCGGGGGCATCAACGGACCGCTGGAGATGGGCAACACCATCATCAAGGGTTTCGTCAATTCGCGTCGTTCGCACTTCGTGTATCAACCGGCAATCGGCTCCTTCTACGAGGGCGAGCAATACTCTTTCAAAGAGTTGTTGAGTGCGCGCGATCCGTGGTCGGGTTTCATCCACTACGATGTGGGGCTGCAGATCTTGCGGCATTTTAGCTGGTTCTCGAGCGCGGGCTGGGAGAACTCGAGCAACACGGCCGCCGTCTGGCGAATGGTTTCGCAATCCAGCGCTAGCGGGGCGACGGGCACCAATCCCGTCAACGGTCGCAACGGCACGCCGAGCTATCTGACGCTGGCGGCTCCAGACAAAAGCGCTTTTTCGACCGTGTTCGTGAACGATAGCGAGTCCCCGAAGACGTACCAGTTGCGGACCACGAACATGGCGCTGTCTGCAAACCCGTCACTGGAACTTTGGGAAACCAGCGCGGCGGAGCCGGGCAAGGGCTTCAACACGAACTACATGCGCTACCGCTGCAGCGCTGCAGCCAGCGCCAGCGGCTACACGATCACGGTCAAGCCTTTCTCGATCGTCACCGCCACGAGCACGGTAAACCTAAACAATCCGGCGTACCAAGTGCCCTTGCCGGTCGAGGGCGTGCGTCCCGTTCTCGATACGAACGCTGACGGCTCTGCGCCAAGTACTTCCGATGCGGTCCTCTATGCTGATGATTTCGACTATTCGAAGAAGGCAGTGGCAGTCATCGGCCCAGGCGGACAAGTCATGGGCAGCGAGAGCTACGTGACGTCCCGCGGAGGGGCACAGAGTGTCATGCCGCGCTACCTCTGCGACCGCAACGGCGCGTTCGAAGCGTACCTGCCGAGTGGCTCGTCGAACTACGTTCTCCGCCAGCAGGTGGACCAACCGTCGATGGGACTTGGGGGCACCTGGAACGACGGCGCGCCGATCACCGCTGTGGGCGACAATCGCTGGCTCAATTACAAAGCCAGCGTCGATGTTTCGTTCGAAAACAACAGCACCCAAAGCGGTAAAAACTACGCCGCGATCGGAGCTCGTCAACAGGGCGGGGCCAACTCGCACACCCTCAGCGGCACGCCGTACCTGTTGAAGTTTCAATTCGACGGCAGTTGGCAGCTGTTAGTCGATGGCAGCTCGGTGGCGAATGGAAACGTGGTGACTGGCACGGGTGGCGTTAGCATCGCCGACTTCAAAGCCGTCTACGACGCTTGGCACAACATTGCACTCGAGGTAGCGGACAACAAAATCAGCGCTTTCCTCGACGGTTCCCTGCTCTCGACGTACAGCGATCCCAAGGCCCGGCTCTCGGGGCGCGTCGATCTCGCGAGCGGTTATTACTTCACGCGCTTCGACAATCTCAAAATAGAGAAGGTCGCGAACTCCACGCCGTATTATTCGGAGCTTCTCGACAATCTCGAGATGACGAACCTCGCTTCGCCGCCGGCGAGCAAGCTCGTTTACGGCGGCAGCTGGGCGCACGAGGCCGGCAAGAGCATGTACGATTACCAGCGCTCACTCTCTACGAGTCGAGCTGCCGGCGCGACGCTCGAATATGATTTTAGCGGCACTGGTTTGGACATCCTCGGCCAAAACGATGGCTCTGCGAAGCTGGAGGTGACGGTCGATGGCAAAGTCGTCAGTGCTTCGGCAGCGACGGCGGCGGCGAGCCAGCTCTACCAAACTTTCTCGCTCCGCGGATTGCCCGCGGGTGCGCACACCGTTCGAGTCAAGGTGCTGAGCGGCAAGCTCGTCGTGGACGCGGTCGGCATCGTCAACTAGGCGTGGATCAGCGCAGGATCACACTCGTCGACGCTCGCGTTCGAAATCCGACAGGGACGGTCCGCAGCAGACCCTTGTTGCAGCGTGCCGATGGTCGAGATACCTCCGAGCCCGATGGAGAGCTCGATCGTTCGCGGGGGTCTGTGCTTGATATACGCGGCGTGCGTCGCTTTCGGCTGTTCGGGGAAGGAGCGACAGTTTCGAGGCACGAACCACGACGCTGACGCTGGGCAATCTTCAGACGCGGGTGGTTCGAGATCAACTGGCGGCTCGAGTCACGGTGCGGGGGAGGAGGCGGGGGCCAGCAGCGACGCCGGGCAAGCCGGAGAGTTCGGTGACGACGGACAAGCCGGAGCGTTCGGTGACGGAGGGCAAGCCGGCGCGCTGGGCGTTGCGGGGCAAGCCGGAGCGCCGAGCAGCGGCGGCGAATCTGGCGCTCCAGGGGCGGCGGGTCAACCAGTGGTATCGGGGGACTGTCAGCCGGGTGAAAGTCGCTCGTGCAAAGAAGGGGGTGCGCTTGGTCCGTGCGGCGCGGGCACACAGTTTTGCATGGTTGGCGCGACTTGGAGCGCCTGCAGCATCAAGCCTGCCGCTGTCGATACTTGCGAAAAGGGCAACGACGACAACTGCGACGGCATCCCCAATCAAGGTTGCAAGTGCATCAACGGTGAGACGAAGCAGGCGTGCGGGCCTTGCAACGACGGAACTCGAGTGTGCACGGACGGCAAGGCCGATCAATACGGCGCCTGCCAGGGAGCCGTGAAGAACCCGACGACGTACTACCTGGACGTGGACGGTGACGGGTACGGTGTTTCCTCGACGAGCATTTCTAGCTGTGACCCACCGGGTTCCGGCTACGTCGTCCAAGCCGGCGATTGCTGCGATGGCGGCAACCTTGCCGTGGCCTCCAAAATCCATCCCGGCCAGCAGACGTACTTCACGACACCGGCCAACGAATGCGGCATCACCTGGAATTACGATTGTTCGGCCAATGACAGCATTCAGCTGCTCGTCCCCAGTCATCTCACGAGCTGTTCGTCGCCTCCCAATACCTGCGCCGACGGTGCGCAATCCAACTACGACGCTTCCTCCTGCGGCACGCTCCTCTGGACCAACTGCGTTTGCAATAGCATCGGTGGTACTGGCACTTGCTCGGTGTATTGTACGGGCTCGCAAACGCAACAAGGGTGCCACTGAGTTTGGACACGTGCCCTGAGGCGAGCCGCCCCTCGGCAAACAATCACCTATATCCCACAAGCCCAGCTCCGCGTAGGTATTGCATAAACATGCATTACATCCCCAGGCAACCTCTGAGGCGGACATGAAACTGGAGTCACTCGATCTCGCGATCGGCATGATCGTCGTGTTCTTGCTGGTGAGCACGTTGTGCTCGGCGCTGCGCGAGGCGATTGAGGCGCTGCTCAAGACGCGAGCCGCCTATCTGGAGAAGGCCATCCGCCAGATGCTCGACGACAAAGACGGGGACAAGCTCACCAAGAGTCTGTTCGAGCACCCATTGCTCTCGGGCCTCATGACCGAGAGTTATCTGCCAAAGCCGGCGAAAAAGGCGCTGTGGTTCCTCGCCAACGGTCGAGGCTTGCCGTCCTATGTACCGGCCAGCAGCTTTGCCAAAGCGCTGCTGGACATGGCTGCTCACGGCGACGATGGCACGCAAGGGAGCGGCGGGGCCATGACCGTCGAGTCGCTTCGTGCTCGGTTGAACGACCCGAATTGCCCCATGAGCCCGCGCGTGCGCCGCGCGTTGTTGCATGCGCTCGACACGGCTAGCGGCGATCTGGCGCAAGCCAGAAAGAACGTGGAAGATTGGTTCAACGACTCGATGGACCGCGTTTCAGGCTGGTACAAACGCTCCACGCAATGGATCGTGTTCGTCATCGCCGTCGCGGTCACGCTGATTGGCAACGTGGACAGCATCGCCATTGCCAAGCACTTCTATCAAGACGAAGCAGCGCGAAACGCAGCGGTTCAGAGCGCTCAGACCCTCGTCGCCAAGCCCGACGCACCAACCAAGGAAGAAGCGCAAGAAGTGCTCGAGGCGCTCGAGCTGCCCGTTGGCTGGAGCGCAGCGAGCGTGCCGCAGGGCGGGGAGTGGTTCAACCGCGTGCTCGGATGGTTGCTGACCGCGTTCGCGGCGACTCTCGGCGCGCCGTTTTGGTTCGACGTGCTGAACAAGGTGATGGTCATTCGATCGACCGTGAAGCCGCGCGAAAAGAGCCCCGACGAGTTCTCGGAAGACCGACAGCGGCCGCCCGCGCCCGTAGTCAACGTGCCAGCCCCCACCGCGGCCCCGGCTCCGTCGGCTGCAGCGCCTAACTCAGGCGGGGCCAACCTGGCCGCGGTGATTGCAGTCGCGCAGGACCAGCTCGACTGCTGTGGTGGTGAGCAGGGCGAGCCCGCAACAGACGAACAGCTGCCCGCGGCCAAAGGGGGAGTGCAGTCGTGAGCTTCTCTTTGGTCTGGATGCCGGACGTGCTGCTCAGTGCTGGTCTGAAGGTCGCGCTCACTGACGCTTGGGAGATGCGCGGCCACGGCGACGTCGGCACCATCCGTGGCGTCTTGTGTCATCACACTGCAGGTCCGCGCACGGGCAACATGCCTTCGTTGAACACGCTGGTGAAGGGGCGGCCTGGGCTGAATGGCCCGCTCTGTCAGCTCGGGCTCGGGCGGGACGGCACGTTCTACGTCGTGGCAGCGGGGATGGCGTTTCACGCGGGGCCAGGCTCGTGGCAAGGCGTGACCACCGGCAACACCAACTTCATCGGCATTGAGGCCGAGAACACGGGCCTCGAGAACGATCAGCCGTGGCCCGACGTGCAAATGGACGCCTACCGCCGCGGCGTCGCCGCGTTACTGGGTCACCTCGGCCTCCCGGCAACGGCTTGCGCAGGTCACAAAGAGTTCGCGTTGCCGCACGGGCGCAAGATCGACCCCACCTTCGACATGCCCGCGTTTCGAGCGGGCGTCGCAGCGATCTTAGGTGGCACTGCACCTCAGCCGGTGCTCATCCCCAAGAGTGAGCCGACAGCTCCAGGGAAGACGCCGCGCGCCACGCTGCGACGCGGGGCCACGGGCGCACTGGTGTCGACCTTGCAGCAGCTCGTTGGTGCAAAAGTCGACGGCTCCTTTGGCGCTATCACGGAGGCATGCGTGCGCACGGCGCAGCGCGAGAAAGGGTTGGTTCCCGACGGCATCGTGGGTCCCAAGACTTGGCAAGTGCTCGACGCACGCTCGACACCGGGGGCCTGACCTCGCTCGCTGCTCGAGCAAGACTCGATGCCTCGCGCTCACGGTCGTGGAAGAAAGCGCAAGAACCCATTGTGGGGGGCAATTGGGGGTCGGCCGAGGTTGGTGCGTCGGGTTCGCCAGGGTCTTGTGCGTTGTTGAGGCCGTCGATGACGCGGGCGAGGTCTGCGTCGGTTTGGAGGCGACCGATGCTCGGCGTTGCGCGAGGCAATTTAGGCGCTGTTGATTCAGAAGATTCCCAATTGTCGAACGCTCCACCCGTCACAGCGCGTGCGCGAGCTGGTGGCATGGCCCTTGCTGACTAGCGCGCATGCGCCCAGAAATACCGGAGTCTGTCGCACTCAGCCTCACGTCACTCACCGAGAGCGAGCCCGCCACGCGCGATGTCGCCAAGCGCAAGCAACCGACCTCGGTCCTTCGTTCTCTGGGGAGGTTGCTGGCGTTTGCCGGAGTTTCGGGGCTAACTGCCGCGGTCGGTGCGCTCGTGAACGTGCAGCCGAAGAATCGGCTTTGGTATCGCGCCATTCGCAAGTCCACGTTGACGCCGCCCGATCGCGTGTTCGGGATCGTGTGGCCAGCGCTGTACACGATGTCTGCGGTTTCGGTGTGGCGCACGAGCAACGCGCCGCCTTCTTCCGCGCGCAGCATGGCGCTCGGACTGTGGGGTACACAGCTCGCTTTCAACGCCGCTTGGACACCGATCTTTTTCGGAGCGCACCGGCCGCGGCTCGCGCTGGCCGACCTTGCTGCCACGGCTGCGTCGGTCGCGGGCTACGTGCGTTTCGCGCAGCGCGTCGATCGCCGCGCTGCGCGGCTGATGTGGCCGTACTTGGGCTGGTTGGGGTTTGCGGCAATTCTGAACACCGCTGCCGTGCGCCGGAACCGCGGGCTCACGCGCTGGCTCGTGAACGACTGATGAGCGCAAGCTCGCGACGGCCTCGACGAGAATCAGAAGCGTAGCAAACTGCGCCACCCGCCACGAAGTCACGCCGCGACGCTTGCTGCGCTCGCGGAGGACGTCGGGCGCCTTCCTTCGTCGCCGGTGCGAACGCGCTGCGGAAAGCGTGCCCCCGTGGCGCAAGCACCTGCGCGGTCAACTCGTTGCTCTGCCGAACCGGCTTGGACCGAACAAGTGGCGCGCGCTCCACTCTCCGCGCGCACACTGCGACGTCCGCACGCGAGCACGCACTCCGACTCCACCAGTGGAGTTCCGTCGCGCATCCCCACCTCGCCGGCCCCTCAGATTCCGAAACCTCGACAAGCGTCTTTGTGTGGAACCACAAGAATGGGCTACGCGACGCGCTGTGCGAGCCCTGCCCGCTATCCAAACCCCCTCTTCATTTCTGGATTGGGGTTAGCGGGCGCGAACGTCGGAGCACGGCGCGTAGCTCCCAGGTCGAGGACGCGATGGAGCAACACGGCCTGTGGTTCAGTTCTGCCGGCTCGCAGATCGTCATTGTCGAGATACCGCTACCCTTTGGGGTGTTCGCCTGTTCGTATTAATCGGGCTTCAAAATGAGAAAGCAATGGCCCGCTGACAAGCGGGCTGTTTTCCTGCACGATCGAGCGGAAAGCTGGCTCGAGGGCTCAATTCCCGCGCGAGAGCCAGTTTTGCTAGGCTCGACATACATGGGAAAGATCGGGATGCTTGGCTCGGTTCGCGTTTGTTTGGTTTCATTGTTATGTGCGGTGCTCGGCACCGTCACCCTTGCGTGCGGAACGAAGGGCAGCGCTGACGCGAGCGCGGGCCATGCAGGTCAGTCGCAAGGAGGCTCAGTTGCAGAAGGGGGTTCCGCTGTCGATACCGTCGCGGGCACGGGAGGCACAGCGGGCGCACCGCGTGAAGAGGGCGGAAGCGGCGGGACGGGAGCCGGCGGCATGCGCGATCTCGGGTTGCTCGAACCCACGGTCGTGTACGCGCAGACCGGGGTGCTCGCCGGCTTGGCCCTCGCGGGGGATGCGTTGTACGCGAGCGTGGCCGCCGGCATCAACGTGACGCCGATGACTCCGGGCAGCATCATCCGCGTTCCCAAAGACGCCACGGGCGCCTCGCCTCAGGCTGGTGCGAGCACGGTCATCGCGGACATTTCGCCGCGCGCTTTGGCCGTGGTCGATGGTCAGCTGTATTGGGACGAGGGTGGGCTCGGGAGCATGGGAGCGGTCATGACCGCGCCGATCACGGGCGGCACGCCGCAGGCAGTCTTCGACGTTTCAGAGAGCACGTACGTGCAAACGCGGCTGGTGATCGCCGGCAACCTCATTCATGTCATGGCATCCGGCAATCTCGGAAGCCGCGTGATCAAGTCGGCTGCGCTTGGGCCTGCGGGCACGCCGACCATTTCTCTCCAGTTTCGCGGCGATCACTTGAAGGCGCTCGAGGCGGACGATTCGAATCTCTTCTTCCTCGTGGACAGCGGTTCGAGCAATGCGTTGGGCTACGCGCAGCTCGACCTCGCCGAAGTCGAGCCGAACACCGGTGGCAATGGTGAGCTGAGGCTGCTCCAGGCGGCCGCAGCCGTGCCCATCCCTGACTACACATATTTGGTGAGCGACGCGAGCTTGCTCTACTGGAGTGACGGTCAAAAAATCTCGTCCTTTCCCAAGGCGCCGAACGCGACTGACGTACCCACGGTCGTCGCCACGTTGGACACGCCGACGCCCCTCTCCACGCAGCTGTTGATCGACGGTCCGAATCTGTACGTGCTGACGGCGAACCAGCTCTTGCGCGTCAAAAAGACGGGCGGAGCACCGGTGCTGCTCGCAGCGAGCCCTGAGGGGACGTTCGATCAATCGCCCACGAACGCGCTCGGAATGGTGGTCGATGACGACTCCATTTACTTCCTCGACGCCGGAAAGGGCAGAATCCTCAAGCTACCGAAGTAGTGATACAGTACGAACAACCGATGGTTGGCGGGCTGCGACTCGTTGCGTTGACGGTGCTGTTGGACGGCCTGGCAGGGTGCGGTCAGGTCTCGCGCTCCGCGAGTGCGCATGCAGGTGCCGGCGGAGCTGACGCGCACACAGGCGGCGTGAACGCGACAAGCAGCGGCGGAGCTGATGCGAACGCGGGCGGTGCGAACGCAACAGGTTCCGCCGCCGCGAATGGGAAGACGCCTCCGAATGGCCCGCCACCTCAGTGTTTCGATGGCTACTGCCCGCCTCCCAGCGCAATAGCCGCCGGCGATGCCCATGCCTGCGTGCTCGTTGGAGACGGCACGGTGAAGTGCTGGGGCGCGAACGACTACGGCCAGCTCGGCGACGGCAGCGAGGTGTCGCGGGGGGGCCCTGTCCAAGTGAAGGGTGTCAGCAGCGCCAAGAGCATTACTTCAGGCAGCTATCATAGCTGCGCGCTCTTGAAGGACGGCACAGTGAGCTGTTGGGGGATCGCAGGAACTCGGGGCATTGACAGTCCCAGTAGTGGGACCCCAAAGGTGGTACCAGACATCGATCGCGTCACCATCATCGCCGCTGGTGGGGGCTACACCTGCGCGCTCTTAGCTGACGGAACGGTGTGGTGTTGGGGCGCGGTTCTGGGCACCCCCGATGAGATCGCGTACGCGCCCGTTCGTATCGAAGGCATCGCGGGGGCGAGGAACATCGCCGCTGGGATGCTTCACGCGTGCGCGTTGCTCGTGGATGACTCGGTGAAGTGCTGGGGTTGGAACGGCGTGGGCGCGCTCGGTGATGGGACGACTACGGACCGCGCCCAGCCCGTGACAGTAGTCGGACTCCACGACGTGATGGCGCTTGCCCTCGGTTGGTGGGTTTCTTGTGCGCTCAAGACGGACGGCACCGTCAGTTGCTGGGGTGACAATTCGGACGGAGCGCTCGGTACCGCGCTTCCCGGACCAGCTCAGGAGCATAGCGTGCCCCCCGTTGCAGCGGCTGGACTCAGCAACGTGGTCATGCTTGCCGCGGGTGGCGACCACGTTTGCGCGGGTGTGGACGACGGGACTGTTAGCTGTTGGGGCAACAACAAATACGGGCAAGTGGGTGACGGCAGCGGCACCGACTCAGTCGTATCACCCAGCCGCGCGCAGGGTTTGAGTCACGTCAAGGGCTTGGCCCTGAGCATGGTCCGGAGCTATGCGCTCGTCGACGACGGCGGGACCCAAAGCGCTTGGTGTTGGCCCTGCGATGGCGGCTCGCCGAGCGATGGCTCGACGACGCCAATGAAATCAGAAGACGGTTTTTGAGCGCTGGGTTAGTGGCCCCGTGGTAACCAGCAGCGTTCAGTCCGGAAAACGCCCGCCCATCACATGCCCGGGCGTGCGGGCTGCTATACATGAGTCGTTCATGACTCCGGGCCGTCTTTTGGTCTTCGCGCTCGCACTGTTGCCCATCGGTTGCGGCAGCAGTAGCTCACCTGAGCGTGGGGGCGCATCGGGCACCGGTGGATCCGCCGCTGCCGGCGCAAGCGGGCAATCAGCCGGGGCCGGAATGAGTAGTGCCGGCACGGGCACCGCCTTCGGAGGCGCAAGTGGAACGAGTGCCGGTGGAACGAGCGCCGGTGGAACGAGCGCCGGTGGAACGAACGCCGGTGGAACGAGCGCCGGTGGAACGAGCGCCGGTGGAACGAGCGCAGCGAGCGCTGGCGGAGCGAGCCCCGGAAGCGCGGGCGCAGCGGCGACTCTGGCCGACGTCCAAGCGATTTTCGATGCGCATTGTGTGACATGCCACGACAAAACCAAGGGAGGGCTGCCCACTTACCCCGCGCTGTCGCTCGTGGCCGGTGACTCGAAAGCATACTTGGTAAACAAGCCTGCGTTGGAGACGTGCGGAGGAACCTTTGTGGTGCCGGGCGCGCCAGACCAAAGCTATTTGCTTCGTAAGGTCTCCGACGCCACCCCGTGCGAAGGCGCGCAGATGCCCCGCCCGTTCGAAGTCATCAAGCCTCCCCCTTTGACCGCCACCGAGATTGCCAGCATCCGTAGCTGGATTAGCGCCGGCGCGCAGTAGCCCGCCGGCCACTTTGCCGAACGACACCTGGTACGTCTCCGGCGAGGTGCTGTCGTAGGCGCTTCACGCGGCCGAGCGTAGTCGCTTTGTGCCGCTTCGAGCCCGGTTTTCGACTCGAAGAGCGTATTGCTCGGCGTTGGCGAGTCGAACTACCCTTTGCGCATGGCGCAATTCACGACGCGATTTCGACTCAAGGGAGGCGCGTGGTGCGGACCACTCGCGATCGCCTGGGTGGGGCTGGCAAGCGCCGCGCACGTTTTCGCGCAAGTGCCGCCTGCCGCTCCGCAGCCCGCCGCTCCGCAGCCTGCCGCTCCGCAGCCTGCCGCTCCGCAGCCTGCCGCTCCGCAGCCTGCCGCTCCAGCGCCTGAAGCTGTGAAGCTTTCTCCCGAGCAGCTCGACTCGCTCGTCGCACCGATCGCGCTGTACCCCGACCCGGTGCTCGCTCAGGCCCTGGCTGCTTCGACTTATCCGCTCGAGATCATCCAGCTGCAACAGTGGCAGCTCAAGAACCCCGATCTGAAAGACAAGGCGCTCGCGGACGCCGTGGCTCAACAGCCCTGGGATCCGTCAATCCAATCGTTGGCCGCAATCCCGAAGCTGACGAAACGCCTCGCAGACGACATTCAATGGACGACCGATCTGGGCAACGCCTTCCTCGCCCAGCAAGCCGACGTGATGGACGCCGTTCAGCGCATGCGCAAGAAAGCGCAGGCCAAAGGGGCGCTCAAGTCGAACGAACAGCAGAAGGTCGAGACGAAGGTCGTCGAGACGAAGGAAATCATCTACGTCGTGCCGGCAAAGCCCGAGGTGGTTTACGTGCCGGTGTACAGTCCAACGGTCGTTTACGGGCCTCCGGTCTATCCGTACCCGCCGGTCTACTATCCGCCTTACACGCCGGGCGCAGCGTTCGTGACGTTCGGTGTCGGGGTGATGGTGGGCGCGGCCATCTGGGGTGGCACGTGCTGTGGCTGCGGCTGGGGGCACGGGCACGGCAACGTGACCATCAACAACTACAACAACTTCAACAAGAACACGAACATCAACCGCAACATCAACAACAACGGTAACGGCAACTGGCAGCACAACGCCAATCACCGAGGTGGCACTCCGTACTCCGATAGGGCCACGGCGACCAAATACGGTGGCTCAGCACGCGGCGACTCGCCTGCGAATCGCCAGCAACGCCCCGGGGGTCCGAGCGTGGGCAATCAGATGAACAGATCTCCGAGTCCGCGTCCCATGAACAACTCGCCGGCTGCTGGTGTTTCCGATCGGTCGGCGGGTGCCGGCAGTGACAGCGGAAATCGCGCTACCGGTTCCAACCGAAGTAGTGGCGGTGCGAGCGATCGGATCGGCGGTCGCGAGTTTGGTAGCGGCAACTCCAGCCCGAAGGGTGGCGGTGGATTCGGCAGTTCGAATAGCTTTAGCGGCAACAGCGCGCGCGCCAACAGCTCGCGTGGGGCCGCAAGCGCTGGCGGTCGAGGCGGCGGTGGCGGTGCCCGCGGTGGTGGGAGGCGATGAAATGATCCGCTTGATCTCGACGAGTCACGTTGCACGAAAGTGGACCGGCTGCGCCTGCCTCAGCTTGTTGCTCGGCGGTGTGTTCAGCTGCGCTGCATCTACGAACGCACCTGCGACCGCCAAACCTGTGCCGCCATCTCAGCAAACGTTCGCGTCTGCGAACGCTGCGGCGGACGCGCTCGTTGCTGCCGCAGAGGCTTACAATGTCCCGGCCCTGAAAGAGATCCTCGGCCCGGACGGGATCGATCTGATCGTTACGGATGACCCCGTCCTCGACAAAAACCAGGCGACCGCGTGGGCGGCGAAAGCGCGTGAGAAGCTGGTCGTCGTCAGCGACCCCAAGCAGCCGCAGACGGCCACGTTGAACGTCGGCCTCGACGACTGGCCCGTGCCGATCCCCGTGGTGAACGAGGCAGGCAAATGGCGCTTCGACTCCCTCGCCGGTCGACAGGAGATCCTATACCGCCGCATTGGCGAAAATGAGCTCGACGCGATCGAACTGTGCCAAGGCTATGTCGAAGCACAGGAGGAGTACGCATCGGAGAAGCACGACGGCGCTCGCGTCAACGCGTACGCGCAGCGAATCATCAGCACACCGGGCAAGCACGACGGCCTGGCGTGGCGCAACGCGGACGGCACTTGGGGTGGTCCGGTGGGCGAGGGGATCGCTCGCGTGATCGCCGAGGGCTACCGCGAAAAGTACCAGCCGTTCCACGGCTACTATTTCAAGATCCTGAAGGGCCAAGGCCCGGCTGCGCCGCTCGGCAAGCTAGACTTCGTCGTTCAAGGGGCAATGATCGGCGGCTTCGCGCTGGTCGCCGCACCCGCAAGCTACGAGGTCTCAGGCGTAAAGACCTTCATCGTGAGCCACGCCGGCGCGGTGTACGAGAAGGACCTCGGCCCAAAGACGCTCGAACAGTTCAGCGCGATGGAGCTCTTTGATCCGGATAAGAGTTGGAACGTGGTGGAAGCGCCTTGAGGTTCATCAGTCCGAACGAATCAGCGCGGGCTCTTAAGCGGGGGCGTCCAGGAACTCCTCGATGCGTGCGCGTGTGATGCGTTGATTGGCGAGATAGAAATCGCCCGGTGCTTTGAACAGCGGAGCGTCTGGGTCGGCTCCGCTGCACCCGTAGTCGCTCCAGTTTGCCGCTTCGGCGATGAACGACTGCGCATCAGCCCAAGTTGCCAGTACCGTTCTATCCAAACCGTCTTCGTACACTTGCAAGGAGATGCTGCTACCCTCGGCCTTCAAGCCGTGCCCGCAGTAATGAGGATGCGCGTAGCTCATGGAGCCCTGATCGCTCTGCAATTGCGCCGCCAAACGGGAAACGAGCTCTTCGCCGTACGGTCGGCGATCCAAGAAGGGGAGTACTTCGACGAGTCGCCACTCGAACGCGGTCTTGTGCTCGTGTTGGTGCGCCGGCAACCGCGGCATATTCTCAGCGAGCCATTGCTGCCAAAACTCGAAATGGTGTCCCGGTTCGAGCAGAACCAGAGTTGGAGTGAGTTTTCTCGCGACAATCAGAGCAAGCAGAGCCTCGACTGTCTCGAACAATTCGGACGGTGTGGGGGCAAGCGGCCGGTCGTTGAGCCTTCGGCGCACTCCGGGCTTCACCACGCGCCAAAAAGCCAGCGTGCTGAGACAGATACGCTCTTGGCACGTGGGGTCGCAGTGAACGCTCGCGGACAGACGCGGTCGGTCAAGATAGAGGCGGGTCGGTGTGCTACGGAGGTCGCCCCAACCGGAGCTGTCCGCTTCGGCCGCGGACCAGTTCATCGGAAAGTAGTCGAGGCGAGTCGCTTCCTCCGCCTCCTGGGAGTCGTCCGCTTTCTTGTCAATGCGGCGACCAGGTCCGGTTCTCAAGCGAGTCCAGACAAAGAGCGAGATCAGCACCACACTTCCGAGCAGAACCCAGTCCCCCGCCGTCAGCACGACGCTCCCGTCATGGCTCGCCCACCCATTCGAAAGCATCGACAGTTCAGGACACATTCTCATGAAGCATGAATCTCGCCTGTTGAAATAGTCGTGAATGTCTTGGAATCGCAAACGGATAGCCAGCACCGACGCCGCATCGCGCTCTATCCCGCGCTCATCGTTGTTCTCACCGCTTGGTTCGCGCTGCCAGAACAGGCCGGCGCTTATCGGCTGGCCAAGTGGGGCATGTTTGGCTTTGCGCTGGCAGCCACTAGCTTCACGCTGCTTGTGCGGTTGTTCGCGCGCCAGCGTCCGGTGGCGTGGCCACGGCCGGGATGGGCGCTGGGGGTGTTCATGGCAGCAAGCATCGGGCTGCCCGCATTGTCGCCTGCGCTCGGGCCCACGCACTGGCCCGGCGCGCTGGGGCTGCTCTCGGGGCTGGCACTCTTTTTCGTTACAGGCATCGCGCTGAACGCGGATGCCGCGGCCCGGCGCGCCAGCTTGGTCGCGCTCACCATCTCGGGTACTGCCTGCGCCCTCTTGGTGTTGGCCCAGGCGGCGGGGCTGCGCTGGCTTACAGACGGGCTCCCCGCAAGCCTGGAGTTCCGCTCACCGGGAAGCCTCGGCAACCCCAATTGGGCGGCGGCCTTTCTCGCGCCGCTGGCGCCCATGTCGCTCGGGCTGGCCGCCACCACCGCCACGCCGAGCCGGCGCAAGCTTCATCGCGCCGCCGCCGCACTGCTGGTGGTAGCCACGGCGGTCACGTTGAGCAAGGGCGGCATGCTCAGCCTCGCGGCGGGCGGCGTGATGTTTGCGCTGTTAGACCCGCGCCTGCCAAAGCCACGGCGGCGCGCGCTCTGGGGCGCGGTGGTGGCGACTGTCCTGAGCACGCTGCTGCTCGGGTGGCACCTCGACTGGTGGACGACCGCGCCTTGGCTGCGCGGGCGGCTTTTTTTGTGGCGCGTCGCGCTGTGGCTGGCAAGCGAACATCCGCTGACCGGCGTCGGCCTGGGTGGCTATGTGTCAGGGTACGGACCAACGGCGGCGACCTTGTTGCAGCACGATCCGACGCTGTTCATGCCGCTGTCGAGCGTGGATTTCACCCACGACGACGTGCTGCAGTTCGCCGTCGAAGGCGGCCTCGTCACTGCGGTCGCGTTTGTGCTCGTGGGAGTGCAGGCACTGAGGTGGGCCACTCGGGCTCGGGCTCGGCATGGCGGCGACGCGCTGGAGTGCGCCGCAGGCGCGGCGCTCTCGGCAATCTTCGTGAATGGGCTGGCAGATTCACCGATGCACGAGCCCGCGACCTTCGCGCTGTTTTTCTTTCTGCTCGGCTGGCTCGCGCCCACCACGCCCAGCCACGCGCCCGCGCCATGGACTCGCCGCAGCGTGGCCGCGCTATTGGTACTGGTGACTCTGCTCGGTGTTCTGCAAGGGATACGTTACACAGTCGGCAATCTGTTCTGGACGCGTGGTCGCGATGCACTCAGAGATGACCGCTCCGCCGAGGCAGCCGCGCTTGCGGTCCCCGACTTGGCCCGCGCCCGCTTCTACCTGCCCGAACAGGGTCGCATTGCTTCGCATTACACGCTGGCCCTGGCCCGTGCCGGACAGTCGCATGCCGCGCTAGAGGCATCTAAGACAACTAACGCCCTGCACTTCGACTTGGACGATCAGATGCTCCAGCGCGACCTGCAGGCCGAGCTGCTGTCGGCCGAGGAAGCCATCGCCATGTGGCAGGACTTCGCCGCGCGCTACCCGCAGCTTTTGACTCCACAGTTGCGCTTGGGCGACTTGTTCCTGGAAATGGGCGATGGGGCCGCCGCCACCCGCGCCTATCAGAGCGTACTGGCCGCCCCCCAAGACACGCCCCGCGCTAGCCAAGTGCGCGAGCAGGCACGCCGCAACCTACAAGCCTTGAAGACGCAGCGAACCTTGGAAACCGAGCCGCGTTGAGTTGTGCTCCCCGCTCAATCCGCGTGCGGACTGGTGGTGAGCGTGTAGTCCAGCTTGCCGGTGCCGCGCTTCGAGCGGGCCTCGAAGGTGACGGTCTCCGTCTGGCTGTAGTCGAGCGGCGAAAGGTAATGGAAGGTGGCGTCGGCTGGCACCTTGTCACCCGATTCGACGATGCTGCCGCCCGCGTTCTTCTTGAACTTGGCTTGCACGGTGCCGCCTGTTGTCACACTGGTGTTGCTGATCTTAGCGCGCGGCTTGGTGAGCAGGTCCACGTTCGTAAACGGCATCAGATTCATGGGGCCATCGCTCGGCTCCACGGTGATGTTCACACAGCGGCCGGCGTCGAGCATCTTCTGCAGATTGGGCAGCAATTGATTGCGGTACAACATCCCGGACATCAGCCCCATGTTCATCCACCCCAGCGCCTCGTCGTTCGTCATTCCCTTGTAGCTGCCCTTGCCATCACCAAAATGTCCGTCGGCGAACTCGGTGACGGACACGTCGGCAGACCGATCTGTCGTGTCGTAGCCGTTCTTGGAATCGGCAGTGTGGGCCTGAGTCCTCGACTTGAGCTGGTTGCGACCGGTGAGCTTCGCGTCGTTGTCCACTTCCGCGATGAGTTCGAAGGTGAACTGGGCGTTCTGAAAAGCGTTACCGGCCTCGCCCGTTACATCGAGGGACGAGTTGACGGTCAAAAGGCCGTTCACATCAGGGCAGGGGATCCCGGAGTGCGTCTTGATCGTCGCGCTCAGGCCGGCCAAGCTAAAATTGGCCGTCGCGTCGAGGGTCACGAAGGTGTCTGCCAGCCCCGCCGTGGCGGTGATATCTCCAGAGCTGGTACTGTCCGTATCCAGACCGCTTTTCCCATTACTATAGTCGTTGATCACCTTCTCGACGAAGAAGGCATTGAACAGCGAGCCGCCGAGCCAGCCCGCGCCGAACGCTTCGCCCAGGCTTCCGCCTCCGTCGCCCTGTACGCGCACCCCGGGCCGCTTGATGTAGGACATCGGCTTCGTCGTGCCGAATCGCGTCCCGGCGGCGAACGCGTCGGACGCGATTTGCATTTGCGTTCCAACGCCGGCCCATGCGAAGCGCGCGATCATTTCGCTGCCCAGATCCCTGACGAGGCCTGACGGTCCCGCCAGCGCCATTTGGGCATCGAGGTCCGCCGCTGCGATGGCTGCGCTCAGATCTTCATCCGACATAGCAGCGGCCTTGGCCGCCGAGTCCAGCACCGTGTCGGAGTCTATCTCCACTTCTTCGGAGCTACCGCTGCCCGCGAAGCCACGACTACCACCCAAACCACCACCTGGCCCGAATCCGCCAGTATCGCCGCTCCCGTCACCACAGGCGTTGAGGAACAGTGTTACGCCCAGCAAGGCCAAGGGCACGAGCGGCCTCTTCGAGCGGTGCTCCCAGAGGATGAATGCGTTCGCTTGGGTCTGTGTAGTCTTTGGGTTCGCGCCAGCCACATACGACTGGATACTGTAACCGGACAGCGAGAGGCATACTCAATAGTCCCCACGAAATGCAAATGCCTGGCAATGCGCCTGCCAGTTCTTGCCTTTAGCTTCGTAAGTGAGCACTGCCAGATCGCCTAGGTTGGCAGGCGCGCGCCTGCGATGTCGGCGAGCATCGTCCCGCATTTGTCAATCAGCGTATACAGGAGCTCCTGATACTCTTCCGTACCGAAGCCACCCCAGGCTCGAAGCGCGTGTCGTTCGAGGAGCTCGAGCATGGGCGCCTCGATTGGGTTTGGGTCACGCGTTCGTCCCCGGGGCGGCATTGGGAAAAATCCACGTATCGCGGTCGCGCGGGCTGCTGTCTGACGAAAGGTCGAGCCGGGCGCAGC
>Ga0164309_10000474_pt1 | contig 22060 bp, 11 predicted proteins | sample Whisoiple_247_MG_FD_109984 | JGI IMG/M metagenome (GOLD analysis project Ga0164309, IMG submission 109984) | Soil microbial communities amended with fresh organic matter from upstate New York, USA - Whitman soil sample_247_MG | ecosystem: Environmental > Terrestrial > Soil > Unclassified >...
ATCGTCGACGCCGGTGTGGTGGCCGGCCTCGGCTACGGCACCGTCAGCTTCGTCCACCAGGCCATCGCCTGCGGCCTGACCAGGACGTCGCCGGCCGACGCCGAGCTACCCGCTGTTCAGCCTTCGAAGGTTCCCGTCGAGAGAGAACGCGGGCCGGAGACCGGATAGAGCCCGCTGCTCATTCCCTCGTCGAAACGCAGGGAAACGAGCCGGCTAGGGACCAGCTCGGACAGGTCGCTCCAGAGCGCAATCAGCTCGCCACGTGCGCGCGCTTCCTCGAACCCGCGGCGCCAATCACCACCACCGATGATCAGCTGCTCGGCGGCATTCGATGCGCCGCCATTCGGCTTGCCCGTGCTCGACTCGCCCACCCGAGCTCGATCGCGCAAGCGCTCGACCACGCCTTCGCACAGAGCACGACGCAGCTTTGCCAACTGTGCGACGTCACGATGTGGCCTGAGGGCGCAAGCGAAACCTGCCCCGCGCAAGCTGACTCTCTGCTCCCGCAAGCGCGCGAGTCGTGCCAAAAGACGGTCGGCAAAGGCCTGGTACGCTTCACGCGGCAGCTGCGCCTCCACCGCACAATTCGGCGCCAGCTCCCTGAGCAGTCCTGCCCAGGCAGGCCACTCGGCACCGTGTTCGATGACCAAGAGGGTCATCTCGTCTCGCGTCCCTTCTCCGCGCATGTCTGCCTGTTCTCCAGCCAACCGATGGGGTCCAAACCCCATTCCCCATCTCCCCAGATAGGGCACCCTCTCGGGTCCCGCAGCTCAGCCAGCGTGAGGCCGCCTGCGGCGCGCCGCAAGCAACGATTCGACGCCATCGGTGGCGTTTCGCAAACGTTCCCGATTTCGGCACGTTACCCGCGCGCAGGGCGGGCGGCAGCGGTCAGCCGACCCGTGAGTCGACCAGTAGAGCGCGCGGGCTCATCAATTCGGGCCGAGCAGGGCCAGCAAAGATTCGAGCTAGAGGCAAAAGATCGAGTCAGCCGTAGCTCATGCCCATGGCATGGAAGCCCTTGTCCACGAACACCGTCGTACCGGTGATGCCGCTGGCGAGCGGGCTTGCCACGAAAGTGACCACATTGGCCACCTCTTCCTGCGTCAGTCGTTCCTGGAGCGGGGCATGTTTTTCGTAGTGCTCGATGTACTCTTGAATGATGCCGGTGGCGCTGGCTGCGCGGCTGGCAAAGGGTCCGGCAGAGATCGTGTTGACCCGGATCCCGTAGCGACGGCCAGCCTGGTAGGCGAGATACTTGGTGTCGCTCTCCAGCGCAGCCTTTGCAGCGTTCATGCCACCTCCGTAGCCAGGGATGACCTGCTGGGCCGCGAGGTAGGTGAGGCTGAGTGCACATCCCCCCCGACGCATCAGCGGACCGAACTTGCTGACCATGTTCACCATCGAATAGGCGCTGACGCCGACCGCGGCCAGGTAGCCGCGACGACTGGTGTCGATGACGTCCTTGGCAACCTCCGGGCCGTTGGCGAGCGAATGCACGAGGATATCGAGCGAGTCGGCCCCAAAATCCTTGCGCCAACTTTGCTCCAGACCGGCAATCGTGAAGTCACCGCGCTCCGAGTAGCGCTTGTTGTCCCGCACGTCGGCGGGCACGTCCTCCATCGTGTCGTAGGCAGCGTCCAGCGGATAGATCTTGCTGAAGTCGAGGAGCGAGCCGTCGTCCTGGCGCCGCGCGTCGTCCAGCTTGCCGCGCCGCAGCATCGTCTCGAAGATGCCGAGTGCCGGCGGCCAACTTGCGACGGCAACCTCGGCGCCACAGGCGGCCAGCGACTTGGCGATGGCGAAACCGAAACCAGTCGCGTCGGCCACGCCCGCTACGAGCGCTCTTTTTCCACGGAGGTCGATGGTGGTCATCTGGAGGCCCGTTTTTCATCGCGGGCGGCCCGCCTGGCAAGAGTCCGGCGAGCCTTTTTTCTGCTCCGGAGGGTCCGCGGGACCCGTTTTTGACAAGCCCACTGGACCGGGGGAGTTTTCGCCCCATGAATCACGTGGAGCCCCTGCTCGGCCTGGAAGCGGGCATGCGAATTTTGGTGGGAAATGACGGGGTCCTGACCGTCGATGCCGACCTCGCCCGGGCTTTTCGGCCGGGGGACGCCCTGTTCGTGGTCCCGGCCGGGGGCCAGGTCCTGCACATCCCCCAGGCCGAGCGAAAGCTCGCCCAAGACGCGGTCTCCCGTGCCACGGATGCCCTTCCGGCCCTCCGGGCGGCCTCGGACGCTCAGATCGAGACCTTCTTCCGCACCTTCGCGGCCCGGCTGGAGGACGACCAGGTCTGGCGCGAGGTCGTGTTGGAAAATGCGCGGGACGTCGAGCGCGCCCGAGCACGTGGTCGCTCGACGACCCGGCTCGAGACCTCGGAAGCGATGCGCAAGAGCATGGCCGAGGGGCTTCGCGCCTGGCAGGGCGCTCGCTCGGTGCGCGGCCGAGTGCTGGAGACGGTCGCTCACGAGGGCTGGAAGGCCGAGCTCCTCGGCGCGGAGCTCGGTGTCGTGGCCTTCGTCTTCGAGGGGCGCCCGAACGTCGTTTCGGACGCAACGGGAGTTTTGCGCGGCGGCAACGCGGTCGTCTTCCGCATCGGCAGCGACGCGCTCGGCACCGCCAAGAAAATCCTCGAGCTTTGCACGTGGCCTGCACTCGACCAGGCCGGTCTTCCCCGCGGCGCGGTGACGATTGTGGACAGCGCCGCGCATGCCGCTGGCTGGGCGCTCTTCTTGGATGCGCGATTGTCCCTCGCCGTGGCCCGGGGCAGCGGTCCGGCCGTGGCCACGCTGGGCACGCTGGCCCAGAGCGCGGGCGTCCCCGTCAGCCTACACGGGACTGGCGGCGCGTGGATCGTCGCCGACCCGACCGCCAGCCCAGCGAATCTGGAAGCGTGCGTGTCCGATTCGCTCGATCGCAAGGTGTGCAACACCTTGAACACCTGCTGCATCGTGCGCTCGGCTGCCGCACAGCTCGTGCCGGCGTTCTTGCGCGGACTCGAGCGCGCCGCCCAGCGCCGGCAGACGAGCTACAAGCTGCACGTGGCGAGCGGAAGCGAAGGCGCCGTGCCCGAGGACCTGTTCACCCGCCTGGTCCCCGTGCAGCGCGCCGACGGCACACACCAGGAGTCTCAAGCGGAGCCGATCGCCCGAACCGAGCTCGGCCACGAGTGGGAGTGGGAAGGTAGCCCGGAGGTGACCCTCTGCCTCGTGGACGACGTGGCCGAGGCGGTCCAGCTGTTCAATCAGCAGAGCCCCAAGTTCGTCGCCTGCCTGTGTAGCGAGGACCAAGCCGCGCACGAACGATTCTACGAGAGTGTCGATGCGCCCTTCGTCGGCGACGGCTTCACGCGCTGGGTCGACGGCCAGTACGCGCTGAGTCGTCCGGAGCTCGGCCTCTCCAATTGGGAACGCGGGCGTTTGTTCGGCCGCGGCGGCATCTTGAGCGGCGACAGCGTCTACTCCGTGCGCACGCGCGTCATGGGCACGAGCCGCGGCAAGCCGGGCTGAGCAGCCACGCCGGGAACCCTCAATAGATTTCGAGATCGTCGAGGTAGAAATCGACCGCTTCGTCGTCCGGATCCTGCTGGAAATGGATGGCGAATACTTGAGTCACGTCCAGGTCAGAGGTCCGATCGTTGACCCCATCGATGACCTTGTCCACGAAGTCCGACAACGGCAGCTCGACCTCGGCCCAAGTCGCACCGAGGGCAAAGCTCGTGACGGTCCGCATGTGCTTGTCACAGTCTGCCCCGGAGTTCACGGTCGTGCAGATGTTGCGATGCGAGTTGATGTCAGCCAACGCAACCTTGAGGATGGTCTCGGTATTCATCGAGATCGCATTGAAGCGAATACCGGTGGCATCACTGAGGTTCACCGCGGACCCATTCTTGAGCGTCACGAAAACCCCGACGCCCCAATCGTCCAGCATGGTCGCTGCCACGTGGAATGCCCCGTTCGCGGCGTCATCGGGGCGCGGCTGCATCATCGCCGTTACCGAAGCCGCGGTGAAAAGGCTGTCGTCCTGGTCCTGCGCGTAGCGGGCCCACGTGCCATAGAACGGCATCTTGGAATAGCTCGCCGTCGTATCGGAGAACGTGTCGATCATTCCCACGTAGACGATGGGGGTGCTGCCACCACTGCCGCCGCCGCTACCACCGTCTTCGCCGCCACCCGTACCGCCGCCGGACTCGCTACCGCCGCCGCTGTTGTCGCCGCCCAGGTTCATGCCGCCGGCGCTGGTGTCGCCGCCGGTCTCGGTGCCTCCCGTGTCGCCGCCGCTACCGTTCGCACCGCCGTCCTCGGCGCCGCCCCCGGTGTTGTCGTTGCCCCCGGAAGCGTTTCCACCGCTCGGCCCGTCGTCCCCGTGGGCGTCGCCCAGCAAGTCGAGGTTGTAGAGGTTGCAGGCGGGCGCCACCAATAGGGCGGCGAGCCACAACCAACGCGAAGACTTCACGCTCTCAGCTTAGCGTTCGAGTCCGCAGAGACAATCGAAACCGCGGCCCATCGAAGGTGTATTTGAACGCCCGAGTACGCGCGATGCCTACGAGGTGGGATACCCACTACAGCGCGCTGGTAGGTTTCCAGCCGGCGTCGGAGCGGCCGGGCGAGAGCGCGCCCGGACCAGGGCCGCTCGACGGCAGAGCTCAGTACGTTTCGACGTTGTCTACGTAGTAGTCCACGGCCGTGCCCGTGGGGTCGAGCTGGAAATGGAGGGCACAGATGGCCGTCACATCCAGAGCCGACGTGCGCCCGTCGATCCACAGGTCGGTGAAGGCAGCCAGCGGAATGTCGACCTTCGTGAATGTGTCGTCGATGGTGAAGGTCTGCGCCGCGCGCATGTGCTTGTCGCAATCCGCGCCGCCGTTGACGGTCATGCAGACGGGCAGATGAGAATTGATGTCCGCGATACCCACTCGAAGCCCCGTCTCGCCGTTCATCGTCGCGATGTCGAACCTGATGCCCTCGACTTCGGTCCAGTCCATGGCGTTTCCGCCCTGCACCGTGACGAGGACGCCGGCGCCCCAGGAATCGAGCGTCGTCGCGGCCACGTGGATGGCGATGTTCTGAGCGTCGTCGGGACGAGCCTGCACCATCGCCGAGGTCAACGTGACCGCCCACGTTCCACCCGGTTGGATGTAGCGGTCCCAAGCTCCGTGAAACGGCGCATTATCGTAGGAGGCCGTGCCCACGAGCTTGAAGTCGTCGATCAGGCCAATCGGCGGGAGTGGAGGCGAGCCGCCACTGCCACCGCCGCTGCCACTGCCGCCTGTGTCGCCGATGCCACCGGTGCCATCGGTCCCACCGTCACCTTCGCCACCGGTGCCGCCGCCGCCGGGGTCGCTACCGCCGTCGCCTACGCCACCGAAGCCGAGGCCACCGTCGCCGTCCCCGCCGTCACCGAGGCTGCCGCCGCCAGAGGGGGCGCCACCACTCCCGGTCCCACCGGCGCCACCCGCAGCGCGCCCGCCCGAGCTCGAGCCACCCGCGTCCGCACCGTCGTCGCCTTCGGCCTCCCCGAGCAGGATGCTGTTGTACAGGTTGCAGGCCGAGGCCGACCAAGCGCAGGCCACGGCCAGCCACAGCAATCGCGACCACCTCACGCTGCAAGCTTAGCGTGAGGGCGAATGTGGACAATCGGGACGTAACGTCCTCTTTGCCCCATTTCCAGCAGTAAGTGAGTGGCCACCCCACTAGGTGGGACACCCTACAGTTCGCTCACAGGCCAACGGCCGCGGGAGAAAGCCCTTCCAACGTGGGTCGTAGCGGGGACGCCTCAGGCCTGACGGATGCGGTCGGTGACGGCGAGCGCTGCTTCGCGCATCGCCTCCGACAGCGTCGGGTGCGCGTGGCAGGTGCGGGCGATGTCTTCGGAGCTGGCACCGAACTCGATGGCGGCGACGGCTTCCGCAATCAGGTCGCCTGCGCGCGGGCCGATGATGTGGACCCCCAGCACTCGGTCGGTGTTCGCATCGGCCAAGATCTTCACCTTGCCTGCCGTCGAGCCCAAGGCTCGCGCGCGCCCGTTGGCGATGAAACTGAAGACGCCCTTCTTGAACGCGACTCCGATTTCGCTCAGCTGTTCCTCGGTGCGACCCACCGTGGCGATCTCGGGCTCCGTGTACACCACACCCGGAATGGCATCGTAGTTGACGTGGCCGTGCGTGCCCGAGATGAGCTCGACGCAGGCGACGCCCTCTTCTTCGGCTTTGTGGGCGAGCATGGCTCCGCCGATCACGTCCCCCACGGCATAGAGGCCAGGCACGTTGGTGCGATAGTTGCCGTCGGCCACGACGAAGCCGCGTCGGTCGCGCTCGACGCCGATTTCGTCCAGGCCGAGCCCTTCGGTGTTCGGCACGCGGCCAGCAGATAGCAGCACCCGTTCTGCTCGCAGGGGCTCTTGGCCCTCGATTTCCACGATTGCCGCGTCGCCGTCGCGGCGCGCAGAGGTGACCTTCGAGCCCAGCCTGAACTCGAAGCCTTGCTTCTTGAACAGCTTGAGCGCCTCGCGCGCAATCTCGAGGTCCATCCCCGGCAGGATGCGATCCAAGTACTCGACGATGGTCACCTGCGTGCCCAGGCGACGCCACACGGAGCCCATCTCGAGGCCAATGTAGCCGGCTCCAATCACGACGAGCGACTTCGGCACTTCGGGAAAGGACAATGCCTCGGTGCTCGTACCGATGCGGTCGCCATCGACCTCCACGCCGCGCAGAGGCGCAACATTCGAGCCCGTTGCGATGATCACGTGATCGGCAGTGATCTCGGTCGTGCTACCTGCACCATCGGTGATGGCGATGCGCACACCGGTCGGTCCGCCCGCGGCCACGATCCGCGCGTGACCCAAGTAGCGCGTCACCTTGTTCTTCTTGAACAAGAAGTCCACGCCCCCGGTCAGCCCGTCGACGATGGTGTCCTTGCGCTTCATCATCTGGGGCAAGTCGAGTCCGACCTCGCCCACCCGTACGCCGAACTCGGCCAAATGATGGCGCGTGCTCTCGTATTTCTCGCTGGCTTCGAGCAAGGCCTTGCTCGGGATGCAGCCGACCCGCAGGCAGGTGCCGCCGAGTTTGGCCTCGAGCTCGATGCATGCCGTGCGGAAGCCGAGCTGCGCTGCGCGAATCGCGCCCGTGTAGCCGGCGGGTCCGCCGCCGATGAACACCACGTCGTGGTCTGTCATGTTGGTCTCAGACTTCAATCAGGATGCGCGCCGGATCTTCGATGCACTCCTTGACGCGCCGCAAGAAGGTCACCGCCTCGCGGCCATCGACGATGCGATGGTCGTACGTCAGCGCCAGATACATGATCGGCCGAATCTCCACCTTGCCTGCGATGGCCACTGGACGCTCGACGATGTTGTGCAAACCCAAGATGCCACTCTGGGGAGGGTTGACGATCGGCGTCGAGAGCATGGATCCGTAGACGCCGCCGTTACTGATCGTGAACGTTCCGCCCGCCAGTTCCTCGAGCTTGATGTCGTTCTTCTGCGCACGAGCGCCATAGTCGGCGATGCTGCGCTCGACCTCGGAGAAACTCAGGCGATCGGCGTTGCGAATGACCGGAACTACCAGCCCCTTGCCGCCACCGACGGCAACGCCGATGTCGAAGTAGTTCTTGTAGACGATCTGCCGACCGTTCACCTCGGCGTTGACGGCCGGGAACTCCTTCAGCGCTTCGATCGAAGCCTTCACGAAGAAGGACATGAAGCCGAGCTTGATGCCGTACTTCTTCACGAACGAGTCCTGGTACTGCTTGCGCAGGGCCATGACACCCGACATGTCGACCTCGTTGAAGGTGGTCAAGAGCGCCATGCTCTGCTGCGCTTCGACCAAGCGCTCGGCAATCTTGCGGCGCATCGGCGTCATGTTGACGACCTCCTCGCCTCGTTCGTCGGGACTGCGCGGAGCCGCCGGGGCGGCAATCGCGGGTGCTCGGGGCGCCTTGAGCGCCGCCTGACGCTGGACGTCTTCCTTCAGCACGCGGCCGCCAGGGCCAGACGGCGTCACCGTCGCTGGATCGATGCCGGCATCCGCGGCGGCGCGACGTGCCGCGGGCATGACGCGGGCAAAACCCTGCGGCGGAATCGAGTCGCGGACACTAGGCGGCTCCGAAGGGCGATCGCCACTCGCGACGACGGGCGTCGGAGCAGGAGGCGGAACGATCTCGGCTTTGGGGGCGGGCGGCTTCACCTCGACAGGCTGCGACGAGCTAGCACCGACTGCGGCCGGCACGGCGCCTGGCTCGAACATGCCCACCACGTCACCCACGGCCGCGTCTTGTCCCGAGCGAATGAGGATCTTGGACAGGATTCCATCCTCGGGCGCAGCGACCTCGACGGTGACCTTGTCCGTTTCGATGACGACGAGCACCTCGTCGCGACGCACTGCGTCTCCTTCTTTCTTCAGCCACTCGCCGATCTGCACTTCCGTGATCGACTCGCCCGCTGGCGGCACCTTGAGCTCGACGGCCATCTTTTTGGGCTCCCTACTTCGCTTCCTAGTGTTGTCGCTGCTTGGCTGGGTTGTTCTGTCCGAGAAACGCCGGCGCCAAACGCGCCGGATCTTGCTCGCTCGCCCGAGATCCGGCAAGCGATAGAGGCGAAAGAATACACGCCGACAGTCAGCCCTTGAAGGCCGTTTCCATCAGGCGCTCGCCCTCGAGCTTGTGCGTGTGCGCGGAGCCCGTCGCGGGACTGGCCGAAGCGGGACGAGAGGCGACCTCGAACGGAAACTTGCCGAGCAAGGTTCGTCCGAACGTGGCGAGCAAGAAACGCCAGGCTCCCATGTTCTCCGGCTCGTCCTGAACCCACACGACCGGCGTGCCACTCGGGTACTGGTCGAGGTGCGCGGCCAGATGCTGCTCGGTGAGCGGATAGAGCTGCTCCAGGCGCAAGATGGCCACGTCGTCGCGCTTGAGCTCGGTGCGCCTCTGCACGAGCTCGTAGTAGACCTTGCCAGTGCACAAGAAGATGCGCTTGGTGACAGCCTGATTCTCGCGCTGATCGGGCAGGATGCGCTGGAAGCCGCCCCGCTCGAAGTCGCCAACCTGGCTGATCGCTTCGGGGTGACGCAGCAGACTCTTCGGCGTCAGGACGACGAGGGGCTTGCGCCAGCGGCGCACGACCTGCCGCCTGAGGAGGTGAAAGAAGTTAGCCGGCGTCGTGGGCTGGCAAATTTGCATGTTTTCCTCGGCCGCCAGGGTGAGGAAGCGCTCCAGGCGTGCGCTCGAGTGCTCGGGCCCCTGCCCCTCGAAGCCATGCGGCAAGAGCATGACGAGGCCACTCAGGCGCTTCCACTTGTCCTCCGCGGAGGAAATGAACTGGTCGATGATGACTTGGGCGGCGTTCACGAAGTCGCCGAACTGCGCCTCCCACATCACGAGCGCATCCGGGAAGTCCAAGCTGTAGCCGTAGTCGAAGCCGAGCACGCCGGCCTCGCTGAGCGGACTGTTGGCGATTTCGATCGGCCCCTGCTCGGACGCCATGTGGGCGAGCGGCATGAAGCGCCGGCCGTTCTCGGCATCGTGCAAGACGGCATGGCGATGCGAGAACGTTCCTCGACCGCAGTCCTGTCCGGTCAAGCGGACGCGCACGCCGCTGGTGACCAAGCTGGCAAGCGCCAGCGTTTCGCCGCCGCCCCAGTCGAACGGACGCTTGCCTTCGCCCATTTCCTGGCGCTGCTTGAACAGGCGCACGATCTTCTTGTTCGCCGTGAAATCCGCGGGGATCTCGCAGACCCTGTTCATGAGCTCGCGCACCGTGTCGGCGGGGATCCCGGTGTCGACGTCGGGGACCTCCGCCTCGGGGCCGCCCTGATAACCCTGCCACACGCCACCGAGCCAATCGTGGGTGCGCACATAATCGGCCCGCCGGGCCTCGCTCAGCTCGAGGTCGAGCTGCGCCCGACGTTCGACGGCGATCTGATCGGCCTCGTCACGGGTCACCTCGTTCAGGCGCAAGAGGTGCTCGAGGTAGCCGTCGCGGACGCTGGGACGCTCGGCGATCGCCTTGTAGAGCAACGGCTGGGTGAACGCCGGCTCGTCGCTCTCGTTGTGACCGTGCCGGCGGTAGCCGTACATGTCGATCACCACGTCACGGGAGAACGTGCGACGGAAGTCCATGGCCATCAAGACCACTTGCGCCACCGCTTCCGGATCTTCCCCGTTGACGTGGAAGATGGGGATTTGCAGCATTTTTGCCACGTCCGTCGCGTAGGTGCTGGAGCGCGCCTCGGACGGCGGCGTGGTGAAGCCGATCTGATTGTTGACGATGACGTGGATGGTACCGCCCGTGGCATAGGCCTCGAGCTGGGAGAGATTGAACGTTTCCTGCACCACGCCTTCGCCAGCGAAGGCAGCGTCACCGTGGATGAGGATCGCGCACTTGCGCATGCGGGAGGCGTCCCCCATGCGATCCTGCTTGGCGCGTACGCGCCCGAGCGCCACCGGGTTCACGTACTCGAGGTGGCTCGGGTTGAAGCACAGCGAAAGATGGACGCGCTTGCCGCTGGCGGTGACGTAGTCCGAGCTGTGGCCCAGATGATACTTCACGTCGCCGCTGCCAAAGAAGAGCTCGGGGTCGACGTCGGCGAACTCGCGGAAAATGTTGCGCGGACTCTTGCCGAGAATGTTGGCCAGCACGTTCAAACGGCCGCGATGGGCCATGCCGAGCACGACCTCGTTCACGCCGTGCAGCGCTGCACGCTCGATCGCGAACGACAAGAGCGGCACCAAGCTCTCTGAGCCTTCGAGCGAGAAGCTCTTGGCACCCAAGAACTTCTTCTGCACGAACTCCTCGAAGATGACGGCGTCCGTCAGCTTGACCAGAATACGCAGCTGTTCCTCGCGGCTCAGGCGCAGACGATTGAGCGTGCCCTCCATCCGCTCCTGGAGCCAGTTCTTCACCTCCAAGTCGTCGATGTGCATGAACTGCACGCCGATCGAGCGGCAGTAGGTGTGGCTGAGGCGACGAATGATCTCGCGCAGCTCGAGCGTCTGCGCGCCGAAGATGGTGCGGCTGGAGAACACGCGATCCATGTCCTCCCCGCTGAGTCCGTAGAAGCTCGGGTCCAGCTCGGGCTGCGCCGAGCGGGGCAGGCCGAGCGGATCGATCTGCGCCACCATGTGCCCGCGAACGCGATAGGCGCGCACGAGCGCGTCCACGCGATCTTGAGCAGCCAGGGCATTCGCGGTCGTGCCGCGCGCAGCGTCGACCGGCTCGCTGGATGCCCCATGACCATTGCCGTTGCCATTGGTGGGGCCACTCTCTCGATGCGAATCGCCGTTCTTGCGGAAGGTCGAAGGGCCGGGATCGAACACCGAGCGCGCCTTGAAGGTGGGACCCACCCGCGTGGGGCCTTCCGTCGTGCGGTCGAAGTAGGAACGCCAGTCGGCGGGAACGGAGCTGGGGTTCTCCAAGTAGGACGCGAAGAGGGCCTCGACGAAGGCGAGACTCGCTGGGTTTTCTGTGCCGGGATCGAACATCGTAGCGGCCGCGAACGTACCCCCGGGCGCCACGAAATCTACCGGTATTTCGGGAGAATCCGCCGATGCTTCTCCACTCATGACGGCACCTCGCGAGGCCAACGGAGTGGAAACAGGGCGGGCAGCCATCTCATGCCCGCCCGGGGTTACGAAACAATCCAGAAACGTTCCAACGGAGCAGACGGCAGGGTCTAGGCGCGCCGCCCTGGTCGGACTTTTTTGCCTGCGGCGTCCGTGTCGACCCGCAGGTAGCCGAGGCAGAGAAAATCGTAGACCTGCTTGGTCAGTGCCTCCGCGCTTTCGGCAGCCAGACCCAAAGTCACGGCCTGATAGAGGAGCTCTTTCAGCGCCCCGATGGTCAGGTAGGCGAGCACCCGCGGCTCCCCGTCGGCCACCACGCCGAGGGCTTGCCCGTCTTTGAGGCTCTCGGTGAGCAGCTGCACGACCGAATCGTAGAAGGTCGTGAGCTTGTGCTCGAACTCCGGATCCACGCCGACGGCATCGGTGAAGAGGATCTTGGTCATCGTGCGCTCGGCCAAACAAACGCCCAAGATGGCGCGAATGTTCTCGAGTACCTGCGCCGCCACGGTGCGCTTCGGGTCATCGGTGACGATGCGGACGATCGAAGCTCCGATCTGGCCGGCGAACCCATCGACGAGCTCTTCGAACGCATCCCGCTTGTCGTCGAAGTAGAGATAGAACGTCCCGCGCGCGACCCCGGCCTCGAGCGCGATGTCGTCCACGGTGGTGCGCGCATAGCCGCGCTTGGCGAAAACCTCGCGCGCGCTGACCAGGATCTGCTGCTTGCGCTCAGTTCGCGCCGCCTGGCCGCGGGCCGGGGCAGGCTTGTCCTTCTTGCCCTCGCGCGGCGGCTTACTGTCCCGGCTTCGGCTGCCCAGTGCCTTTTTCGCGGCCCCCACGGGGGGCGTTGCTACCATGGGGGCGCCGCTGCCGGCCACGGCGCCGCGGGATTCTTCCTCCGCCACGCAATTCGTGCGTGTTCGTCCTTTTCCGGACCCCACTTTTCGGGCAAGACTACGCACACTGACGTCAGCGTCAGTCGGGCGGCGGTGCGCCGTCCGGGTAAGCAGGCCGCTCGGGCTCGGTGACGGGAGATGACGCTTATGGACGACTCAATGGGCCAGCTGGTGATCGGTCTCGACGTCGGCTCGACCACGGTGAAAGCCGTCGTCATCGACGCGAGCGACAAGCGCATCGTCTGGAGCGACTACCAGCGCCATCACACCAAGCAGCCGGAGAAGTGCCTGGAGCTGCTCGAAGCCATCCTGGCTGCCTTCCCCGACCGCGCTCCCGGGGACTTCCGTATCTTCACCACCGGCTCCGGCTCGGGACCTTTGGTCGAGCCGACCGGTGCCAAGTTCGTGCAAGAGGTGAACGCCGTCACCTTGGCCGTCGAGGAAAAGCATCCCGACGTCCGCTCCGTGATCGAGCTCGGCGGCCAGGACGCCAAGATCATCATGTTCCGCGAGAGCGCCGAGACTGGTCAGAAGACCGTCAGCACCTCGATGAACGACAAGTGCGCCAGCGGCACCGGCGCCACCATCGACAAGTGCATGATCAAGGTGGGAGCCGAACCAGGCTTCGCCACGGCTCTTCGCTTCGACGACAGCAAGCTCCACCACGTGGCGGCCAAGTGCGGTGTGTTCGCCGAAACGGACATCGTCAACCTGGTCAAGAGCGCGATCCCCAAGGACGAGGTGCTCAACTCGCTGGCGGACGCCATCGTCAATCAGAACCTGTCGGTGCTCACGCGCGGCAACACGCTGAAGGCACGCGTGCTCTTGCTCGGCGGTCCGAACACGTATCTCCCCTTCTTGCAGGACTGCTGGCGCCAGCGCATTCCGGAGACCTGGCAGGCGCGCGGCTACGACTACCCGAAGGACGTGCCGATCGAAGAGCTCATTTTCGTGCCCGAGGGTGCGGAGCTCTATGCTGCGTTCGGTGCCGCCGTGTTCGGCCTGAGCGAGTCGCCGGAGGTCGCGCGCTTTCGAGGCATCGGCACCCTGCGCGACTTCATTCAGAACGGCCGCCGCGCGCGGCTGGGCGAACAGGCTGGGCCGCCACTGTCGGCTACGGCGGCCGAAACGGGCCAGTTCGTCGATAGTTACACCATTCCCCGCTTCCAGCCGGTGCGTTTCGAGCCCGGCAGCGTGGTGCGCGGCGTCATCGGTCTCGATGGCGGTTCGACCTCGTCCAAGGCCGTGCTCGTCGGCGAGGACGGCGAGATCCTGTGCAAGGCCTACCAGCTGTCCAAGGGCAACCCGATTCAGGACACCAAGGAGCTGCTATCCAAGATTGCCGATCACCTGTCGAGCCAAGGCGCGACGCTCGAGTGCCTCGGCTTCGGCGCCACGGGCTATGCCGCCGACGTGCTCGAGGAGACGGTCCTAGCGGACGTGAACATCGTGGAGACGGTGGCGCACATGATGAGCGCCGTGCATTTCTTCGGTGACGTCGACGTCATCTGCGACATCGGCGGGCAGGACATCAAGGTGCTGTTCATGAAGAACGGCGACATCTCCGGCTTCAAGCTGAGCAACAGCTGCTCGGCCGGCAACGGCATGCTGCTCCAGGCCATGGCCGATCAATTCGGCGTGCCGGTGACGGAATACGCGGAAAATGCCTTCAAAGCGGAGCTCGCGCCCAAGTTCTCCTACGGCTGCGCGGTGTTCCTCGACACCGATCGCGTGAACTTCCAGAAGGAAGGCTACCAGAAGGAAGAGCTCTTGGCGGGCCTGGCTCAAGTGCTGCCCAAGAACGTGTGGCAGTACGTGGTGCAGATCCCGCGCCTGGCCTCGCTCGGCAAGAAGTTCGTGCTGCAAGGCGGCACGCAATACAACCTCGCCGCCGTCAAAGCGCAGGTCGACTACATCAAGCAGCGCGTGCCCGGTGCCGAAGTCTACGTGCACCCGCACACGGGCGAAGCGGGCGCCATCGGTGCCGCGATGGAGACCCTGCGTCGCTACAAGCGGACCGGCAAGACGCGCTTCATCGGCATCGACGCCACCCTGAACCTCGAGTTCTCGACGAAGAACGACGAGTCGACGGTGTGTCATTTCTGTCCGAACGAGTGCAAGCGCACCTTCATCGACACCGCGCGCCCAGATGGTTCCACGAGTCGCTACATTTCCGGGTTTTCCTGCGAAAAAGGCACGGTCGAGAGCAAAGACGCGATGCTCGACCTGATGAAGGAGCGCAAGAAGATCGCGGCCGAATTCCCGAACCTCGTCAGCTACGAGGGTGAGCAGGCGTTCAAGAGCGTTTACCGCCCTCAGCCGCTACCGGAGGCTGGCAGCCCGGTCGAAGACGTGGAGGTGACGCAGTCGATCCTGCGCATCAAGACGAGGACCTTCCAGCGTGGGTTCATCCGATCGAGCGAAGAGGCCGCCCAGCGGCGCAAGTCGATTCGCGTCGGCATGCCGCGCGTGCTCAACATGTACTCGACGGCGCCCTTCTTCCGCGCCTACTTCGAGGCCCTCGGGCTCGGTCGCTCGAACGTGCTCTTCTCGGACGAGACGACCGAGGAGATGTTCACGACGGGCGCCAAGTATGGCTCCATCGATCCCTGCTTTCCCAGCAAGGTCGTGCAGGCGCACATCCACAACCTCCTCTTCGAGAAGCACGAGCCGGAGCGCGGACGCGGCCTCAATTACGTGTTTTTCCCCATTTTGACCCACGTTCCGTCGTTCACGGTGGACACGATGGACACCACCTCGTGTCCCATCGTCGCCGGCACGCCGGATGTGATCAAAGCCGCCTTCACCAAAGAGGTCGACTTTTTCAAGGAGCGCGACATCGAGTATCTCGATCCCGCGCTCAGCTTCGTCGAGCCCAATCTGCTGAAGAAGCGCATGTTCTCCACCTTCGAGCAGCGCCTCGGCATCACCGAGGACGAAAGCGACTTTGCTTGCGGGGAGGGCCTGCGGGCCCTGGCGGCCTTCGAGGCGGACCTCGAAGACAAGGGTCGCGCCATTCTGGAGACGGTCGAAGCCGAGGATCGCATCGCCATCCTCGTCTTGAATCGGCCCTACCACTCGGACCCAGGCCTCAATCACGGCATCCCCGAGGAGTTCCAGATCCTCGGCTACCCCATCTTGAGCATCCGCTCGGTGCCCAAGGATCGGGAGTACTTGGACCGCTACTTCAAGGACGAGCTCGAGAAGGGCAAGATCAAGACCCCGCTCGAGCTGAATCACGTCTGGCCCGAAAATTATTCGGCCAACAGTGCCCAAAAAGTGTGGGGCGCCGTCTTCGCCTCGCATCATCCGAACGTCGCGGTGCTCGATCTGTCGAGCTTCAAGTGCGGTCATGATGCGCCGACCTACGGCCTCATCGATACCATCCTACACACCGCCAAGACGCCCACGTCGGCCTTGCACGACTTGGACGCCAACAAGCCCGGCGGCTCGATCAAGATCCGGGTGAAGACCTACGCGCACTCGCTCAAGTTGGCCGAGGAACGCTTGGAAGACCTGAGCAAGAAGAAGCGGCAGCTGGAGCTCGCCATCGCGAAGAAGCGACTCGAGCTGCTGGAGCTGAAGCAGGGTCAGCTGCTGACGACCCGCAGTAGTGACGGGACGATCGAGCGCCTCTTGGAGGAGACGCGCGAAAAGATCCGCGCCTACGAAGGCCGCCTCCAAGCCCCGATCGAAATGCCCAAGGGCGTCGTGCGACTAGGCAAGAAGACCGCGGACGGCCGGGTGGAGCCGGTGCGACTCGCAGATCGCGAGCTAGCAGCCGAGCCGGGGTTGGCAGAAGCCGTGTCCGCGGAGTGAAAGCACGTCACGGCGCGGCGATGTCAGTGAGCTCGTAGTCCTCCGTGGCGGCGCGCATCATCGCCGCCAGGATCTCCGGGTGCAGGCTCGAGTAGTCGCTGCGTGACACGAGTCCGAACGCATCGGCTCCCGTGCCGGCGCCGCCGTTGTCCCAGTAGAAGGGGACGATCCCACGATCGACCAAGACCTTCGTCACATACTCCATGTAGTAGCGGCGATAGTCGTCATAGCCATCCTGCTGAACGGCGCCGTACTCGCCCACGATCACCGGTAGCCCCTGGCTGACGAAGCTGGTGACGAGCTTGTCGTATTGCGTCACCACGTAGTCTTCCTGGCCCCAGCTGTCCGTGCCGGGCGACGCCGCTCCCCACACGTGAGTGCTGCCTTCACCCGCGTAGCTCCAGGGGTCGTAAAAGTGCACGGAAAGCACGAGCCGGTCCACAGGCGTGTCCGTGGGCGGCGTGAACCCGGCCACCGTGTAGTCGATGTTGGTGTTGTAGCCTGGCACGACGAGCACACGCTCGGCGTTGTTGCCCCCGGACGCGCGCACTAGGTCGACGAAGGTCTGATTGAGCTCGCCGATGATGTCGTAGTAGACCGGGTCGGGCGCGTCGTAGCCGTCGTGGATCTCGTTCATCGACTCGAAGAGCAAGCCCGGCCCGTGACCTGCGAACCGTGTCGCGATCTGACTCCAAATCGCGGAAAAGCGCGCAAGGACGGCCGCGTTGTTCTCCGCCGTCACACTGCCGCTCGCGTCGTTCAAGCTCAGCCACTCGACTCCATCGTACGCGTCCGCGCCGTCGTGATGCACGTTGACGATGGCCACGAGGCCCGCTGCCTCGGCATAACCCACGACTTGTTCCACTCGAGTCAGGAAGGCCGAATCGATGAGGAAATCGGGGCCTGCGCCCGTGTGCAGGGACCAAGTCACCGGAATGCGCACCGCGTCGAAGCCAAGAGCAGCGACGGCCGCGAAGAGCTCGGCGGTTACCGTCGGATTTCCCCACTCGGTCTCGCCTTCGGGAACGTCGAGGCTATTGCCGAGATTCCAACCGAGCGTCAGGCTCGCGGTGAGCTCGCTCGCGGTCGGGAAATCTCCGGAGGCGGTGCCCCCGCTCGCCGCCTGACCGCCGGCGGCGGTGACTCCGCCCGTAGCGTTTCCTGCCGAGCCGCTGCCAGCGCCGCCGCTACTCGTGCTGCCCCCGCTCGCGCTCCCCCCACTCGCAACGCTCGGAGAGCTGCCTCCCACCGCAGGGCTCGATCCACCTGACGACGTTGCCCCGCTGCCGAGCGCGCCGCCGGTGCCCGAGCCCGGGACCGAGGCGCTCTGACAAGCGGAAGGAAGGACGAGAGAAGCTAGAAGGCCAAGGATGGCCAAGGATCGGTTGTCGCTCACGATTTCTCCAGGATAGGCCCTGCGACCCAACGGCCGCGCCCTGCCCTTTTTGATGCATGGGCGGGCGTCCCCGATCACCGATTTCACGCGATATCAGCAGCAAAGCCGGGGTACGGTGAGGGTGACTTTGGCCAAAAAAAAACCTGGTACCCTGCCGTGGGTTACGGGCTTTGGGCCATTCAATGCCGGAAACGGAAGCAAGCACCCAAGGTGCGGCAGGAGCGGGCGAGCAGTCGGGAGTCGAGGCAGGCAGCGATCCCGCCAGCAATGGACCGCTCGCAACCCCGGGCCGGATGGAGCGCACTCGGCCCGCGCCGCTGTTCGAGGATCGCGGACGACGCCTCGGTCGCTACCTCTTGCTCGAGGAGCTGGGCCGCGGCGGCATGGGTGTGGTGCACGCTGCGTTCGACGAAGACCTCGGGCGCAAGATCGCCATCAAGCTCGTGAACGTGCACGGGGACGCACCGAGCAGTGCGGAGCGGACGCGCTTGCTGCGCGAAGCCCAGGCGCTTGCGATGTTCACGCATCCGAACATCGTGACGGTGTTCGATGTCGGCGAGAGCGAGCAGGGGGTGTTCGTCGCCATGGAGTACGTTCCCGGTGCGACGCTCCGGCAGTGGCGCGCGGAGGAGAAGCACTGGTGGCGCAAGGTCTTGATCTTCCTCGAAGCAGGCCGGGGCCTCGCCGCAGCTCACGCCGCCGGCCTCGTGCACCGCGACTTCAAGCCAGACAACGTGCTGATCAGTCGTGATGGTCGGGTCAAAGTGGCCGACTTTGGCCTAGCGCGGGTCGAAGGTGCCATCGAAGATTTGGAGTCGACCCGCAGTCACCGCGACGTGCTCGGCGAGGAGGTGACCAAGACGGGCGCGCGCATGGGAACGCCCGCGTACATGGCCCCAGAGCAACACCTGGGCGAGCAAGCGACGGCGCAGAGCGACCAGTTCGCCTTCTGCGTAACCTTGTGGGAAACCCTGTTCGGCACGGCGCCTTTCGGTCGAACCAACAAGTTCGAGTTGGCGAAACGCGTCACGCTAGGCCAGCGTGAACCCGCCCCCAGCGGGCACGGCGTCAGCCCGCGCATCCAGCGTGCGCTCGAACGCGGCCTGCTCCCGGAGCCATCGGCACGTCACACTTCGATGGATCAACTCTTGTTCGAGCTCGAGCAAGGGCTGGCCCAAGCGGGGCTCGGCGACCAACTGAGCGTGCGCCCGAGTTTCGGGCGCCAAGCCACCCGCCTGATTGCCGGCCGCTACCAGCTGCTCGAAGCCGATCCGCGCGTGCCGCGGCTCGAGCGAGCCTTCGATCGTCTGGAACAAACCGTGGTCGGCGTGATGACCTGGTCGGACGGTCGCGCCGCCGCCAGTCGCAGAAACCTGGGCGAGATCAACCACCCGCATTTGGTCAAGCAGCTCGACTTCGGTTACGACGACGTGCGCGGAGCCTACGGAGCCTACGACGTCCCCAGCGATGCTGACCTGCTCGTATCCGCAGGACGGCGAGCGCCGCTCGACCTGCAATTGCACTACCTCGTGGAGATCCTGCGCGCCGTAGGCTTTCTGCACGACCTCGGCTTTTTCGACCTCGATCTCACGCCGGACTCCGTCCTGCTCGTGGGCGGTCGCGTGCGCTTGCTGCTCGACCAAACTCCCCCCGCACCCCACGGTCCCAAGGACGTGCGCAAAGGCCGAGCGCGGGACATGACGCGGTTTGCGCACATCGTCCACGCCTTGTTTTCGCCCATTCGAAGCGCGACGCAGGGGCTCGACTGGTCCGCAGTCGACCTGGATCCGGAGCTTCGTAAGATCTTCTCCGGGCTCAGCGCCGAGCACGGGCAGCCGTCGCCCGAACAGCTCGTGGCGGAGCTGACCCGCGCGACCGGTCGCCGCTTCGAGTACGAGACGCACGAGACGCGCGAAGCCACCTTGCGCGCCGTCAGCCTGGTCGGCCGCGATGGTATGCAGGAACAGGTGCGCCGCGCGCTCGCCCGTTGCCTCGACGGCCAAGGGTCGACCCTCCTCTTGCTCGGCGAAAGCGGCATCGGCAAAACGCGGGTGGTCGACTTCGCGGAAAGCATGGCGCACGAAAGCGGGCACCTGGTGCTGCGCGGACAAGCCGTCGAGTTCGATGCCGTGCCCTACCTGGTCTGGCAGCGCCCGCTCGCCCTGCTCGCTCTGACGACACCGCCCACGGATTTCGAAGCAAGCGTGCTCGCGCTCGTCATACCGGAGCTGAACCGCGTGCTCGAACGTGAGGTGGTGCGAGCGACCGAATTCGACGCGTCCGCGATGCAGGCGCGCCTGGCCGACGTCGTCACCGGCATGGTGGCCCGCTCACCTCGCGGCGTCGCCTTTCTACTGGAAGACTTACACTGGGCCGGTGCCGAAAGCTTGGCGCTGCTCGAGGCGCTCAAGCAAGAGGCCGGCCGCCTGCGGGCACTGGTGCTCGCTTCCGCACGGCCGGACGACCAAGTGGCGACTCACGTGAGGTGGGATGGCATCCTCCCAATCTCCGCGCTCAGCGAAGCAGAAGTCGCCGAGCACGTGGCGCGCCTGCCCGTGCCGCGCACCGAACGAGCGGCACTAGCCAGCTACGCCTACCAGCGCAGCGAAGGTCAGCCTCTCTTCTTGGCCGAAACGTTGCGGGCCCTGGCCGAGCATGCCGGCACCTTCTCGAGCATCAAGGTGGCCGAGATCCCGGGCGACTTGCGCACTGGAGGCCTGATGCGGGCCCTACGCAAACGCCTGGCGGCCCTGCCGGACTCGTCTCGCCAGCTGCTCCGCACCGCCGCCGCCCAAGGCCGCCGCGTGGATCGCGATCTGCTCGCGAGTCTTTCGGGACAGAGCGAAATCGATCAGTGGATCGCGCTCTTGGTGTCGCACGCCGTTTTGCGCGAACGCGCTGGCCACATCGAATTTTCGCATGACAAGCTGCGCGACGCCGTGCTGGAGGACGTGCCAGCGGCCGAGCTACGCGAGATCTACGCGCAAATCGCCAGCGCCTTGGAGCAGCGGGCCGAGGCCGGCGTCCCCGTCGTCGCCGGTGAGCTGACGCACTACTTCGCCCTCGCCGGGAACGTGGAGAAAGAAGCGCGCTATGGCCTCTCGGCCGGTGAAGACCTGGTGCACCAAAGGCCCGACGAGGCAATTCGCCACCTCGAGCGCGCGTTCCGCATCGGGCCGCCGAGCGACCCGCTGCGCGCCAGCCATTTTCGGCGCGTGCTGGCCGAGGCCAAGTTCGATCAAGGAGAACTGGACGAAGCTGGGCGAGTCCTGAAGGACGCGATCGCGAGTTTGGGCGTGCGAGTGAGTCAGCGCGGCTGGCGCTTACCGCTGGCTTTCCTGCGCCAATTGACGATTCAACTTTTGCATTTGCTCGGCTGGGTCTCGGCGGGAGGCGCTGACCGCGAACGCAGTCGGCAGCTGATGCTGTCGTGCGAAAAACTCAGCGAAGTGCAGGCTTTCCGCGGCGAGCGGCTCGCCATGCTCACGTCCGCCATCGCTGCGATCAACCACGGCGACCGTGTTGGTGAGGCGCCGCTCGCGTCACTCGGTGTGATTGGCTATGCCGCCGCGGTCGCACGCCTGCACGGCCTGTCCAAGCGTTACTTCGAGCGCGGTCGGGCCGCGCTCGACGCGGGACGGTCCAGCTTTCATCCGTTCTTCTTCCTCACGGCTGCTTTCGCGGAGTTTTTGGAAGGCCGCTCGGGTGACTCGCGGACGACTCTGCTCGAGGGCTACGAACGCGGGCGCCGTCTGGGTCATGCGCTCGGGGCATCCCAGTGCATGAGCGCGCTCGGGCTGGTCGAATGGGCGGACGGAAACTTCCACGCCATGCTGGATTGCTACGATCGCATCCTCGAGGGTAAGGCCTACGTCGCGGAGCACGACGCCGCGAATTTCGGCGGCAAGGCGGCTGCTCTGATTCACTTGGGCCGCCTCGAGGAGGCGACGCAGTTCGACGAGCGAGCGGCCGAAGGTGGCGAGACCAAGATCGCCAACATGGCCCTCGCCATCCACGCGGGCAGGTCCTTCGTGCAGGCGCAGCTCGGACACCACGAAAAGGCCTGCGAAGCGGCGGACCGAGCCATGGAAGGCGCCGACATCGAAGCGATGCAGTCCGCACTGCTCATCTCGCTCTGGGGGCCGCACCAAGCGTACCTGGCGGCCTGGGAGGCAGCACGCAGGGACGAGCCTGCGCGGGTCAGCGAGCTGCGCAAGAAGGCGTACGCCCAGGCCGAGCGTTTCACTCGGTTTTGCCGGGTAGCGCCGGTCGCCCGCGGTTTCGCTTGCCTGGCAAAAGCGCAGGTCGCGCGTCACGACGGTCGGCCTGCTCGGGCACGGAAGCTGCTCAAGAAGGCGCAGCCCCTCTTGGACGCCTATTGTCAAAAGTAC
>Ga0164309_10000475_pt1 | contig 22042 bp, 18 predicted proteins | sample Whisoiple_247_MG_FD_109984 | JGI IMG/M metagenome (GOLD analysis project Ga0164309, IMG submission 109984) | Soil microbial communities amended with fresh organic matter from upstate New York, USA - Whitman soil sample_247_MG | ecosystem: Environmental > Terrestrial > Soil > Unclassified >...
CCGGCCACAGGCGCGCTGCGGCAACCGGCGCGGGCTGCGTCACCGGCGTCGGGCTCGGCGGCGCGGGGACTGGCAAGCGGCCGTCACAGTCCAGATCGCGGGTACTCCCCGCCGGCTCGACGGCGCCTGGAAATACCTGGGCGTCGGCGTCATCGCAGTCGCCACCGCCATAGTGGGCCGCGGCGCCGTCTCTATCGCCGTCCGAGAGGCGCGTGTGCACCGCCAGCATCACCCCGCCGAGCCCACGCTCGCGCGCGAGCTCGGTAGCCTGCTTGGGCGTGAGGCCCCGGGCGGACCAGGCAGCGGCAAGGGACAGTCCGAACCATGCAGGGGCTGCCCAGACCGACGCGCGCCGTGCGCGCCCCGGCACCTCAGTGGCCACCAGAGCCAAACCAACCAGCAGCGCGAGCTCGAGCAAGGGCGTGAGGTCGAGCTCCGGACGCCGGAAGACACCCATGAGTGCGAGCGTGTGACCGCGCCCGGCCGTCTCACCGAGCGCAATGGGCAGCCCGACGCCCAGCGTGAGCAGTGCGAGCGGGATGAGCAGACCCCAGCGCCCCCACGCTTGGCACAGGCGTGCGATGCCGGCCTGCGCTTCGAGCCGGCGCGCAGCGACCTCGGCGAGCCAAGACACGGCGAGCAAGAGAGACAGCAGCGCCGCGGCCAGCACGACACCGGCTTGCCTGGGCGCGGCCTCGAAATGGCCGACGATGGCGAGCGCGAGCTCACCGCCGACGAGCCACGCGAAGAGCAGGCTCAGAGTCCACACAGTGAGGCGCTGGGCCGCGTGGGGCTCGTCCAAGCGCGCACGCAGCGCTCGCGCCTCGGGGATCACTCCGAGCGCACGCCCCAGCCCTACCGCGAGGCCGACGCCGAGCGCGGGCACGAGCAAGAGGCCGAAGCTCGCCCAAACGAGGCCACGCGGGCCGCCGAGTGCCAAGAGGGCGGCCGCGAGCAAAGCTCCCAGCACGGCGGTCACCACGGGCTGCACGAGCGGGCTTTTACTCAGGCGGGTGGCGGCGCGCCAGCGGGTGCGCTCGATCGTAGGATTGCGTGAGGTTGGTCAGCGAGAGGTGGGTGTATTTTTGGGTGGTCGCCACGCTCTCGTGCCCCAAAAAGTCCTGAATCGCGCGCAAATCGGCGCCACCTTCGAGCATGTGCGTCGCCGCCGAGTGACGCAGCGCGTGGGGATGCACGTCGGGGCGCCCGAGCGCAACGGCACCGTAGCGCTGCACCGCGGCCTGAACCTGACGTGTCCCGAGGCGCCGCCCCTGAAGACCGAGGAAGAGCGCCCGATCCGCCTGGCCCGCCGTGCGCGGGCGGAGGAGCTCAGAGCGGACGGCGAGATAGCGCTCGATCGCGTCACGCGCGGGACGTCCGAGCGGAACCACGCGTTCTTTGCGACCCTTGCCGAGCACGCGCACGCGCAGCGCCGAAAGATCGATCGAGCCCAGGTCGAGCGACACGACCTCGCTCACCCGCAATCCCGCACCGTACAAGAGCTCCAGGATCGCCGTGTCCCGGGCCCGCACGGGGGCGCGCGATTCTACTTCGGGTCCGCTCATCAGGCCCGCCGCAGAGTCAGCCGAGAGGACGAGCGGCAGGCGCTGCCGCAGCTTGGGCATCGCCAGCGCGCGAGCGGGATTGTCCGTCACTTTGCCGCGGGTCTCGAGGAAGACGAAAAACGCCCGCACGCTGCCGAGCTTGCGCGCCAAGCTGCGCGTCTTGAGGGTGCCGGACAGCGAAGAGAGCCAGAGCCGCAGCTCCTGGCGTCCGATGGCACCACCCTGCGCGCCAGCGGCCGTGCGCAAGAAGGCAAACAGCTGCTCGAGATCGCCAGCGTAAGCCAGGACCGTGCGCGGCGAGTACCCACGCTCGTACGTCAGGTACTTGCGGAACGGCTCGAGCTCGAGCTCGAGCTCGTTCATCGCGCCGTCTTCTGGGCCCGGAGGCGGCCGAGCTCCGTGTTGGCCAGCTCGCCGAAGGGCGCCGGGCCACGACCAGGGTAGTCGGTCTGCTCGTCGAGCAAGCGGAGCGCGTCCCAAGCCAGACGCGCGAGATCCGGGCGGCCTTCTGCGGCCGCGCCGCGGGCGATGGCTTCCAGGCGCGCCGTAGCCCGAGCCACATGCTCCGAGCCTGGCACATAGGCGAGACCGGCTGCCTTGGCCTCCCACACGGCCACGCGCAGCTCCCCAGCGTGAAACGCGCGATCGCTCTCGATCATCCTGGCTTCGCCGCGACGCACCAAAACGACGGCCAGAACCAAAACGCCCAGCGCCAGCGCGAAGCCGACCGACACGATGCTGCGGAGCCAGCCGGCCAAAAGTGGAGCGTCCGCTGCCGAGTCCGTTTCCAGCATCACAAGAAGTCCCTCCGCCGAAAGATCAGCGCCGCGAGCGTGAGGAGGCCCACGCTCCAAGCGCCAGCCTGCAGCGCTGCAAAGCCGGCGTAGCCGAGCAGCGAGACGCCGGCCGCCTCCCCGGTTAGGAGCTCCCGGGCCGGCACGTAGACCATCAGGTTCGGGAATCCGCGGCTCAGCACGATGCCGACCTGCTTGATCGTCGGCCCGAACATCGCCTCCGGCAAACGGGCGAGCGTGTCTGCCGAGCGCCCGACCAAGAACACGGAAATGGTGAAGATGCTCGTCAAGAAAGGCGACGAGAACGCCGCAAACGCGAGACAGATGCAGGTCACGATGCTCACCTCGAGCGTCGTGAACAGTCCTTGCCCTACGATCACGGCACGCTCGCTCACCGCGTCGGAGGCAAACCAGACGCCAGTGGCGAGCAGGACGCCGGCCAGGGGCAACGGCAACCAGGTGCGAGTGCGCGGCAGGCGCCAGCCGATCAGCACGGCCAGAGCGATTTGCACGGCGGGAATGGCGATGGACGCCGAGAGCGATCGCGTCTCGATGCCGCCAATGGCAAACAGCAAGAGCCCGGAATTGAGGCCGATGAATGCCACGAGCACGAGCAAGGTGCCGAGGTATTTGCCCACCAGATACTCCCAGCGTTCGATGGGTCGCGCCAGGATGGGAAAGAGCGTCTTGAGCTCGAGCTCGCGGTAGAGCGACGTAGCGCCAAGGATGATGGCGACGATGATCGAATAGAGCGAGATCGAGGCGGCGCCGAGGTCGGACACCACCTTGCTCTGATTGCGCAAAGCGTACGCTCCGACGATGAGCGAGTAGCCGGAGGTGCCGACGGCCAGCGCGATGAGCCCGTGCAGGATCTTGGCACGCACCGCCTCGCGGTAGGTGTTTTCGGCAATGGTCAGGATGCGGAGCAAGGCCATCGCGGCGATCTTGGCATGTCAGGTGGTCGACTGAAAACGAAGCGAACTAGCCCACGGGTGGTGCGGGCGGGGACAGGTCCACCCGCGCTAGTCGGGCCAGTCCGGCCAAAACGACGTCCGCAGGCTCGCCTTCGATGCGCATCGCGCGCAGGAGCTCTTCGATGGAGCTCGGGGTGACCGACGCGCTCTCCGAGCCTGGCAAGAGCGGGCCTTCGAGCGCGGGCGCCGGCTGCAGGCGCTGCATGTTGAAGCTCGATCGGCGCTCCGGCGCGGGCGCGGGCAGCGTCTCGACCGCGGTCGTGACCCGCGTCAGGGCCTGATCGAACTCGTCGTCCGCCTGTGCCTGCCCGGTCGGCCAAACCCCGGACGCGGGCACGGGGATCTGAGTGACCGGCTCGGCAAAGAGCGAGGGCACCTCGTCCACGATCTCCCAGGCGTCATGCCCGTCGGAAGGAGAGTCTTCGGGCGGCGCCGGCTCGGTGAGCAGGGGCTGGGACGGCCACGGCTCGGGCAAGGTGGGGGGCGGCTGACTCGGCTGGAAGTGGCTGGCTACGAGCTCCGGGGCGACCGCAATTTCGGGCAGCGTGGGCCTGGCCCAAGAGATCTCGGGCAGCGTGGCAGGCGACCAAGCTGGAGCCGCGACCTCGGCCTGCACGACCGGGCGGGCATCGACCTCGATGGTGGCGGCATGCAGGTGTTCGCGAGCCAGGCTGCGGCGCGTCTCACGGACCAGGCGTGAGAGCGAACGCTTGGCCGCACGGCGGTTGACGGGCACGAGCGCCGCTTCGAGCTCCGTCACCAGATGCCCGAGGCCACACGGCTCACGCGTCGCCACCCGCGCCAGGTTGGGGAACGGCGTGCGGAGGAGAGTGAGCAGCTGACCGAGCAGTTGGCGCAGGCTCTGCTCGGCTTCGAGCTCGGTGACGATGGTGGCGTCGAGCACGACGTCGCCCTCACCGGTGACCATGACGCCATCCAGGTCGGCCACACGCGGCACGGCCACCGCGCGATCACAGACGCCCAAGATCAGATAGCCAACGCTTTCTCCGACCAAGGAGGCGTCGCCGTAGCGCACAGCGAGGACGATCTCGCGCAGTGTCGCGTTCAATTCGGATCCCTCCGCATGACGACCCCACGCTCGGCCAAGAAGTTGCGGGCTTGGCGAATCGTGAACAGCTGATCGTGGAAGATCGAAGCCGCCAGGGCGGCGTCGGCGCCCCCGACGGTGAGGCCTTCGAGCAAATGTTCCAGCGTGCCAACGCCGCCCGACGCGATGACGGGAACGCTGACGCGCTCGGACATCTCGCGCAGCAGCTCGAGGTCGTAGCCCGAACGGGTGCCATCGCGGTCCATGCTGGTCAAGAGGATCTCCCCCGCGCCGAGCGCGACGCCGCGCTCGGCCCAGTCGACGGCATCGATGCCGGTCGCCTGGCGACCACCGTGGGTGAACACCTCGAACTTCCCAGATGCAGCGCGACGCACGTCGATGGCCAGCACCAACACCTGACGACCCCAAGCGCCAGCCACGTCCTCCAGGAGGGCCGGGTTCTTCACCGCGGCGCTGTTGATGCTGACCTTGTCGGCACCGCTTTCCAAGAGCTGCCGCACATCACCCTTGCTGCGCACGCCTCCCCCAACCGTGAGCGGCGCGAAGACTACGTCCGCCGTGCGGGCGATGATGTCGTAGAGTGCGCGGCGGCCTTCGTGTGAGGCGTCGATGTCGAGGAACGTGATCTCGTCGGCACCTTCCTCGTCGTAACGACGAGCCGCTTCCACCGGGTCACCCGCGTCACGGATGTTGACGAAGTTGACGCCTTTGACGACGCGCCCGCCGCGGACGTCCAGGCAGGGGATGATGCGTTTGGCCAGCACGGGATCTTCCGAGCCACAAATACACAGCCCAGCCCAACTTGGCCAAATCCGGAGATACATTCTGGCCCGCCTGGCGCCGGCGGCTACTTTTGGCTAAGGGCGGCCGATATGGGGGTGTGTTCCAGCTGCCGCAAGCCGGTCTCCGCCGCCGGTCGCCTCTGCCCCCACTGCGGGACGGAGCTCCCCGGCCGTACCCGCCTTGGCTCGGCCCCGCAGGCTCTGCACGAGGGCGAGCTCGGGACCACGCGGGTCGGCGCGCCGCCGTTCGAGCCGGCAGGGTTCGAGCCGGCGAGCGCTCCGGAGGAGAGCTCCCAGCCGCCCATCGCGCGCCGCTTCGATGCCCAGCCCGGCGAAACCTGGTTCGGACACGTCGATCCGCGGCAGGCCGGACAAGAGCCCGAAGGCGACGCGATGCGCGCAGGGAGCCTCGCCGCGGCCCCGACCACCACCACCCATCGCTCGATCAAGGCGACCCCGACCGAGGAAGCCTGGTTCCGGGTCCGCGGTCCAGCCCCGCCCCGGCTGCGCCCGGTGGCGATTCGGGCTCAGCGTAAGCCGGGGGTCAAAGTCGAGCTCTTGGGCCGATCGCTACCGCTCTGGGCCATCCTCGTCGGGATCGCCCTCGCCGGCGTCAGTGGCGCCGCCCTCGCCCTGTTGGTCCCCGGCCCGCCAGCGCTCCGGGTGATCGGCTTCGAGGTGACCGCGGACGGACAGGACCAGCTGACGGTCAGCTGCGGCGGATGTCGCGACGGGTCGGTCCTGCGCCTGGGCCAGGCGCGCGCGACCATGACGGGCGGCATTGCGCGGCTGGCCGCCGGGGGCCTCTTGGTGGGCGAAAACCGTTTGCCGCTCGAGCTCGTGTCGCCCGACGGCCAGTCGAGCCGGGCCGAGGTCACCGTCGCGCTCGCCTTCCGTGTGAGCACCGACCTGCGCGGCATCACGGAGGTGCCTCCCTACGCCGTCGTGGTCGTCACGGCGCCCCGCGGGACCAGCGTGACGATCGGGGGCGCTCCCGCGTCCGCGGAGCACGGCTTGGTCCGCTCGCGCATCGACCTCGGGAGTGAGGCCAGCGGTCCCGCACGAGCTGCCGTCCCTCTGCACAAGAAGATCCCGGTCCGGGTCCTCGGCCCGGATCTCGAGCGCGACACCCAGGCCACCATCGCCGCCAGCATCGTGCCCCTGGTCCTCGACCAGGCCCCCCTGGGCGTGGAAGCTGGGTCTGCCGTCGTCCTGGGCACCAGCGGGCCCGGCGCCGAGGTGCGGCTCCTCCAGTCGGGGCGGACGCTGGCCCAGGCCCACGCCGACCCGCAGGGGCGCTTCACGCTCCGGGCCCCGGTGGGTGCCCAGGGGCCCGCCGTCGTGGCGGCCACGAGCGCGGGACGTATCTCCCGGCAGGTGGCCTGCCGACTGCCCCCGTAGGCGCCAGAGCGACCGGCGCCTTTTTTGCACCAGTGGGTGGCACCGCCGACCGGGTAGCCCTAGATTGAGGCGTCGAGTAAGTTCACCGGAAAAGACAAAGATGATCTCCATCACGCCATTCGCTGCAGAGAAGGTCAGGGAAATCGCCTCGCAAGAGGGTCTCCAAGGTCAGGGACTGCGCCTGCGCGTCGTCGGCGGCGGCTGCGCCGGCTTCCAGTACGACCTGTACTTCGAAGACAAACCGACGGACATGGACGAGTCGTTCGAGTCGAACGGCGTGGCGATGTTCATCGATCCGCTGAGCTACCAGTACCTGGACGGCACCGAGATCGACTACGTCGAGGGCGCCTACGGGTCGGGCTTCAAGTTCGGCAATCCGAACGTGACCAGCACCTGCGGCTGCGGTTCGTCGTTCTCGGCCTGAGGCTTGCCAGGATCGCTCCCGCCGTGGGACCGTCCGATCGAGCAGGTGGTCCAGGCAATCGCCGGGCGCACATCCGTGTGCGCCGGGAGGAAAGTCCGGGCTCCACAGGGCAGAATGCCGGGTAACGCCCGGTGAAGGAAACTTCGAGGACAGCGCCACAGAAAACAAACCGCCGACCACTCGGTCGGTAAGGGTGAAACGGTGGGGTAAGAGCCCACCGCGCCTCCGGTAACGGTAGGCGGCACGGCAAACCCCATTCGGAGCAAGGTCAAGCAGAGGGCGCCAAGAACGGCCCGTTCGATGCCCTCGGGTCGACCGCTCGAGCCACTCGGCAACGTGTGGCCTAGAGGAATGATTGCCAGCGAGCGCTCGGGTGACCGGCGCACGTGCACAGAACCCGGCTTACGGATCACCTGCTCCACGCCAGCTTCGGCTGGCGTGCCTATTTCTGCGCCACGCTTTCAGAACATCGAACCGAGCGCCACGCCCACGGCGAGGGAAATGACCAGGCCGACGAAGAGCGGCGCCCATTGGCTGCTCGGCTCGGGCCGCCGCGGGCTCGGCGCCAGCCGGACGCGCTTTTCTGGCAACGCGGTGGCCGGGCGACTGGAGGCCGCCTCCTCGCCGAGGTAGCCGAAGCCCAGCCGTTCCTCGAGCGTCGGCCCGACGGAATCGAGCGCGAGTGGATCGACTGCTGGGGCCATCCGTGGTGGCGGCACGGACAGCCGAGCCAAGAGGGCGGCGAATTCCGCCACCTGACTCAGGCGCTGCCAAGCCTGCTCGCCGGGGCGCCACACGTAGGTGCGTGGTCCGACTTCGCCCCGCTGGACGCGCTGAGCGAGCTCATCTGCCTCGAGCGGCCCCAGCGGCTGACCGCGAACGGCCACGTAGTACTGGCCTTGGCTGAGGTCGGCGGGGAGCGGCGGCGGAAGACTGGGCCTCACCGATGCCGGACTCACGCCGTCACTCGCTGCCGCCTGCGCGAGGCTGAGCGACAGCACCAGGCGGTCCGACGAGATGCTCCGCGGCGGCCCGCTGCTCGTCGCTTGCTGGCTGGGACGTCGACCCTGGATCGGGATGTCACCACGACACCGGTGACAACAGAGCTTGAGCGTACGGCCGATGACATCCCCGTCGGGAACAAAGTACTTCGCCTGGCAAGCCGGACAGGAGAAGTTCATGGTGCTCGGGGCACCCCCCGGGGGGGCGCAGTTCAGAGTAGACTCAGCAACTGTTTCTTGACGCTTTCGCGCGTGGCATCGTCTGGTGCGATCACGGCTGCCTTGTGCCAGGACTCAGCCGCCTTGTTCTTGAACCCAGCCTTTTGATAGAGGATGGCTAGGTTCTTCACCGCCGGGAAATGGCGCGGATTGATGCCCACGGCCTGCTCGAGCGCGGCGATGGCATCGAAGATCTGACCCTTCCTGCCGAACAAGAGCCCCAGGTGGAAGTGAAGCCGATAGGCGAGCGGATCGATTTCGACCCCCGACTTCATGAAGGCGATGGCCTCGTCCAACCGACCTTCCTTGTAGGCGGCCACGCCCTTTTTCAGGGCTTGCTCGGCCTTTTGATGCATCGCCTCCAGGTCGACCTCGGGGCGCGCCAGCTTGCCCGCGAGCGCGGCCTCGACCGCCTCGACCACGGCCGCGATCTTGAACGGCTTCTCGAGGAAAGCCTCGACGCCGCACGACGCCTTCAAGTCCTCGGCATAGTGCCAGCCGCGATACACCGCACTCACCATCACGATCGGAATGTGCCCGTAGCGTTTGCTGCCCTTGATTCGGCGCGCGATGTCGAAGCCGTGCACCGTCGGCAGCATCGCATCGAGCAGGATCAAGTCCGGCGTGTGTTCCTTGACCATGCGCAGCGCCAGCGCGCCATCGTCGGCCTGCAGCACGCGGTAGCCCTTGCCGACCAAGAGGCGCTCGAGCAGGCGCCGAATTTCGGCCTCGTCGTCGACCACGAGGACGGTGCCGTGCACGACGGCTGGTCCACCCGACGGCTTGGGCGGGATGTCCATGACGACACTGAGCTCGGAGTTGAGGTCCCCGAAGTCCTCGTCGGAGACGTCGGGCTCGTCCGCCGTCTTGTCGAGGGTGACCCCGAGCGGCTGGTGTCCGAGCGGCGGGGTGAGCGAACGCTTGGACGGACTGCTGCTCGATCGCGACTTCTGAGGCGGCAGTGGAGTGTCGTCGGCGTCTGCGAAGTGATCCTTGTAGGTGACGGTGGGCACCGGCGCCGGGGCCATGCGCCCCTGGCTCTCGCTCGCGTCGATGGGGATGAGCACCGGATCGCTGGAGGGAGGGCCAGACGGCTCGATCGTAGCGACGCGAAGTCCGGCATTCGGCTCCGGCTCTTCGCCGATGTCCTCGAGCTCGAGCCCCGTCGTCCCTACCCGAGCAGAACCTGTCTGAGCCGGACCGGGCAAGGTCAGGCTCGCGTCCAGGTCTTCGGCGCCATCGTCCGTCTCGGTCACGTCGCCGGCGACATCGCCCAGAGGGCCCTCGACGAGTCCCGGTGGTGGTGGCGGCAAGGATGACTGCCGGTTCGTCGGCAACGGTTCGCTCATCTGAGCGATGTCTTCCGCACTGAGTCCGAGCTTTGCGAGCGTTTCCGCTGGGCAGCGTGGCCCGATGAAGTAATTGTCGCCGCGCGCCTTACGTGCGTAGGCCTGTTCGATGGTCGCCGAGAGCGGTCGTTCGAGTGCGACGTAGGGGTAGACGCGCTTGCCGGTGACGAACTCGAGCTCGTCGATGACCTTCTTCTCTTTGGGGTTCGCCATGGCGACGAACAACCGTTCCCCGCGAGACAAGACCGGCAAGATGAGGTGACGCTGGGCGATCTCGCGCGGCAAGAGATCGAGGTCGGAGAGCTTGACGCACACCTGCTCGAGGTCGATGCCCGGGATGCCATGCTGCTCGCTCAGCGCCTTGAGCGCGGCCAGGCCGGAAATCGTTCCCTTTTCCGTGAGCCGTGAAGCCAAACGCCCGCCCCCGGCATGAAGCTCCTTCTCGAGTTCTTCTGGCGAGATGGCCCTCTGCTTGAGGAGGATGCGGCCGAGCTGCTTCTTTTCGGTCATGAAGGGCGAGAGCGGGCGACGGGTTACTTTAGAATAGCTCAGGTCCGGGGCCGTCCCGAATGGAATTGTCGCCCGGCTCTGCCACGGCTCCGCGGGGCCCTCCTGTCAGGCCGGCCCTGTCAAGAAAGGCGGCGCAGCGCTTCCGCTTGGAATGCCTCGAACACCCCCGCTTCGATGGCCTCTCGCGCCCGGCTCATCAGGCGGCCGTAGAAACGCAGGTTGTGAATGCTGAGCAGCCGATGCGCGAGGATCTCGCCAGCCATGTACAGATGGCGCAGGTAGGCGCGACTGTAGCCACCTGTGCACGCGACGCAGTCGCAGGCCTGGTCGAGTGGAGCCGGGTCGTCCTTGTAGCGCGCGTTCTTGATCACGACCTTGCCCGCCTCGGTGAAGACCTGACCGTTTCGCGCGTTGCGCGTCGGCATCACGCAGTCGAACAGATCGATGCCGACACCCACCGCCCGCAGGAGGTCGGCGGGCGTGCCCACGCCCATCAGGTAACGAATGCGCTCGGTGTCGAGCCGGGGCGCGACTTCGGCCAGCGTGCGATGCATCGCGTCGTTCGGCTCACCGACACTGAAGCCGCCGAGGGCGAGTCCCTCGAACGGGAGTTTGCTGAGCTCGCTCAGGTGACGCAGCCGAAGCTCCACGTCGGTGCCACCTTGCACGATGCCGAACACCGCCTGGCCTGGGCGACGCGCGACCAGGCAGCGCTCCGCCCAGCGCGTCGTGCGCTCGAGCGCGGCCAGGACGACCTCCCGTGGTGAGCCGCCCGGTGGGCACACATCGAGTTGCATGGCGATGTCGGAACCCAGGGCGCCTTGGACGCGCATGGCTTCCTCCGGCGAGAGGAGCAGCTTGCGTCCGTCCTTGTGGGAACTAATCGAAAAGCCGTCCTCCGACAGCTTGGTGCGCGCGCTCAGGGAGAAGGCCTGAAAGCCGCCCGAGTCCGTGACGATGGGGCCTTTGAAGCGAGAAAACTCGTGGAGCCCCCCCAAGCGCTCGACCGTCTCCTCACCCGGGCGGAGCCACAGGTGATACGTGTTCATGATGACCATGGAGGCGCCGGTCTGGGAGACCTCCTCCATCGACAGGGCTTTCACCGTCGCCTGCGTCCCGACCGGCATGAATGCCGGCGTAGCCACGGACCCATGCAGCGTCGTCAGCACGCCGGAGCGCGCACCGTGGCTGTGGGCCAGGGCGCGAAAGCTGACGGTCATCGCGCTGCCTCCTCACCACGCGCCGGGATCCACATCGCATCGCCGTAGGAGAGGAATCGATAGCGCGCGTCGATCGCCGCACGATACGCCGACAGCAGGCGCTCGTGGCCGGCGAAGGCCGAGACCAAAGCCACGAGCGTGCTTTTCGGCATGTGGAAATTCGTGAGCAAGGCATCGACGCTGCGGAAGCGGTAGCCAGGCTGAATCAAGAGGCTCGTGCGGCCGCTCGTGGCTCGGACCTCACCGGGATGCTCGGGATCGGCGGCGGCTTCGAGTGCTCGCACCACCGTGGTGCCAACAGCCACCACGCGCCCCCCGCCCGCGCGCGTCTGTCGTACGGCCTCCGCCAGGCCATCGGAGACGTCGAAAGCCTCGGAGTGCATGGCGTGGTCGTCCAGATCGGCGGTCACGACGGGCCTGAACGTGCCAATGCCAACGTGCAAGGTCAGCCGTTCGATCCTCGCGCCGCGCGCCGCCACCTCGCCCAGGAGCTCAGTCGTCAGGTGCAGCCCGGCCGTGGGCGCCGCGGCGGAGCCGAGGTGCCTGGCGAACACCGTTTGATAGCGCGCTTGATCGCGCTCGTCGGCGGCGCGCCGCATGTAGGGCGGAATCGGCAGCTCGCCGTGGCGCTCGAGGAGCGCATCGAGGTCGCCCGGGACGTCGACCTCGAGCAGGCCGCCTTCCTGCTTGGCGCGGACGCAGAGCTGGACCTCCCCCACCGTCAGAGGGTCGCCCGGCCGCAGCGGCCGATTGGCGCGCCCGAGCGCCGTCCAGCGCTGCGTATCGGGCGCCTCGGCTGGGATGCGCTCGAGAAAGAGTAGCTCCACCTTGCCGCCCTCGTCGTTCTGACCGAGCGTGGCCGACCTGCGACAATAGAGCCGAGCGGGACGGACCTTGGTCTCGTTGAGCACCAGGAGGTCGCCGGGTCCGAGCTCACGCGGAAAGTCCCGCACCAAGCCGTGCTCGAGCGTGTCCTTGCGGACGATGCACATGCGCCCGCCATCTCGAGCTGCCAAGGGTGCGGACGCAATCAGCTCCTCGGGCAGGACGTAGTCGAACAGATCGGTGCGCACGGCTCTGCTTCGGAGGAGGTTCAGCTGCGGGTGAGCTCAGTCGAAGGTGACGCCGAGCCGAGTCATCTTGCGCCACAGGGTCGTGGCACTGATGCCGAGCGCCGTGGCGGCCTTTTCTCGATTGCCCGCGCTAGTGCGCAGAGCGTCTTCGATCGCGACCTTCTCGGCGCGATCCACGATCCCCGCTAGCGTCCGGTCGGCCGCCTCTTCCTTGTGCGGAGCGACCTCGGGCAAGATGTCGTCCAGCGTAATCACACCGCCCGAAGCCAAGGCCACCGCCTGCTCGACCATGTTCTCGAGCTCGCGCACGTTGCCGGGGAACGGATAGGCCTGCAGCTTTTCGATGATGCCGTCGGCGAGCCGCGCGCGCAGGCCCATCTTGTGGCTGTAAGTGACCAAGAAGTGGTCGACGAGCAGCGGAATGTCCTCGGGCCGTTCGCGCAGTGGCGGCAGCTTGAAGCGCGCGACGTTGAGCCGATAGAAGAGGTCTTCACGAAAGCGCTTGGCTTCCACTGCCTCTTGCAGCTCCACGTTCGTGGCAGCAATGACGCGCACGTCCACCTTGATCGCGCGATTGTCGCCGACCCGTCGCACTTCGCCTTCCTGAATGGTGCGCAAGAGCTTGGCTTGGAAGGCCATGGTCGTTTCGGCGATCTCGTCGAAAAAGAAGGTGCCGCCGTCCGCCTCTTCGAGCAGGCCCTTGCGCGAGGTCGTGGCGCCGGTGAACGCGCCGCGCGCGTGGCCGAACAGCTCGCTCTCGAGCAGCGTCTCGGTGATGGCGGCACAGTTGACCGGAATGAACGGGCGATCGGCGCGGCGACTGTTGGCATGAACCGCGCGCGCGATCAGCTCCTTGCCCGTCCCGCTCTCACCGGTGATGAGCACCGTCACGTCGGTGGGGGCGATGCGCACCACGCGCGAGAGAAGGTTTCGCACTGCCCCTGAGCGACCGATGATGTTCTCGAAGCCGTAGCGCTCGCGGAACTCCTGGGCGAAGGCCTCGACTTGGCCGCGCAGGCGCCGGCTTTCCAGAGCCTTTTCGACCTTCAGCACCAGCTCCTGCTCGCTGAAGGGCTTCTGCAAGTAGTCGAACGCGCCCAGGCGCATCGCTTCGACGGCGGATTCGATGGTGCCGTACGCGGTCATCACGATGACCTCGGTACGAGGCTGGGCTTCCTTCACCGCGCGCAGGACCGCCAAGCCATCGGGAGTGCCCAGGCGCAAGTCGGTGATGACGACGTCGTAGCCCTCCGATGCGCCCATTTCTGCGCCCTGGACTCCATCTGCCGCCTCGTCGACGTCGAACCCGCTGCCCTTGAGCAACATCGAGAGCGTCGTGCGCATGTTTCGTTGATCGTCGACGACCAAAATGCGCACAGGGCTCTCCCCCGGACTCGATGCCAAAGCCGATTCGCTCACGCCCGATGCCTACTGTGATTCTGCGGGGTTGAAAATGCGGCTGTCGGCCTGCCGACCGAACGGGGCCGAGGACGATCGCTGGCCCTCGGTGGGGACTTCTGGTAACCGCGCACGCATGACGACCAACCTCGATGCGCTGCTCACGGACCCGAGCCGGCGACCCGCCCTGGTGCGCGACCTCGCCCGGGTGGTGGAAGAGGAAGTCGCGTCGAAAAAGGGCCTTTCCGGCATCGCGCTCAAGGCGACCTTCGGCCTCGTGACCGGCGTGCGCCCCGGTTTCCTAGCCGAGGCCGTCGACTACCTCCTCGATGGCTCCGTGGCGGGGCTGCGCCCCTTGATCGAGGTGGGTGCAGGGCAAGGCCAGGGCGTGGCAGCAGCCTTGCGGGCCAACCCGCCCGCCACCGCGAGCGCCCTTCTGCGGGTCGTCGACGATCGGATCAGCCGCTCCAAGAACCAAACCCTTCGCAAGGCCTACGAAAAACTCCGCGGGTCGGCGCAGAAGCAGGTCGAGGAGGCTGTCCCCCGGCTGGCCGACACCCTCGAGCGACACGTTCCCTAGTTAACTGCTCATCCGAGCAGTCATCCGAGAAGAGGGAGTAATCCCTACTTTTTCCATCGGAAAAGCGTGGTATTGCGCTAGTCCAAGTTTCGGGCAGGCTTCGCGGCCCAACGTTCAAAGCAGTTTCCCCATGAACTCCCCCTTGGCAGTCAAGAAGGTGGCACAGGCCACCGTTCGCTTCGCCGGCGACTCCGGCGACGGCATGCAGATCACCGGTAGTCAGTTCACATCGTCGACGGCCCTCGCCGGTCACGACCTGGCGACGTTCCCCGACTTCCCTGCCGAGATTCGCGCCCCAGCCGGAACGCTGTACGGCGTCTCGGGCTTCCAAATCCATTTCGCGGGTGAAGACGTCTTCACTCCGGGCGACGCGCCCGACGTGCTCGTCGCCATGAACCCGGCGGCGCTGAAGACCAACCTCAAGGATTTGATCAAGGGCGGGCTGCTCGTCGTCAACAGCGGCGCCTTCAACTCGGCCAACTTGAAGAAGGCTGGCTACGAGCACAATCCGATCGAGGACGGCTCCCTCGCTGCTTACGATCTCTTGTCGATCGACATCAGCAAGCTCACGCAAAACGCCGTGAAGGACGCTGGCGTCTCCAACAAGGAGGCGGGCCGTTGCAAGAACTTCTGGACGCTCGGCCTGATGTTCTGGATCTACGGGCGCGAGCTCGACACCACGGTGAAATGGCTGGAGGCGAAATTCGCCAAGGAGCCGGCGCTGGCGCTGGCGAACGTCCTCGCGCTCAAAGCGGGCTTTGCCTACGGCGACACGGCTGAAATCAGCCACCAGCGCTACGAGGTGGGCAAGGCGCCGACGGCACCGGGCAAGTATCGGAACATCGGCGGCAACACCGCCACGGCCTGGGGTCTAGTGGCGGCCGCCGAGCTCACCGGCGTGCCGATGGTGATGGGCGCCTACCCCATCACACCCGCCAGCGACATTCTGCACGAGCTCAGCCGGCACAAGGCCTTCGGCGTCACCACCATTCAGGCCGAGGACGAGATCGCCGCCATCTGCGCTGCGATTGGCGCCGCGTACGCCGGCAACATCGGAGTCACGGCCACCAGCGGCCCCGGCATGGCTCTGAAGACGGAAGCCATGGGCCTCGCCGTCGCCACCGAGCTCCCGCTGATCATCATCAACATCCAGCGCGGAGGACCGAGCACGGGTCTTCCCACCAAGACCGAGCAAGCCGACCTGCTCCAAGCGATCTACGGCCGCAACGGCGAAGCACCCATCTGCGTGATCGCCGCCCAGAGCCCCGGAGACTGCTTTTACATGGCCATCGAGGCCGTGCGCTTGGCCACCAAGTACATGACGCCGGTCATCCTGCTCACCGACGGTTACATGGCCAACGGCGCCGAGCCCTGGAAGATCCCCAATGTGGCCGATTTGCCCAAGCTCGAGGTGAATTTCCGCACGGATCCCGAGGGTTTTCACCCCTTCGTGCGCAACCCGGAGACGCTCGCCCGCGCCTGGGCGAAGCCCGGCACGCCCGGCCTGCGTCACCGCATCGGCGGCCTCGAGAAGTCCTACGAGACGGGGCACATCAGCTACGACCCGCAGAACCACGAGAAGATGAGCCACGTGCGGCGGGACAAAATCCGCGGCATCGCCAAGGACATTCCCCTGCAGGGTATCGAGGAAGGTGCCGAGTCCGGCAAGCTCCTGGTCCTCGGCTGGGGCTCCACGTACGGCGCCATTCGCGCGGCTGTGCGCCGCAGCCGGCAGGCGGGTTTGGACGTTTCGCACGCCCACGTCCGCTACATGAATCCGCTGCCCTCCAACCTTGCGGAGCTCATCGGCCGCTTCGACAAGGTGCTCGTACCGGAGCTGAACCTCGGCCAGTTGGCGCGCGTTCTGCGCGCCGAGCTATCCGTCAAGGTCGAGTCTTTCACCAAGATCCAGGGCCAACCGCTGCGCATTTCGGAGCTCGAAGCGCGCATCAAGGCCGAGCTCGGCTGAGCTTTCGTCCGAACGAGAATCGTCATGTCGAACCTGATCGATCCCGCAAAACTCACGAAGAAAGACTTCGAGACGGACCAGGACGTCCGCTGGTGCCCCGGCTGTGGGGACTACAGCATCTTGGCCAACGTGCAGAAGGTCATGCCCGAGTTCGGCATCCTGCCGGACAACATGGTGTGGGTGAGCGGCATCGGCTGCTCGAGCCGCTTTCCGTACTACATGGACACGTACGGCTTCCACACCATCCATGGCCGTGCTCCGGCCTTCGCCATGGGCATCAAGGCCGCCAACCCGAAGCTCTCGGTGTGGATGGCAACCGGCGACGGTGATGGCCTCTCCATCGGTGGCAATCACCTGATGCATGCGCTGCGCCGCAATATCGACGTCAAGATGCTGATGTTCAACAATCGCATCTATGGCCTCACCAAAGGCCAGTACTCGCCGACCAGCGAGGTCGGCAAGGTCACCAAGAGCACGCCCTTCGGCTCGGCCGACCAGCCCATCGATCCGGCGAGCTTCGCGCTCGGCGTCGGCGCAAGCTTCGTCTCCCGCAGCATCGACACGGATCCCAAAGGCCTCTCCGAGGTGCTGCGTCGCCAGGCCGCCCACCGCGGAGCCTCGTTCAACGAGATCTACCAAAACTGCAACGTCTTCAACGACGGCGCCTTCGACTCCTTCCGTGAAAAGGACGGTCACGACAAGCGCCTCTACGTGCAGCACGGTCAGCCGCTCTTGTTCGGACAAGACAACCAGAAGGGCCTGCGCCTGAACCCGCGCACGCTCACCGTCGAGGTCATCACGCTGGGCCAGCCGCTCGAGGGTGGTCGTCCGGCCGAGGTCGCCGACGTTCTGGTGCACGACGAGACCAACCAGACCATCGCCTTCCTCCTGGCCCGCATGCCCTTCCCGGACTTCCCGGTCGCCCTCGGCGTCCTCTACGCCGTGGCCCGCCCGACCTACGACGACCCGCTCATCGCCCAGGCCGAAACGGCCAAAAAGAAGAAGCCCTCGCTGACGGCCCTCCTCGAAGGCGGGTCCACCTGGACCGTCGGCTGAGGGGCTCCGAAGGGCCCGAAATTGCACTGGCACAGCGTGGCCGCTTGCACTAGGGTCCCGCCCCCTTCAGAAGGAATTTCCCCATGGCAACTCCCCAGGACGCCCGCGCACGTCGCCGCCAGAAGGCCCGCCGTGCCAAGAAGAACTCCGAATGGCTCGCGAAGCGCGCTCAGGAAAACGAGAGCGCCAGCGCCCCGCGTACCCCGCCCAAGACGGCGACCTGAACCCTCGGTAGAGTCTGCCCCGGCCCGCCGGGCCTGCACGGAAGGCGCTGCCTGCCCCTGCTCGGCCCTTTCTGCGAGGCAGGCTCGACACCCGAGCGGTCTGGTTCCAGGATGAACGCGCATGGGAGCCGGTCAGCGCCCATCCAAGAACCCGGATTCGGATCTCGTCCTCGATGAAAGGGCGAAGACGGCGCAGCCGCGCCGCTACGTCGTCATATTTCACAACGACGACTACACCACGCAGGAGTTCGTCGTCGAAGTTCTGATGTCGATGTTCCACAAGGACGCGACCGCCGCTACGCAGATCATGCTGCAAGTGCACCACCGCGGCTGGGGCGTGGTCGGGACGTACAGCCGAGACGTCGCTGAATCGAAGGTGGCACAGGTCACCGCCTACGCACGTGCAAAGGGGCATCCGCTCAAGGCCACGAGCGAACCAGAAGGGTACGAGGGCTAGCCATGAAACTCAGCACCGGACTCGAAATTGCCATGAACCTCGCCCTGCGCGAGGCCGAACGGCGGCGCCACGAATGGGCCACGATCGAGCACCTGCTCTACGCGCTCCTGCACGACGAGGACACGGCCAAGGTGCTCAAGAAGTCGGGCGCCAAGCTGGACAAGCTACGTGCCGGACTCGAGCGGGTACTAACCGACGAGCAGGAAAGCTTGCCCGAGGACGCCCAAGTTGGCCCGCAACCCACGCGGGGCTTCGAACGCGTGCTCGAGCGCGCCGCCTTTCACGTGCAGTCGAGCGGCAAGGACGAGCTCAAAGGCGAAAACGTGCTGGTCTCGATCTTCGCCGAACGCGACTCCTCGGCGGTGGCGCTCTTGCACGAGGCGGGCACGAGTCGCCTGGACGTCGTCAACTACATCTCACACCGCGTCGGCAAGGACGACGAGGAGCGGGGGCTCACCCACAGCGGCGAGGGCGAGGACGGTGACGAGGAGGGCGAAGAAGACCCGCTCGAGCGCTTCGCCACTCTGCTCAACCGCCGGGCCAAGAACGGCGAAATCGAGCCGCTGGTGGGCCGGGAAAAGGAAGTGCGGCGCACGATTCAGGTGCTGGCCCGCCGCCGCAAGAACAACCCCCTCTTGGTCGGCGACGCGGGCGTCGGCAAGACGGCCATCGTCGAGGGCCTCGCCGCCAAGGTGGTCAATGGCGAAGTGCCCGAGGCGCTCAAGGACGCACAGATCTACGCCCTGGACATGGGAGCTCTGGTCGCCGGCACCAAGTTCCGCGGCGACTTCGAGAACCGGATGAAGGCCGTCATCACGCGTGTGGAGAAGGTGCCAGGCGCCATCTTGTTCGTCGACGAGCTGCACACCGTCGTCGGCGCCGGTGCGGCCAGCGGCGGCACGATGGACGCGGCGAATCTGCTCAAGCCGGGCCTATCCTCCGGGAAGTTGCGGGTGATCGGCGCGACGACCTTCGAGGAGTATCGAAGCCACGTCGAAAAGGACAAGGCGTTCGCGCGGCGCTTCCAGAAGATCGAAGTGCTCGAGCCCTCGGTGGAGGACACCATCGCCATCCTCGAGGGTTTGCGCCCGAGGTACGAGGAGTTTCACCGCGTCGTCTACGAAGCGGGCACGATGGATGCGGCGGCACGCCTGGCCGACAAGCACCTGCACGACCGCAAGCTGCCGGACAAGGCCATCGACCTGATGGATGAGGCCGGAGCGGACGCGAAGCTCGAGGTCGGAGTCGGTGCCTTGGTCGGCGTCGAGCGCATCGAGGCCGTCCTGGCTCGGATGGCCCAAATCCCCGCCAAGCAGGTCTCCTCGAGCGACAAGCAGGCGCTCATCAACCTGGAGCAAGAGCTCAAGCGCGTGGTGTTCGGCCAGGATCGAGCCATCGAGGAGCTGGCCACGGCCATTCGCCTGGCGCGCGCCGGGCTGCGTCCGCCCGAAAAGCCCATCGGTTCGTACCTCTTCACCGGGCCGACCGGCGTCGGCAAGACGGAGGTGACCAAGCAGCTCGCCAAGATCATGGGCATCGAGCTGATTCGCTTCGACATGAGCGAGTACATGGAGCGCCACACCGTCTCGCGCCTGATTGGCGCGCCCCCCGGCTACGTCGGTTACGACCGCGGGGGCCTGCTCACCGAGGCCGTCGCCAAGACGCCCCACGCCGTGCTCCTGCTGGACGAAATCGAGAAGGCGCACCCGGACGTGTTCAACGTGCTGCTCCAGATCATGGATCACGGCACCTTGACCGACAACAACGGCAAAAGAGCCGATTTCCGCCACGTGGTCGTGGTCATGACCAGCAACGTCGGCGCTGCCGACCTGGCGCGTAAGCCCGTCGGCTTCGGCACCAGAACGAGCCAGGGACGCGACGATCTGGCCTTCAAGGCCACGTTCAGCCCCGAGTTCAGAAATCGCCTCGATGCGCGCATCGCCTTTGCTCCCCTCCTTCCAGAGGTCATGGGCCAGGTGGTCGACAAGAACATGGTCGAGCTCACCGCACAGCTGGCCGATCGCAACGTCACCGTCGAGCTCACGCCAGCCGCTCGCCAGTATCTGGCCGAGAAGGGCTACGACGAGCAGAACGGCGCTCGGCCCTTGGCGCGCCTGATCCAGGACGAGATCAAACGGCCGCTCAGTAGCGAAGTGCTGTTCGGGGCGCTCGAAAAGGGTGGGCACGTCACCATCGACGTCAGCAAGATTGCTTCCGGAGAGGACAAGCTGGTCTTCTCCTTCTCGGCGCCCAGCGCCGCAGATTCGGGCGAGCTCCTGCACTGAGCCCTTGCTCTGAGCTCCTACAGTAGGCGCGTGCGACCACTGATCGCCATCGACCGCGGCGGCACCTTCACCGATGCCGTCTTGTGGGACCAGGTCACCGGCGAGCAGCGACTGACCAAGGTCCTGTCCGGGCCCAACTCGCCGCTGACGGCAATTCGGCACCTGCTCGGCCTCGGTCCAGACGACGCCATCCCGCCCTGCGACGTCCGCCTCGGCACGACCGTCGCCACCAATGCGCTGCTCGAGCGCAAGGGCCGTCCGACGGGCCTCATCATCACGCGCGGCTTCAAGGACCTCCTCTGCATCGGGACCCAGGCCAGGCCCCACCTGTTCGAGCTCGACATCCAGCGCCCCGAGCCGCTCTACCGCGCGGTCGCCGAGGTCGACGCGCGTCTGACTGCCAGCGGACAAGTGCTGCTACGCCCCCGCCAGAGCGACGCCGAAGCGCTCTACGAGCGCTACCAGAAGGACGGCATCACGAGCTTGGCCATCGTGGTGCTCCACGCTCACAAGAACCCGGAGCTCGAGCTCGAGCTCGGCGATTGGGCGCGCCCCTTTTTCGATTCGATCGTGCTCAGCCATCAGGCAAGCCGCGAGGAAGGCCTACTCGCTCGAGCCTCGACCACCGTCCTCGAAGCCTTCCTCGGTCCCGCCCTCGACCAGCACCTCGCGGACTTGGCAGCGGAGCTGCCAGGTAGCGATCTCTTGGTGATGCAGTCCTCGGGCGGGCTCTCCAAGCCCGAGGCCTTACGCGGACCGGCCGCGCTCTTGAGTGGTCCGGCCGGCGGCGTCGTGGCGGGGGGCCGGATTGCAGAGCGCCTCGGAACCGAGCGCTTGATCACACTCGACATGGGCGGCACATCGACCGACGTGAGCGTGGTGCCGCTCGGCCCGGACTTGGTGCTCGAGTCCGAGCTGGCTGGCGTCACGGTACGCTCGCCGATGGTCGACGTCCGCACCGTGGCGGCGGGGGGCAGCTCCATCTGCTCGTTCGACGGACATTCGCTCACGGTGGGACCGGACAGCGTGGGCTCGAGGCCGGGCCCCCTTTGCTTCGGAAGTGCGGAGGCGAGCGAGCTGTCCTTGACCGACGTCGACCTCTTGCTCGGACGCCTGGCCCCCGACTGCTTCCCCATCCCCTTGAGCTTCGAGCCAGCACGGGCGGGGGCGCTCCGAGTGCTGGAGCGGGTCCACGCGACCGGTCACCAGCTCACCTTGCGTGACCTCTTGCTCGGCTTCCGGCGCATCGCGGCGGCTCACATGGCCGCGGCCATCCGACAGGTCACGGTCGATCGGGGCCTGGACCCACGGGCCTCGCCGCTGCTCGTGTTCGGCGGAGCGGCGGGTCAACATGCCTGCGAGGTCGCGCGAGCGCTCGGCGTGACTCGGATCGTCGTCCACCGCGCGTCCAGCGTGCTCTCGGCGCTCGGTATCGCTTTGGCCGACGAGACGGCCCTCGAGAGCTCCGATGCCGGGCGCGTCCGGTTGGACGACCTAAAGGGTCCTGAGGCAGAACGAGCCTATGTCGAGCTCGAAGCGCGCGCCCGCGCCCGACTCGCGGGTTCCGCGAGCTCGGCCGAGTGGGAGCGAGCCGCACTTTTGGCGTATCGCGGGACCAGTACGGCCCTGCCCGTAAGCTTCGACACGCCCGAGCGCATGCTGGCCGAGTTCGAACGCGCGCATCGGCAGAAG
>Ga0164309_10000478_pt1 | contig 21990 bp, 22 predicted proteins | sample Whisoiple_247_MG_FD_109984 | JGI IMG/M metagenome (GOLD analysis project Ga0164309, IMG submission 109984) | Soil microbial communities amended with fresh organic matter from upstate New York, USA - Whitman soil sample_247_MG | ecosystem: Environmental > Terrestrial > Soil > Unclassified >...
CCACACCGGCCCTGGCCACACCGGCCAAGCCCATGCCGAGGGCAGTCGTCTGGAGGGCGTGGTCTCGGAGACCTTGCGCCGGCTCGTCGAGGCCGGCCTCGGGCGGCTCGCCGAACAGCCAGAGCAGCTCAAGCAGCGCCTGGCGGAGATGAAGATCCCGCGCGAGGCGTGGAGTGCCATCCTGGGTCAGCTGGACGACAAGAAGAGCGGCCTCTACCGGCTCCTGGCCAAAGAGATCCGCGATTTCCTCGAGAACACGAACTTCGCAGCAGACCTGGCGAAGGCGCTCACCACCCTTTCGTTCGAGATCAAGACCGAGGTACGTTTCGTCCCCACCGACGCAGGCGCCAAACCGAAGGTCCAATCGTCCGTTCGAGTCAAACAACATGATGGAACCTAGGCGCCCCGGAATTTCCCCCACGTCCAAGAAGCTCACCGCCGGCAGTGAGATTGATGCGTGGTGCACGCGCTGTCGCATGGATCTCGGTCACCGCATCGTGGCCATGGTCGGCGCAGCACCCAAACGAGTGATCTGCCTCACCTGCGGCTCCGAGCACAATTTCCGTGCTGCTGCCGGCAAATCCAGCGCGGCGGGCAAGCGCGCCGCCGCAGCCCCGCGCTCGGACGACCGAGCCAAGCCCCGCGCCGCCAGCAAGCTGGAGCAAGCGCGAGCCGAGTGGGAGGCCCGCGTGCAGAGCGGCGCGCCGCTGCGCAGCTACGCGCCGACGGACCGCTTCGCGGTGGGTGACGTCTTGCGACACCCGAAGTTCGGGGAGGGCTACGTGCGCTCCCTGATCAGCCCCAACAAGCTCACCATCGCGTTTTCGAGCGGTGATCGAACGCTCATTCACGCGCCCGATCCGTGAGCGCTCCGCGGCGCCGTCACCTCGACCCGCGGCGGGACGGCGAGCGACCACCGCCCGAACCACCAGGGCGCGAGCGACCACCGCCCGAACCACCAGGGCGCGAGCGAGCGCCGTCTGAACGCACGGCCCCCGGACGAGCCGGCCCCGAACGAGCCGGCCCCGCGCCAGCGGCGCCCGACGGCCGCATGGGCCCCTGAGCTCCGCGGCCGCGCTCTGGACCGGTCGCTGACCGGGAGTTGGGCGGCCGTCGCTGCGAGCCGCCGCGCGCGGCAGGTGCCCCCGGCCGCTGCGGCTTCGGTGCCACCGCCGGGCTGTCGTGGACCTTCTTGGGCACCCCGTATTGCTGCTTGAGCTCCAAAAGCTCGGTCTTGGTGAGGAAGCGCCACTTTCCCGGACGCAGGCCTTGGGCGTCGATGCCGGCGTGACTGAGACGTGAAAGCCGCACCACCTGGATGCCCGCATGATCGCCCAAGCGGCGGATCTGACGGTTCTTGCCTTCGCGCAGGGTGATCTCGAGCCAGGTCTTGTCGCCTTCGCGACGCAGGATGCGTACCTCGGCCGGTCTCGTTTTCTTGCCGTCGATGTCGATGCTCGAACGAAAGAGCTCGAGATCTTCCTCGGTCACGTACTTCTGCACCATCGCGGCGTACACCTTGGGCACCGACGTGCGCGCGTGTGAAAGCGTTTGCGCAAAGTCACCGTCGTTGGTGAAAAGGAGCACCCCGCTGGTGTTGAAATCCAAGCGCCCGACCAGCACCACGCGAACGCCGACGTCCTCGAGCAAGGCCTGGGCGGTTGGACGCCCCTCCGGGTCGCTCGCGCTCGTCACCACACCGCGCGGCTTGTGCAAGACGCCGTAGCACACCGGATCGGCGCGAATGCGCAGGCCATCCACCTCGATGCGCTGCTTGCGCGGGTCGACCTTGACGCCGAGCTGCGACACCACGACGCCGTCGACACGCACGCGCCCGGCGACGATGAGCTCCTCGGCCTTGCGCCGGGCGGCGAGCCCGGCTTGCGCCAGAACCTTCTGCAATCGTTCGAGGGCCATGTTCAAGATCCCTTGCGCGAGGCCGCGGGGGCCGCGTCTGGTTCTGGCTCGTCATCGCCGGCCGCAGCCGGGGCGCTCGCCGGGACGGCTCCTCCGTCGCCCGCTTCGTACCATTCGTCCACGTGGCCCGAATGGTCGAGATCGACCCCGATGCGCTCGAGCCGGCCGTCCCGATACAGCTCGAACGTGTCCTCCTTGCCGTCCTTGTCCGTATCCCGATGGATGCGAACGATGCGGCCCTCCCGGTAGTACCTCACCTCGTCGACCTGACCGTCGAAGTCGGTGTCCAGGCTGGCCTTGCCGATGCGTCCGCTCGAGTAGGCGGTCCAAGTGTCGAGCTGCCCGTCGTAGTTGGCGTCGGCGTTTTCCGTGAGCCGAACGCCCCGTCGGTCGTAGGTCCGCACTAGGTCCTTCTGGCCATCGTAGTTGGTGTCCACCTCGCGGCAGACCAGCACGCGCCCAATGTATTGTCCACTGCCCACGATGGCGAAGACGCGGCGAATGCTCCTACCCGGAGCCCCTGGCGCCGAGCTTTCGTCGACCTCGTGCCCTTCCCCGTACCCGGTACACAAGCTGTGATCGTCCTGATTCGTGATCTCGACGTGCGCGTCGCGAGTCGGCGCCTGCTCCTTGTGCCCGCACCCGAAGGCCAGGCTGGAGAGCACGAGACGAGCCGCGAGCCGACTCATGGCGTCGCACCTGCCGCTTTGCCCGAGCCCGGCGCGCTCTCCTTGAATCCATCCTGGCCAACCTCGCGACAGTAGTCGATGGTCGAGCCGGGATCAGCCAGGCCGTCGCCGTTGACGTCCGAGTGGATCAGCGGACAGTCGGGACGCCGATAGTCCCACCATTGGTCGACGACGCCATCGCCGTCGGCGTCGCGTTCGCTGCGGACGCGCACGCCGTGCTGGTAATATTCCCAGGTATCGAGCTGTCCGCGCAGGACCGTCGCTCGGTGCTTCTCCTTGAGCACCCCGCTCTGATAAACGGCGATTTCGTCGACGCGACGGTCGCGATCGAAGTCGCTCTCGATGCGCCGGACCTTCCCGCGTTTATCCAGGAACGTGGTGCGGTCGGTACTGCCGTCGTCGTCGAAATCGAGCTTGCGACAGAGCTCCTTCTTTCCGCGCTTGAAGATGACGACCTCGGGCTTGCCGTCCTCGTCCGCGTCGTAACGCTCGGCCGCATCGCCATCGCAAGGCTCGAGCAAAAGGGCCGTGTCGTGCACCGTGGCTCCGCCGTCTGCCGCCTCCGGCTCACGCTGCGCGCAGCCCAGGCTGACCGACAGCGCGAAGCCCAAGACGGAGATGCGGAGAGCAAATCCCCGGTCTCCCCCCCTTCGGCCGAGCTCGCTCGAGGCGAGGCTGCCGCTCTTCCGTGCCGCTAGCCGCATGGTCCACTTTCTCGCGCTGTCGTCGCCCGGGACGCCAGAAGGGTGGATCGTACCCGGCCAAGGCCCCTCCTGCCAGGGCGTCGGCGGCTCAGAAGTGCCCACAGAGCTGAATCATTTCAGCTGTTTGGCTGCTTTGGTCCTGAAAGTCGCGATTGACAATGCACGTACTTTCACCTATGGTAATGGCTGGTCATTTCTGTTGACTCGGCCGCTAGGTCGCACGAGCAACCGAAAGCCGAGTCGCACCGGCAAGAGCACGTCGATGGCTAGGAAGAAGATCTCCACCACCGTGTACATCACGGCCGAGCAGAATGACGCTCTGCACCTGTTGCACGAGCGCACCAAGGTGCCGGTTGCAGTCTACATTCGCGAGGGCATCGACTTGGTCTTGCGTCACTACGCCGACCAATTGCCCGGGCAGCTGACCCTCGGCGCCCTAGGCGGGGCTGGCTTGTCAGGCACTAGCGAGCCCTCCGACCGGAAGAAGCGCTGACCTTTCTGCTTTTCTGGGTCCACTCCTACCGCCTGGGGCCCGACTGAGCTAGCAGGCTGCGGCCCCGCTGCGTCCTCCAGCGCGGCGGCCCCGGGAACTCCCAAGAAGATGCCCAGCGATCTCTCCCACATCCGCAATTTCTCGATCATCGCCCACATCGACCACGGCAAGAGCACGCTGGCCGATCGGATCATGGACGTGACCGGTGCGCTCGCGGAGCGCGAAAAGAAGGAGCAGTTCCTCGACAAGCTGGACCTCGAGCGTGAGCGCGGCATCACCATCAAGGCGCAGACGGTGCGCCTGAAGTACACTGCCAAGGACGGCAAGGTCTACCAATTCCAGCTGATCGACACCCCCGGCCACGTCGACTTCAGCTACGAGGTGTCCTCGAGCCTGCGCGCCTGCGAGGGGGCGCTTCTCGTGGTCGACGCGACGCAGAGCGTCCAAGCCCAGACCGTCGCCAACACCTACCTCGCTCTCGAGAACAACCTGGAGATCCTGCCGGTCCTGAACAAGGTCGACCTGCCCTCCGCCGATGTCGACGCCGCAGCCGAGGACATCGAAGAGGTCATAGGTCTCGACTGCAGTGGGGCCCTGATGACCAGTGGCAAGACGGGCATCGGGGTGCCGGAGCTCCTCGAGGCCGTGGTGGAGCGCATTCCGCCCCCGAAGGGCAACCTCGACGGCCCCTTGCGCGCCCTCGTTTTCGACAGCTGGTACGACGCCTATCGCGGCGCGATGGTCATGCTGCGCGTCGTGGATGGGGTCTTGAAGAAGGGCGACCGCATTCGGTTCATGGTGACCGGACGCAGCTTCGAGGTGACCGAGCTCGGCTGCTTCAGCCCGCACCCGACGGCCTTGGACCAGCTCTCGGCCGGGGAAGTCGGCTTCGCGGCCGCCAGCATCAAAACGACGGAAGACACCAAGATCGGGGACACCGTCACCCACCTTCACAATGGCTCGACCGAGCCTTTGCCGGGCTTCACCGAGGTCAAGCCCATGGTGTACGCGGGCCTCTTCCCCACCGACACGGCCGAGTACGAGAGCTTGCGCGACGCGCTGGCCAAGCTCCACCTGAACGACTCCTCGTTCAACTTCGAGCCGGACACCTCCGAGGCGCTCGGCTTCGGCTTTCGCTGCGGCTTTCTGGGCTTGCTCCACATGGAGATCATCCAGGAGCGCCTCGAGCGCGAGTACAATCTCGACCTGATCGTCACTGCCCCGAGCGTGGTCTACCGCGCCCATCGCAAGACGGGCGAGCTCGTACTGGTCGACAACCCGAGCAAACTGCCCGGGCCGGGCGACCTCGAGAGCATCGAAGAGCCGATCGTGAAGGTGAACGTCCACACGCCGGCCGAGTACGTCGGCGCGGTCGTGGCCCTGTGCGAAGAGCGCCGCGGCGTCCAGCAGAACCTGCATTTCGCCACCAAGGACCACGTCGTCATCACCTACGAGTTGCCCCTCGGCGAGGTGATTCTCGACATGCACGACAAGCTGAAGAGCGCGACCCGCGGCTTCGCGTCGATGGACTACGAGCTCGCCGGCTATCGCACGAACGATCTCATCAAGCTCGACATGCTGGTCAACGGCGAACCGCTCGACGCACTCAGCGTCATCCTGCACCGGGACAACGCGTTTTTCCGGGGTCGTGCTCTGGCCAACAAGCTCAAAGAGCTGATCCCCCAGCAGCAATTCGAGGTCGCGATTCAAGCGGCGATCGGCGCCAAGATCGTCGCCCGCACCACCGTGCGCGCGCTGCGCAAGGACGTGACGGCCAAGTGCTACGGCGGCGACATCAGTCGCAAGCGCAAGCTGCTCGAGAAACAGAAAGAGGGCAAGAAGCGCATGAAGTCCGTCGGTAACGTCGAGGTCCCGCAAGAAGCGTTCTTGGCCGTCTTGCGTCTGGAGGACGACAAGTGAAGGGTCAGCTGTCCGCAGAGCGCTTGGCCACGCTATCCGACCCGACCGCGCCCTATGGTCGGCTCGAGCTCGTGGAACGAGTGCCCTTCGGCAAAGAGCTCGAGATCACGCGCTATCGCCTGCAAAATGGGCTGACGATCTTACTGCTCGTCGACCGCTCGGCGCCCGTCGTGTCCTACCACACGTGGTTCCGCGTCGGCTCGCGTCATGAAAAACCAGGCAAGACGGGGTTGGCCCATCTTTTGGAGCACCTGATGTTCGTAGAGTTCGAGGGCCTACCCGGCGGCGCCTTCGATGCGAAGATGGAGGAGATCGGCGCTGACAACAACGCCTCGACCTGGCTGGATTTCACCCAGTACCAGGAGTCGTTTCCCAAGGCGCACTTGCCTCTGGTGACCAGGCTCGAGGCCACGCGGATGGCCAAGCTGGTGTTGAGCCCCGATCTAGTGGCCAGCGAGAAGGATGTGGTGCTGAACGAACGCCGCTACCGCGTCGACGACGACGTCGAGGGCAAGCTCGAGGAGGCTCTGTGGGCGAGCGCCTTCGAGCGGCATACCTACCATCACCCCACGATCGGCTGGGAAAAGGACATTCAGGGCTTCTCGCCTGCCGACTGCGCCGATTTCTATCGCACCTACTACGCGCCCAACAACGCGAGCCTGATCGTGGTGGGAGACATCGACGAAGCCAAGACCTTGCGCCTGATCAGTCAGGCCTATGGCCACATTGCTCCGGCCGAGATCCCAATCGAAGACGTCGTACCGGAAGCCGCTCAAACCGCTGCGCGCCGCCTCGAGCTCGAGCTGCCCATGGCCACGGAGAAGGTCTGCTTGGCCTTCAAGGGCCCCGCCCTGGGCGATGCGGACCACGTCGCCTGCGGTGTGTTGACCGAAATTCTCGCGGGAAGTCGCTCCAGCCGCCTGTTTCGCAAGCTGATCTCCGAGCTCGGCCTGGCCGCAGAAGTACGCGCGCAGGTCGGTCCCCACAAGGACCCGAGTTTGATCGAGATTTTCGTGTCGATGCGGCAAGGCCAGCGTGCCGAGGCCGGGCTCTCCCTGGTGGAGGAAGAGATCGAACGCCTGCAGCGGGAGCCAGTGGCAACGGCAGAGATCGAACGCGCGGTAGCGCGCGCCGAGCTCGGCCTGCTCGGCGGGCTCGAGACCGCGGACGGCAAGGCGAACACCATTGGCTTCTACGAATGCGTCACGGGGGAGCCGGCCCTGGCGTTCGCGCGCATGAGCGCCATGCGCCGAGTCGTGGCCGGGGACGTGCTGCGGGTGGCGCGGCGCTACTTCGGACGAGACGCGAGCACGCTCGTCATCGGCCGGCCATCGAGCGCTTCGTCTTCCGCGGTCGAGGCGCTGTCTTGACCAAAAACGCATCCACCCGCCTGTGGGCGCTCGCACAAACGCTGCCGCTCCTGCACGTGTCGGTGGCCCTTTGCGCCGGCAGCGCGGCGGATCCGGAGGGCCGTGAGGGCACGACGCGGCTGCTCTTGCGCATGATGCGACGTACGGCCGGCGGGCGCGCGGCCCGGGTCTCCGACGAGCTCCTCGAGGGCCTCGGCGCCAGCCTGACCGGGGAATGCGGTCGCAGCGTGGCAGCCCTCCATGGCAGCGTCATCGAGCGCAACGCGCCCGCGTTCCTGGCCTTCTTGGCCGACGCCGTGGCCCGGCCCAGCTTCGATGCGGACGAGCTCGAGCGCCTCCGAGCGGAGGCACTCGCGGATCTAGACGAGCTCAAGGACGACGACGCCTCGCTCGTGCGTCGCGCGTTCGATCACAGATTCTACCGCGGACATCCGGGCGCGCGACCTGCCTCGGGCAGCCGGGAAAGCTTGCGCGCGATCACGACCGACGATTTGCGCTCGCACCACCAGCACCTGGTTCGCCAGGGATCGCTCTTGCTGGCGTTCGCTGGCGCCGGCAACCAGACCGAGCTCGATGCGTTCGCCAGCGCCCTCGACGGAGCCCTTCCTCCGGGCCTGAGCGAGGGCGCACTCCTGCGCCCCACCCTGCCCGAGCCAACGCCGCCGGCTGGCCGCGTGCTCCATTTCGTGGACAAACCGGAGCGGACGCAGACGCAAATCTTGATCGGCTGCCTCGGCGGTCATCCAAAGGACGACGACCACGCCGCCTTGCACGTGGCGCACACGATTTTCGGCGGCACCTTCGGCGCCCGTCTGAGCCAGGAGGTCCGCGCCAAGCGCGGCTGGTCCTACGGGGCCTACAGCGCTTTGCCCGTCGATCGCTTTCGTCAACCGCTGACCTTGTGGACGTTCCCCAAGGCGGAAGACGCTGCAGCCTGCGTAGCCCTGGAGCTCGAGCTGCTCGAGACATTGCTCGAGCGCGGGGTCAGCAAGCGCGAGGTCGCGCTCGCCAAGAAATATTTGAAGAACAGCCACGTGTTCTCGGTGGATACGCCGGCCAAGCGGGCGAGCCTGATGCTGGACGCCGAGACTTTGGGCTTGCCCCAGAATCACCACGAACAGTTCCTCGAGCGCTCCCTCGCCGTGGACAAGGACGCCGTCGACGCCGCGATCCGGCGGCGGATCTCCGCCGAGCAACTGCTGATCACCATCGTCGGCACGCACGCGGACATCGGTTCCGCCCTGGAGACGGCCATCCCGCGCTTGGCCGCGAGCGAAGTGCTCCCGTTCGATCAGACGCTGTGACGACGTCGCTCAGGGCGCGCTGGCGCGCTCCCGAATTTCGCCCGTGATCCGCGCTGCCGCGTCCAAGAGCTCGTCTCGCCGGGCGACGTAGTCCACGCCCGATGGACCCCGAGCGGGACCCACCACGTGGGTGTAGATCTTGATCTTGGGCTCGGTTCCGCTCGGGCGCACGAGCACGCGAGCTCCGCTTTCGGTGCCAAACGAAAGCAAGTCCTGCCGACCGAGCAGCGGCGAGCGACGCTCGGCCCCCTCGAGATAGTCGACGATCTCGGTCACGACCTCGCTACCGAGCCGCGCGGGTGGCGCTTGGCGCAGCCCCTCCATCACCCGGCGCGCCCCCGCGCCGGCCGCCTCCCCCGTCAGGCGCACGGAGGCCGCATGGCACACCCAAACGCCGATCTTCACGGAGACGGCTGCCAAACGCTCGAGCAGCGCCGCCCCCGAACCCAAGCGCCGCACGAAGGCGATGAGGTCCATCGCTGCGGCAAGCCCGTCCTTGTCGAGCGCTCCGAGGTGACCCAGAGGCGCGGGCGAGCAGTAGCCGAGTGCTTCTTCGTAGGCGAGCAGGAATCGAGGCTCCGCTCGGGCTGCGCGCGCCAGCCACTTGAAGCCGGTCAAGGTGTGCAGGGCGCGCCCGCCGCGCTCCCTCGCCCACGCGTCCAGCCCGGGCGAGGATACGACGCTATTGATGCAGACCGGTGCTTCTGGTTCGAGCTCCGACAGGCACTCGCAGAGCAAGAGCCCCACTTCGTCGCCGCCGAGGGCCAGGTAGCCGCCGCGACCATCCGGCAAGGCGACGGCAAGTCGATCGGCGTCTGGATCGTTGGCCAAGGCGAGGTCGACCCGCTCTCGGCGGGCCAAGCCGAGCAGCCGGTCGAGCACGCCCGGCTCTTCGGGGTTGGGGAACGGGGTCGTCGGGAAGTCCGGGTTCGGCTCGGCCTGCTCGGGCACGACCACGAGCTCGACGTCGGACGAGGCGACGGCAGCGGCCAGCACCGATCCGCCGACTCCGTGCAGCGGTGTGTAGGCGACCCGGACCTTCGCCTGCCCTCCCCCGCGAGCCCCGCGCGCACGAAGTTGGGCCAGGTAGACGGGGAAGACCTCGAGGTCGAGCGACCGCGACCTGGGCGCCTTTTGGACGATCTCTGGATACGGCGGTGCCACCTGCATCAGCGCCTCGATCTCCGCGTCCCAGGGCCCGACGATCTGCACACCGAGCTCGTCGTAGAGCTTGATCCCATTGTCGCCGGCAGGATTGTGGCTGGCCGTGACGACCACGCCCGCGCCGGCCTGCACGAGGCGCACCCCAAAAGCCACGAGCGGCGTGGGCACGGGCGCCTCGGCCGTCCACAGCTCGAGCTCGAAGCCGGCTAAGATCCGTTCGATGTGGCGAGCGAACCTCGCACTGTCTCGGCGAGCGTCGAAGCCGATGACCACCCCACGCGCCGCAAGCTCGGGCCGCCTGGTCAAAAACGTGCCGAGCGCCCAAGCGAAGCGCGCACAGACCAAGAGGTTCATCCGGGCGGGGCCGGGACCGACCGCGCCGCGCAAGCCTGCCGTGCCGAACTCGAGTCGCGGCTGAAAAGCCGCCTCTAGCGCAGCGTCATCCCCCGCTTCCACCGCCTGCCGGAGCTCGAGCTGGGTCAGCGGGTCCGGGTCCTCGCCCAGGAGGGCGAGCGCCAGAGCGCGCCAGCTCGCCGCGTCGTCCGGCTCCGCCATCAGCTGCTCGGGCGGCGCACGAGGCGCGTTGGATCGATGGCCTGCATCGCCAGCTGACCACAGGCCGCGTCGACGTCGTCGCCGCGCCGGGTACGCACGAAGCAGCTGTAGCCGTTGTGGGCCAGGCGTTCGCGAAAACGCAGAATGGCCTCGGGGGTGGGCGGCCTGAGGTCCGACGCCTTGGTCGTGTTGAGCGGGATCAAGTTGACCTTCACCCGCAGCCTGCGCAAAAGGCGCGCTAGCTCGTCCGCTTGGGCCAGGCTGTCGTTGACGCCGCCGATCAGCGTGTATTCGATGGTGATCCGGCGCCGCGGTGGCAGTGGATAGGCCTCGAGCGCCGCCATGAGCTCGGCGATGGGGTAGCGCCGATTCATCGGGATGATGCGGCTGCGCACCTCATCGTTCGGCGCATGCAGCGAGACGGCCAGGCCAACCTTGCCGCCGAAGTCCTCGCCCAGGCGGCGGATCCCGGGCACGAGACCCACGGTGGACACCGTGATGCGACGCGGACTCATGCCGCGCGCATCGGGCGAAGTGAGCAGGCGCAGGGCGCGCGCCGTCTCCTCGTAGTGATGAAGCGGCTCGCCCATGCCCATCAGAACGAGATTTCTGAGCTCCTCGTCGGGCAAGAGGCAACGCCGCGCCAAGAGGACCTGGTAGAGCACCTCGGCCGCGCCCAGGCCGCGAAACAGGCCCGCTTGGCCGCTGGCACAGAAGACGCAACCCATGGCGCAGCCAAATTGGGTCGAGATGCACAGGGTGATGCGCTTCTTCTGCACGGGGATCCCGGCCTCGTCCTCGTCCAGGGCCGCCGCGGCAGCGTCCGCGTCCGTCGCTTCGGCGGTCATGGGGATGAGGACACACTCGACCTTGGCGCCATGGGCGAAGTCGACCAAGAGCTTCCGCGTGCCGTCTCCGGCAGTCTTGCTATCGGCAAGTCGGCCCGGCTCGAGTGAACCACCTTCGCCGAGCATGCGCCGGAGGCTGAGCGACAAGTCGGTCATGCGCTCCGGGTCGAGCTCGCCCCGTTCGTGCAGCCAGCGAAAGACCTGACGTGCCCGAAATGGCTTCTCGCCCTTTTGACCAAGCACCTCGGCCCATTCGCCGAGCTCACGTGCCAGCGGATGCACGCCCTCTGCGCTCCGCCCCAAGGTACTCGAAGCATCGAGGTTCATTCCTGCTCCTTCGCTGCTTGCCAGTAGCCTTCGAGCACGGCAGGCGGGATGCCGGTCGTCGGACGCCCGTCGCGTTTCGGGAAGCCGCCATCGTTCTGCCTCACCTGTGCCTCGACGAAGTCGAAACGCGAGCGAAAGCGCCCGGTGGCAGCCCGCAAGGCCTGCTCCGCGTCGATGCCGAGGTGGCGACCGTAGTTGACCAAGGCTAGCAGCACGTCGCCGAATTCGTGCTCGATCGCCGGGCGCTGACCCATGGCCAACGCCTCCTGGAGCTCGGTCAGCTCTTCGTCGACCTTGTCTTTGGCGCCCGCGGCGTCCTGCCAATCGAAGCCGACTTCGGCGACGCGGTCGCTCACGCGGCGCGCGCCGTCGAGGGCCGGCAATGAGTGCGGAATGTCGCCAAGCAGGGGTCGGTCCTTTTTTTCTTCGGCCTTGATCAGCACCCAGTTTCGCTCCACCTCGGCGCTGGCGCTCACGGTCTCGGCCGCAAAGACGTGGGGGTGTCGACGCACGAGCTTCTGCACGATGCCGCGGCAGACGTCGTCGGGCCCGAAGGCACCCGCCCGCCTGCCGAGCTCCGCCAAGAACACGACCTGGAGCGCCAGGTCCCCGAGCTCCTCGGCCAGGTGAGCTGCGTCGCCGGTATCGATTGCGTCGATGACCTCGCAAGCTTCTTCGAGCACGTAGCGGCGCAAGCTGGCAGAGGTTTGCTCCCGGTCCCAAGGGCAGCCGTCGTCCGCGAGAAGGCGCTGCATCATGAGGACCAAGGCGGGAAACGTCTGACCTCGCTGGTCCGCGAGCGGCACCGGCTCGGGCACGTGAAAGGGGCGTCCCATGGCGGCGGGTCTAGCACTCGGGCGCCGCGTGCACCTAGGCTTCGCTACGCGGCCGCTTTCGTGGCCGAAAATGGCGCAATCAGTACAGGTAGCGCTCGCCCGAATCGCAGAGCACGGTCACGACCTTGCCCGAGGGTATCGCCCTGGCGACATCGACCGCGGCCGCCACGTTCGCGCCCGAGGAGGGACCCACCAAAAGCGCCTCGCGCAGCGCGAGCTGGCGCGCCATCTTTTCGGCGCTGACATCCGAAACGAGGACAATCTCGTCGATCAGCTCGCGATCCAGGAGGTCCGGAACGAAGCCCGCGCCGAGCCCTTGAATGCCGTGAAGCGCCGGAGCCCCACCACTGAGCACCGGCGAAGCCGCTGGCTCCACCGCCACCAAGCGGACCTTCTTGCCGAGCTCGCGGCGCAATACCCGACCTACGCCGGTGAACGTACCACCCGTGCCGATGCCGCAAACGAACGCGGCAATGTCGCCGCCGGTTTGCTCGAGGATCTCGAGCGCCGTGCCCTCCGCGTGACTCTCCGGGTTGGCGATGTTCGAGAATTGGGAGGGCATGAACGCCCCTGCCGTCTTTTGAGCCAGCTCACGGGCACGCTCGACGGCGCCAGCCATGCCGCGTTGAGCGGGCGTCAGCTCGACCTCGGCACCGTAGGCCTTGAGAATCAAGCGCCGCTCCATGCTCATGTCCTCGGGCATGACCAAAATGCAGCGGTGTCCCCGCACCGCGGCGATCATCGCGAGGCTGATGCCCGTGTTGCCACTCGTGGCTTCGACGATGGTGCTCGACGGCGGCAAGAGGCCACGCTCCTCGGCGTCGATGATCATGGCCAGGGCGGGCCGGTCTTTGACGCTACCGCCGGGATTCAAGAACTCGCACTTGGCGAACACCGTCGCCGCGCCGGGTGGACTCAGGCGCGGCAGGCGCACCAGAGGGCTGCCGGCGATCAAGCCGAGCGCGTCCTCGGCGACACGGTATCCGGACGCCGTTCGGCTCACCCCGCCCAAGGCGCCCATGCCGCCCAACTTCCGTCGACTCATTGGCCGAGCTTATCAGCCGGCCCGACACGCCCAAAGTGGCCCAGGTCGAGCGCTTCGACGGTGACCGGCACCCCACCCACGGCGAGCCGCCCCGCCTCGAAATGTGGGGCATTGATGCGCGCCAGCGCCCGCCCCACGCCCACGGTGGTGAGGCGACCGACTTCCTCACCCTCCGGAGTCATCACGAGGTCGCCCGGCGCGAGCCGCGCAGGCTCGCCCGTGACCACGCGGACGAGCCGCCTTTTCACCTTGCCGCGGGCATCCTGCATGAAGACGACCTCTTGCCCGAGGTAGCATCCCTTCTTCCAGCTCACGGCTCGGCGCTCGAGCGAAGCCTGGTGAGGATTGTCTGCGGCGTCGTAGTCGACGCCGAACTCGGGGAGGCCCAGGCCGACGCGCGCGTCGTCCCACTCGCTCGGCGAGAGCTCGTCCGCGAACTCCGCCAGGCTGGCTCGGAGATCCTCTGCGCCGAGCTCACGTCGCACCAGCACCGTTTCGGTTCCCCCGAAGGGCGCGGCAAAAGCCCTGACGCCCGGGCGCTCGGCGAGACGGCGACGCACGAGGTCCAAGTCCGCGGAGACGAGGATTGCCCAAGACGCCTGTTTGACGTCGCCGAGCTCCACGTCCTCCATCACCAAGTAATGGTCCAGCGCGGCGCGCACGCCGGCAGCGTCGCCACCCCGCACGTTGATGCTCACCGACAGCTCGCTCGGCCTGGTCAGCACGAGCTCGCCCTGGATCTTGCCCTGCTTCGTCAAGAGCAGGCTCCAGCTGGCCCCGCCATCGACGGCGCCCGGCACGTCGCCCGTCACGATGCCCCCCAGCCAACTGGCCGCCTCGGAGCCGGCAGCGTCGATGGCGTCCCAGCTGAGCGCCCGAAAACCAACGGTCATGACGGCGGGGTCAGATCGACTCCCTCGTCGGGGAGCGGATAGATGGGACCGTCCGCCAACGTGATCACCTTGCGGCTCCCGTCGGCCTGCTCGACATCGAGGCGGACGCCCGCTCGCGAATTCGCGTTCATGGCGCTTCGCACCTGGAGCGCGTCCATCGGGACGACCGACTTGCCCTGGATCGTTTGGATCCGCGTACCCGGCTTCATGCCAGCACGCGACGCTGGCGAGTGGGTCATGACCCGCGTGACCCGTACACCCTCCGAGCCGCGGAGCTCGTAGTAGAATCCGAGGCCAATGACGGCGTGGGCCGGCTCGACGCCCAGTGAGATGGTCGCGCCGCTGTCACAATCGAAATCCGCTCGGCCCCCGTCGCGGAGATGAGGCAAGTCGAGCACCGTGACCTGGCACAGGGGCTTGTCCTGAATGGCATCGTTGACCCAAAGCTCGATCGTGAGCTCGGCGTCGGTTGAAATCCGGTAATTCTTGCGCTCCTGCTTGGGCCAGGTCGGCCTCCTCGTCGACGGTTCCGCTGGCGTTTGAATGACCGACGTGTCGCCCATTTTCAGCTTGGCGTACGTGGTCGGTCCGCCGGAAGGCCACTCTCGCCCATCGCGTGTGCGCCCAGGAATGGTCGCTCCCTCGAAGTAGAGGTAGTACAGGTCTTCCGGCGGGGGCGGAGCGAGGACGGCATCGGCCTCCGGCGCACGCACCGTCGTGACCAGCTCCGGATAGACCGCGCCACAACCGACCAGCATCGAACCCACAACGCCAACGGAGCTGGCGATCAGCACGAAGATCGGGGCCCGTTTCATCCGAGCGCATGGTGGCAGCATATCCCACCGGAACGCAACAGTTCACGCGGGGAGGAAGTGCCGATTGTCCGGTGCATGGTACCCTGGTACTGGAAGGCTGACTGCACGAGAAAAGACATGTCGCGGACGTTCGCATTCATCGGCAGTCGGCCGGACCTGGCCGGACTGATCGTACAGGCTCACGAATCGCTGCTAATTGTCGAGCGCATCCCAGACAGCACGCTCGCTTGGGGGGCAGGTTACTTCCACAACGACGAGGTGCTGCTCCGTCGGCGTCCCGACGAACCCAACACACCACTGTCCTTGGGACGCGCGCTGGCCGGCGTGCGCACCCATGCCCTGCTGGCGCACGTTTGCGACACGACCGCAGGCGGACTCCGGACGGAGACCACGCCTCCCCTGCGCTACGGCCACTTGCTCTTCGCCTGCCAAGGGCCTGACGCTCGCCATCACGCCATCTTGCGCTCAGCGGTCGTCGATGCCCTGCCCGACTTCCTGCTCGGGAGCTTGAAGGGCGACACGTTCACCGAGCTCGCGTTCAGCTTGTTCCTGGCCGCGCTGCCTCCGGCAACGCTGGCCCGGAGTCGCGACCGTGGGACCAAGAGCACGCTGCCGCCCGACCAAGCGGTGGCACGCGGGGCACTGCGCGCTGCCCTCGGGCGCCTCGACGAAATCTGCCGCGCGCATGACGTCCCCGCGTTCGATGGAGACCTCTGGCTCAACACCGGCGAGTTTTTGATCGTTGCCCATCGGCGGGGAACCCTGGGTTTGCGCGTGTACCGCGGCGGCGCGGACTTCGAAGCCCTCGGGGCCGACCCGTCGTTCGTGCACAACCTCGAGCAAACCCACTTTGCGGTCGCGGCCAGTCAGGTGGATGTGTTGCCGGTCGGTTGGGAGCGTCTGCCCGACGACACATTGCTCACGGCCAGCCGGACGGCTCTGCCGGAGACAGAAGCCTTGTGAATCGAAGCGGGGTGCCCGGACTCGTCCTTCTCCTGCCAATGCTCAGCGCCTGTGCGAGTCCCGCCCCGCACATCCCCGAGGCCGAGTCGGCGCCTCTGCCTCGAAGCGACCAGGCGACGCTCGAGGAGAACGAAACGCCAGGAGCCGGCACGTCGATCGAGCGACTGCGCGTACCCCCTTCCCGCGCCCAGGTGCTCGATCTCCTCGCTCGCTTTCGGAGCTCCATTTCGACCGGGGAGCCGCCCCTGGACGAAGTCATCGCCCGGACGGCCAGCCTGACCGCTCCGAGCCTGGAGAGCCGCCGCGGTAGCCCGAGTCGCAATGCCATCAGTGGGGCCCTCGGCTCGAACTTCGCCGATCCCGCGCTGATCTACGATCCGTTCGAGGTCACCGTGCGCTCGAGCGAGGCCGGCGCCAGTGCCCGCGTACCGCTCGAAGCAGCGCCGGGGAGTAGCCCGCGACGGATCGTGCTGTCGCTCGAGCTTCGCTACGCTGACGGCAGCCTGCGCATCGACGAAATCACTCTGAGTCGGATGCCCTAGGCCCCCGAACGAACCGTACCGCGCATGAGTCCAAGCGACGATCGCATTCCCTGGGTGACCTGGCTCTCTGGTGGAGCAGCCGCGCTGGTTCTGGCGGCCACGGGCGTGGTTCTGCTGTCGCCGCGCCAGGGCAGCCCTGCCGCCACGACGGGTTCGGCCCCTGCTCCCGTCGCGAGCACCCAGCCCCTCGCTCAGCCCAAGCCATTGGCGGAGCCCGATCGCCACGCGCTCGACATCTCGACGATCCTCATGGATGCCCGCGCGCGGGCGGGCCTATTTTCGGAAAGTGCGGGCTTGGTCGGTGTCCGTCTGATCATCGACGGCGCTCGGCCGCTGGACCCCATCGACGTCAGCTACGCGACGGCGACGGGCCGCCCCTTGCCCGGAGCCCCCGTCACCTCCAAACGCCTGCGCATCTCGTACGCGGCGGGCGCCGCCAGTCAGGTCACCGAAACCGATCGCAGTCCGGCGTGGGTGCTGCCCGACCCGAATTGCCCGCTCGAGGCCGCCTTCCGGGCCGTGCAACAGGCTGGCGGGCCGAGCGACGCGCGCTACTTCGCTGCCTACGCTCACTCGACTCGCCACCAGCGCCCGACCTGGACTCTGACCTCTGGCGACGGCGCCGCGTATCATGTCGACGCCGACAACTGCGCGCTGCTCGTCCGCTGATGAACTCGAGCTGCCTTGGCTACATGCCAGCGAGGATCTTGAACGTCTCGCCGCTGTGGACGAGCTCCAGGCGGTTGTCGGCTACCTGACGGCGCCACGCTTCACCCTCGGGGGTTGGCACCTTGTAACTCGCACTGAACGTATAATCGACGAGGACGGTCTGATCGTCCTTGTTCTCTTGCACGCGGCGGTAGCGGATCTCGTAGCGGATCGCGCGCGCCTCTTTGAACTTGCTGTCCAAGAACTCGCGCAAGCCGGCGTAGTCGATGTCGTCGGCCGCATCGATATTGCCGCCGTCTTCGTAGTAGCTCGGATGGGCGAGCGAATAGAGCACGGCCACGTTGCGGCGCTCGACCGCGTGTCGATACTCTTCGCAGAACTCAATCACCTTGCGATTCTCCGGCGAATCGAAGACGTCGGTGTTGGGGATGAAGTTCTGGCCGCAGCCCAGACTGCCCAAGAGGGGCAACGCGAGGATCAGGACGAGGGCAATACGCATGGCAGCTCTGGCGATGAACGTCTGGCGAGCAGGCGTCATTCCAAGGGTCGCGACGTTGGCAGAGCAGCCCAGGCGGGGCAAGGAGCGCTCAGCCAGGGCCGAGCAAGCGTGAAATGAGGTCGTCGGCGCTGACCCCGTCCGCCTCGGCCCGGTACCCCAAAACCAGCCGGTGGCGCAGGGCGGGGTGGGCCACGGCCCTGACCTCCTCCAGGTCGGCGACCGGCTTACCGAAGAGCGCCGCCTGGGCCTTGGCCGCGAGCACCAGAGCCCGGGTGCCACGCGGACCGGCGCCGAAGCGCACGTAGCGTCCGACATCCGCTGGGGCACCCGGCTGCCCCGGCCGTGAGCGGCGGGTCAGCTGGACCGCGAGCTCGAGGGCTTCCTCGGTGATGGGCACCCGGGGGATCAGTCGCCCGAAGGCCAGCACCTCCTCGGCGGTGACGACGCGCTCGAGCACGCCCTCGGCGGGCGCCGCCCGCCGTGCGATCTCCCTCTCTTCACCCTCACTCGGGTAGCCAATCCGCACTTCGAGCAAGAACCGGTCGAGCTGCGCCTCGGGCAGCATGTAGGTGCCCTCCTGCTCGATCGGGTTCTGCGTGGCCAAAACCTGAAACGGTCGCGGCAACGGATGCGTGCGACCGCCCACGGTGACGTGCCCTTCCTGCATGGCCTGCAGGAGCGCAGCTTGGGTCTTGGGCGGCGTGCGGTTGATCTCGTCAGCCAAGACGATGTTGGCGAAAATTGGCCCCGGCAAGAATGCCGTCTCGTGACGAAGGCGTCCGTCGCGCTCCACCTGCTCGAGCACGTCGGTGCCGGTGATGTCGGCCGGCAAGAGATCGGGCGTGAACTGGACACGACCAAACTCCAAATCGAGGCACGCGGCCAGGCTGGAGACCAGGAGCGTCTTGGCCAGACCTGGCACCCCGACCACCAGAGCGTGCCCACCCGAGAGCATGGCAATGAGCAGCTCGGTCACCACCTCGTCCTGACCGACGACGACCTTGGCGATCTCCCGGCGCAGCAGGGCGACCGCTTCTGCCAGTCGCGCGAGTTGCCTGATGTCTTCGCCTTCGCTGCCCAGGTGCGAGTTCACGACCAGGGAGCCTAGGTAAAGGGCGCCGCTCTCGCTAGCAGCGAAGCTTGCCCCGTAGCACGGCGCCACTCTTGCGCCCCCCCGCCTGCTTGGCGTACCTCCGCTGCCCGCGTGACGTCCTTCCTGCGCCGCCTGCTCTCGGCCTTGCTCCTGGCCGTCGTCGTCTACGGCGCCTTCGTGATTTGGACGGGCTTTCACTCGCTCGGTTCGGCGCTGAGCGAGTTTCACTGGAGCGCGCTGGGCCTCGCTCTCCTGCTGTCCTCGTTCAACTACGGGCTGCGGTTCTTGAAATGGGAGTACTACCTGAGGCTGCTCGGCGTGCCCAAGCTCCCGACCTGGGAGAGCTTACTCGTGTTCTTGTCGGGCTTCGTGCTCACGATCACACCGGGCAAGGTGGGTGAGGTGTTCAAGAGCGCCGTCCTACAGAAGACGCACGGCGTCGACCTGGCCTTGACGGCACCGATCGTCGTCGGCGAACGCCTGACCGACGTCATTGCCATCGTGGTCCTCGTCATCGTGGGTAGCCTCGGCTTTCAAGGCGGCCTGGTCTGGGCGGCGCTCGGAGCCTTGGCCGTGGTGCTCGTCTTGGTCCTGGTCCTTTGGGATCGACCCCTGTCGGCGCTCCTCGCCGCCATCGAACGCCGCGGCGGCGCTCTAGCGGACCACTTGCCGCGCATTCACACCGCGCGCAAAAGCCTGGTGAAAGTGGTCAGCTTGCGCACCCTCCCCCTGCCGACGGCGCTGTCCTTGGTGGGCTGGACGGCGGAAGGCGTGGGGCTCTGGGCGCTGCTCGGCGGATTCGGCCAGTCGACGCCGGCTGTCGTGGCCTTCTTCTTCTACGCGACCAGCACCCTGGCGGGCGCGCTCGTGCCCGTGCCGGGTGGTCTCGGTGTGGCCGAAGCCATCCTGCAAGGCGGACTCTCCGAGCTCGCCGGAGTGCCGGTCGCGGTCGCGACCGGAGCCATGCTGCTCAGCCGGTTCGCGACGCTCTGGTGGGCCGTCATCGTCGGCTTCGCAGCGCTGGCGCTGTTGCGCGTGCGCTTCCCGCGCGCCCTCCGCTGATCTCGTTCAGAGTTGCGCGACGACGTCCCGCACGCGCTCGTAGTCGCCCGGCTCGACGGCGCCCTCGATGCGACAGGAGACAGCGCCGGCCCGACTGACCAAGAGCTGAACCGGGAGGCGCGGATCGGTGCTCAAGCCGAGCGCGCTCATGAACTTTTCCCGCTCCTCGCCTTCGCGCAGCCAGTAGCTGGAGCCGAGCTCCGGATGCTGGCCGAGAAACGCCGCGAGCTGCCGTTCGTCGTCGTCGAGCGACAGGAACACGAGCTCGAATGGCTTGCCCTCCTGGGCCAGCTTCCGCTTCCACTCGAGCAGGAGCGGCAGTTCCTTCTTGCACGGCTCGCACCAGGCGGCCCAGAGGGTGATCCAAGCAGCACGCCCGCCCGGGAGCGGGCCACCGGCGAACGGACTCGCACTCGTGCCGAGGCCCGAGATCGGCGCCTTCGGTAGGTCGACGACTTCCGCCGGGCTGCACAGCGGTCCTTCGTCCGCCCGCGGCTTCGCCGGCTCGGCCTGAGCCAGCTTCGACGTGGCGGAGGCCGCACCTGGGGCAGCCAGCACGGCCTGGCTGCGCGCGGCGCCGGTTGGGACTGGTGAATTCTTGGTCTCGTCGCAGCCGAGGACCACGAGCAGGGCGGCCCAGCCGAGCGCGCTAGTTTTGAGCTTCATAGACGGCAGTCCACCCAGGACACGAACACGCTGCGGTTGATGGCTTCCGTCGTGCATTTCTCGCCCATTCGCGAGTTCGGCCACTGGCAATAGTCCGTGTCGAGCTGCGCGAACTCGTTGCCCAGCCAGAGCTGCCCCACTTTGCGATCGAGCTCTGGATCAGCCGTCGTTTCCGCCAAATGGAACTTCACCGAGTTGGCACGTCGATGCGAAAGTGCGCGATTCTTCTGCATGTTGCCCGATTTCGAGGCACGCGCCACGACGAAGAAGTAGCGAGCGCCCAAGCGATCCTCGAAGCGCTCGTCCAAGAGCTTCTTCGCTCCGTCGTCGAGCTCGTCCTGCGCGTTGTCGAACAGCAGGACGGCTCCACGGTCCTTGAGCGGCGTGAAGAGCGCGTTGAAGTCCGAGTCGTTGATGGAGGCGAGCGATTTCACGTCGGCCGGCTGGCAGCCGCGCCGGCTGGTTCCGCCGTCCAGACCGCAGGCATGGAGCACGCGCTCGAGCACCTGCTTGAACTCGGGCGTGCAGTAGGCGGCCTCCGCCTGGTCGGCCAGCACCACCTGCGGTCGATTGGCCTCCAGCGTCACCAGGCGCTCACTCGCGTCGTGCACGCGGGCTAAGACGAGGAACGTCGAGCCGCCGAGCAGAAGCACCAGCACGAAGAGCAAGGCGGAAGGCGCCCACCAGTCGTTATCGGTGTCACTGTCCGCATTCCGTACGGGCTCGGCAAAGCTCGGGGGCCCGAACTCGGTGTTGCGATCTTCTTCGCGCGCAGGTTCGTCGCTCATCGGAAAAGCTCCGGCGCCAGACGGGTCAGGGTGAAGCGAAGGCCGATGTCGGTGTCCTCATCGCAGACGCGCGACGTGCCCAGGAAGAGCTGAGGGGTCGACACGGGGATGTTGTTCTCCGCGGCGAAATGCAGGTGCGCGTTGAGGCGGGCCTTGGTCTTCTTGGACCCAGCGCAATCCAAGACGCTCTGACCAAAACGGGCGCCGACCAGCTCATCCAGGGCCTTGGGACTCTTGCGGCCGGCCGCCGCCAGCTCGTCCTGCTCCTCGAACGCCCAGTCGAGAGCGGCCCGCCCGTCGGGCGCGCAGAGCAGCGCGCGGCTCAAGCGGCAGGCGCCGGGATGGAGAGGCTCGGAAAGCATCCAGTTGCACTCGCTGTCGAGCGGGAAGAGCACGAGCTGGGCGTCGAGGCGATCGATCAGCTGTTCACCCACGAGCCGAGCGTGAAACGCGCGGCAGGTCGGACACAGCGGATCCTCGACGAAGAGTGCCTCGCGGCGCGGGTCGCTCCCGCGGAGCAGGACGAGCTCGTCCTGCTTGTCCGGTGGCGACTTGAGCGCGCCGCAGCTCTTCAAGTACGGCGTGTGGTCCGGGGCGGCGGCCGCGTAGGCCAGACCGGGGGCCACACTCGCTGCGCCGAGCAGTGCCATCGTACCGAGGGCGCGGACCAAAAGGCCGAACGTCGACGGCGGAGCGTGGCGACCACCCGCTACCATCGCAATGCCGATCCCGGAGACCAACAAGAGCGCGCTCGACAGATAGATGCCAAGACAGGTCGTGCACAAGCCGCCGAGCTTGGTGATCGACAAGGTCAGCATGGGCAGTGAG
>Ga0164309_10000479_pt1 | contig 21955 bp, 14 predicted proteins | sample Whisoiple_247_MG_FD_109984 | JGI IMG/M metagenome (GOLD analysis project Ga0164309, IMG submission 109984) | Soil microbial communities amended with fresh organic matter from upstate New York, USA - Whitman soil sample_247_MG | ecosystem: Environmental > Terrestrial > Soil > Unclassified >...
CTACGCGACCTGGAAGAAGAACTTCGTTCAGGGCAACCAAATCGTTGCGCCCGAGCAGAGCAACGCCGTTACGTCCGAAGCCATGGGCTACGGCATGATGATCGCCGCAGCGATGGGCGACCGCACGATGTTTGACCAGTTCGTGAAATACGTGGATGGGCAACTCTCTAGCGGTCTGATGACGTGGAAGAGCGGTAGCCAGGGTTCAGCGAGTGATGCAGACCTGGACATTGCCTTCGCCTACTTGATGGCGGACAAGCAGTGGCCAGGCAGCTACAAGTCCAAGTCTGATGCGATGGCACAAGCGATCGCAAGCAAAGATCTGAACGGTAGCGGCGTCGTTACCGGTGGCAGTCAGTTCCAGAGTGCGCCGTTCAATCCCTCGTATTTCGCGCCAGCCTGGATGCGCAAACTGACGGGCCTCTCGGGTTCCGTCGGCGCGAACTACACGCTGGTCAACGCAAACGTGAGCGCATCGTCGGCCGGCATTCCGACTGATTGGGCGGACCTTAGCAGCGGCAAGCCGTCTGGTCCGGGCAGCGCGCAGGTCACCAGCGAAATCCAAGATGCGGGTGGTGCCATGGGTTACGACGCGGCCCGCGTGCCGTGGCGCCTCGGCATGGACGCCTGCCTCGGGGGTTCCGACACGACTGCGCTCAAGTCGATCGTCAGCTTCTTTGCTGGGAAGTACGATTCTGGCGCGACCATCGATCTGCTGAAGGCGGGCTGGATCAAGAGCTCTGGCGCCGTGCACCCCAAAGCGATCGACATGCAGGGCTCGTACATCGGCCCAATGGGTGTCGGTGGCATGGCTGCGGGCAACACCGCCATGCGCGATCGCGCATTCCGGGCGATGCTCGATATGCTCCACGACGGCGACTACAATCACACGTACTTCCCGTCGACCGTCGGTTTGCTCTCGCTGCTCGCTCTGAGCGGCAATTTCCCGACGCCCTGATCGCGACGTTCTGAACGTCGAGTAGAGAACCGCCCTTCGTCGCACTAGCGGCGAAGGGCGGAGCTCTTTTGCGGGTCAGTTGAGGACGACGCGCCAGAACAAGGGCGGGTCGGAGACATCGACCCCGACGATCGTTTTGCCATCTTCCGAGATGAACTTGGGATACTTCAACAGCATGTCGCTCGGGGGTTCATAGCCACGATTTTTGAGTTCATCGACGATGGTCCGCAGCTTGTCGGTCTCAGTCCAAATGAAGGCCTGTGCAACGTCCAAGGGAAAAGTCGTGCCGACTACGGTGTTTCCGTCGTTGGAAATTGCCGTGGGTGCTGAGTAGGTGGTCCCACTCAGCACGCCCAGAGAAGTGAACACCCCTGCTTTCCAGCGAAACCCGACATATAGGTCAGAGGCATTGATGTAGCCCTTGCCGATAACGACGGGTGTGTTCCCGTTCACCGCGTCGACTGAGGTGGAATTCCAGGAAGCGTTGTTGAGCTTCGTAATGGCTCGCGTCGACACCAAAAACAACCCGAAGCCCCCACCGCTGGCGTCCGGCAGCGAACCAAGCAGGTACTTGCCGTCCTTGGTCATGCCATATACGTAGGAGAGCTCATCTACCTCGTTGACCATGTTGCCGTTGTTGATAAACCCCACGTACTTGCCCAGCGTGGCGTTGTACATAGAGCCGCCGACGTAGGTGCCGCTACTGGACAGGTATCGCGCGGCGCCGTCGTAGATGACTATTTGTGGCGCCGCGGTGCCGGTCCATTTGACCTCGGTCGTGGACTTACTGCTGCAGGTCGGGGGATCTGAGCAGCCCATTTCCCCGACGATGACATTGCCATCGGCGCTGATTGCCTTCCCGTAGCCGTAGGATCCGTAAGCAGGAAGTTCAGTGATCGTGCCATCTGCGGCGATTGCAGTGGGAACGGCGGTTCCGCCACGCGAGATCGTTGCGGCGAAACGCGACCCGTCAGCGCTCATGCCGCTCAGAGGGTCGTTGGGTACAGAGGTGCCGGAGGGTATGTTCTTGAAGCTGACAACTTCAAAGGTGGCACGGCAACCGCACGACCCACCGCAATCAACACTGGTTTCGTCCGCATCCTTCTTGTCGTTGTCGCAATGCGCGACGAAGCAGGTATTTCCGGCTCGCCCCATCTTCTTGCCGCCGTCAACGACACACGACGCACCGCTTGCACATTGATTGTTCGCAGTACACACGCCTTCGCCTGACGCGCAGGGACAATCGACCGTACACGCCCGATCCACGGCCGTGCCGCAGGCTGGCTTGTCGGTGCACACCGCGTCGCTCGTGGACGTGCCGGCCTTGGTCAGCGTTTGGTTGCTGGTGCACGCGGTCCACGCAGAGCAAGAGGTGGCGTTGGTCTGTGTGCTGAAGGTTCCGGCGCTGCAAGCTGCGCACTGACGGTCCGTCGTCGTCGTTGGCGCGGCGGTTTGTCGACTACCCGCTTGGCACACCGTCAACGCCGAACATTTGCGATCCGAAGTAGCGGTCGCGGGAGCTGCCTCGTACTCAGTTGTCGTACAGGTCGTGAGGGGCAGACACTGACTATTGCTCTCATACTTCCCGCTGCCACACGTGGAACAGACTCGATCGGACGTCGCGCTTGGAGCAACACTCTCACTTTGTCCTGACTTGCAGGTCGACCACGCGCTGCACATTTCTGTGTTCAGGTTGCTGCTGAACGTGTTCGCTGGGCACGGGCTGCACTGACGATCGGACTTGTCCGTTGGCTTGACGCTGACCATGGTGCCAGCGCCGCAAACCGAAAGCGGGCTGCACTCGCGGTCGCTATTGGCCGTCGGAGCAGTCTTTTCATACTCGTTGGCGGTACACTCCGGGCCGCCTGGGGCGCCTCCTTCGCCGGTGCCGTCGGAGCCTCCGGCGCCTGCCTCTCCCGCTTGTCCGGCGTCGGACACATCGCTGCCGCCGATGCCTCCGCCGACCATCCGGCCACCACTGCCGGCCGGTTCCATCGCGGCACCGCTGGTACCGCCTGCTCCTCCTGCCTTGCCTCCACCGTTAAACTTGCGCTCCGGTGAGCTACAACACAGCAACCCCAAACCCACGAAAGTGAAAAGCGCTACCCGCATCGTCCTGTGGATAGCACCGGCCGTGGGCCGTCGTACAGTTGCCTTTACTTTTTAAGCAACTCGCGAGCGACAATGCCGACTGCATGCCGCATCGAGCCTCATGCTCAGAAGCACGCACGCCGCAGCGCGTTGCGGCAACGCAGCCCGATCTCACTTCGAGATTTGAACGTTCAAAGTCTGAACTCCGCCCACACCGCGGCGTGATCGGAAGCGTCATTCGTATCGCGGGTCAGGTTTTCGCAGTTGAACGTGGCCAACCGAAGCTTGGTCATCGAGCGCTCCTAGGTAGCGCGCGCCGCACCTTCGACCTCGTTCGGCGCCCAAGGGTCGTTCGCAGCAGGCTTTTTCTGGGCGCTTGAAGCGTCCTCTGTGATGGCTGTTTCTTCCTTAATCCCCCGCGCCGCGCGGATCTCCTTGCGCGTCATCGGCCCACGCAGCAGCGCCATGGCAAAGCGCGGCTGCATCAAAATCGGCGGTGACGTCGCGTGGGCGTTCCTGACCACGAACCAACGCGGCGCTAGCCGTTGAAAGGTCGTCCCGAGTTCCGTGTCCTGACCATCGCCGGTCTCTCCCACCGCCAAGCCGTCAAGCACGCGCTCGCGATCGGCATCGGTCTGCAAGCGTCCGATGAACCAAAGCCCCGCGTTGCTCAATGCCCGATAGTCCAAGTCCATTGGATTCTGTGTAGCGACCACCACGCCGACACCGAACGCCCGCGCCTGCTTCATCAGCGCCACGAGCGGGCGTTTCGTCGGCGGATTCGCCGGGTGAGGGGGCAAAAACCCGTACACCTCGTCGAACATCAACAGTGCACGAAGTCGAGACGAGCCGGGAAGGGTGCGCACCCAAGAAAGGGCCTCTTCGAGCAGCACGCCCAGCACCAACGCGCGCTCTTCATCATCCAAGTGCGCGACGCTCACGATCACGACGGGTGTTCGCCCATCTTTCGGGGTGAGCCACTCGCCCATGTCGAGCGTGGTTCCCTGCCGCCAGCTCGCGAATGACGGAGCGGCGAGCAGGCTATTGAGCGCCGCGGCTAGGGCCTTTCGCTCGCTCTTCTTCATGAAGCTGTCCACCGACAGCGCGCCGATCTCGCTGATCGGCGGCTCAAGCACGTCTTCCATCAACCCACCGAGATCGGCGGGTTGTCCCGAGGCCAACCGCCGTTCAGCGAGGACGCTGAGCAGCACATGCTCGCGGCTCTTGGCTGGATCAGGCTCGCGTCCCAGCAGCCGGAGCACCAGCGATACGGCGGCAGTGAGCGCGTTCCGCGCGGCTTCCGGATCGGAATCCCAACGGGCTGAGCGGCGCTCGAGTGAAGACAGCATGTGCAGCGGCTCACCCGCCGTGCCACCCGGCGTGAGCACGCGCACGCTGATGCCTGCCGCGTGAGCCGCGAGCTCAGCCTCGCCAATCTGCCAGTCAGCCAATGCGGAGCGTCGACGCTCGGCCAGTTCAGTGGCTTTGAGTTTGCGCTGTTCTGGGCTCGCATCTTCGTGATCCAACTCCACCCAGGGCTCGAGCGAGGCGGGAGCCAAGTTCCGGAAAGTCAAAAGCAGGTTGGGCAAGTCACCCTTCACGTCGATCACGATCGTAGGCACACGAGCACGCGCGGCCTCTTCGATCATCACCGTGCAAAGCCCGGTCTTGCCGCTACCCGTCATGCCCACGATCACTGCGTGAGTCACCAAGTGCTCGGCAGGTAGCCGAAGCGAGGAGCCCCCCTCAGAACCATCCAAGTGTCGCCATGATCCCAAGTTCAAGAGTGGTTTCACGATTCAACGCTCCTCGCTTCGTCATTCCAGACCGCTTGGCCTTCAGCTCAGAAACGGCTCCTTACTGCCCGAGCCGCCCTTCTGTGCGGCAACCACTGCCGCAACCGCTTCTGGCTTCACGGCGGGCAACTCCTGCGTGGTGCCGGCCGCAGCAGCGGGCTTTTGAGGCTCATCCGTGGCCGGTTTTGCCGACGAGGAAGAGCGCCCCTTGCCGGTGTACAGATTGGGCGTGATCGACTCGACGTCGCCCTCTCGGCGGCGCACGAAAGCGATGGCGGCACGGGCTTCGTCGTACGCCCGCGTGGTCAACTTGAACACGCGCAAGCGCTGGTCAACCGCTGCCGCCGCCAGAGCCGGGCTCTGCTCCTTCACGCCGACAACACGACTGATGCGCGTTGCAAGGCGCGACGCGGTTTCTAGATCCCCCGCCGTAATCGGCGATTTACCCTGGATATTCGACCAGCTCTCTTGAAAAACCTGGCTCAGCATCTGCAAGTCTTGTGCGACATTGCCGATGCCGTTCGCGCCCTTCAGTGAGTCGAGCTTGCGCCCATCGATCAGGTGATAGAGGGACAATGATCGAGCATTCGCAAGCAAGCGCTCACGCAGATCGGTTGCCTCCTCGGATAGCTCAGCCAGATCGTCCGGAGGCTTGGTCGCGGTTTGGTAGGCCGCGTGCGCAAAGCGAAGCGCCAACGTGTAATCCTCCAGCTTATCAACCTGCGTGATGTCGAACGAAGGCAGCTCCTTCACGATCCGATCACGCAACGCCAGCACCTCCGGGATCACACCCAAGATCGTGCTCGTTGCCTGTTGCAGATCCAAGTTCACCTGAGTGAGCTCGTCCACCGACAACAGCGCAGCATCCGGCGCAACACGCGTCATCGCCTCTGCCGCCAACTTCTCATCACCCACCAAACTGCCAATCGATTCCATTGCCCTCTTCCTCTTCTTGTTTTGTTCTCGTACCGAGAAACTGAAACTTCAGAACACCCAGCCGGTCGCCCCGTGCCGAGACACTGGAAAACCTGCGAACCACATCGGCCCGCCCCCGCCGCCAGTTGCTCCAATTTCAAAAGATTCGACGGTTCGACCGTCCCCAAACTGGAAATTCGGCAAATCCGACGGTCCGACCGTCACCTCCAACCCGAAATTCGATAAACCCGACGGTTCGACCGTGCCCCCGCTGGAAAAATTCCAAAAATCCGACGGTTCGACCGTGGCCCCGAGGGAAAGATTCCAAAAACACGACGGTCTGACCGTCACCTCCAACGCGAAATTCGATAAGCCCGACGGTTCGACCGTCGTTGCGACCGAAGCCGTGGCGGTTGCCGACGGTTCGACCGTGCTCAGTGACGAAAATTCGAATCTAGCGACGGTCAGACCGTCAACTGATTCGATTTCTTCGACTGCGAAGTTTGGCTGATTGCCAAACACGAAGTCCGCAACTCGTCAGTTGGCTGCTTGCGAGTGTGAACGCGCAACACAGCCGTTCGCTTCCCTCGTCCACCAACCAACCATCACCTCGTGATGCGTGGTCCGCCCAACGGTCCGAACGCACGTTCGCGATCGAAGCCCCGCTGAGAGTGTGGTCCTCCTCTGACCTCTCCCGTGGAGGCGGGTGTGGATCTGCGGGTGCGTTTCTGTCAAGCGTTTCGGTTTCGGCGCGAAGCGTTCTTTGGCGTGTGCTTGGCGGACGACGGACAGAGTCGGAACCCTGGCGAGCTTCGCCAGGGCGCGGCGGAGCGACGCAGTTGGTCGATATCTCGATCGCTTGGGTTGGGTCCAAGCGAGTAGGTCATCGCTTGGCCGTGTTGATTGGGTGTCCGCGGCAATTTCCTCAGCGACGATCAGGACCGGTACACATGGTACAATGGGCCTTTCGAAGTGCCTGCCCGTCCCCTAAATCCAGCCGTCCCCGCTATCTACTTGGACTGGAGCACCTATGTTCAAGCGTTCAATGCAGCATCGCTTGCCGGTGCTGCACGATTGCCTGGGTTGGCTGGGCTGTTACCTCTTGTCGAAGAGATGGCGGCCCGAGCGAACCTCATCTTCAGCCACATCCATCTGAGCGAGCTGGCTGCATGGGAAGACCTGCACGCCGCGCAGGGGATGGCCGCGTGGCTTGATGGCCTGCCCCTGGTTTGGGCGCGACTCTGGCCCCACGTTCAGGAGAGCGAGGATGACTTTTGGGTGCGCACGGTGGCCGGTTGCGATTCGACGGTTCCCGTCCGCGTCTTCGCTCCGAGCATGCTCACGACACTCGAGTCGCTGCCGGTCGCCCGGTCGCCGGACGTCCTGCAGCATACACTCGCATCGCTCTTCGTGGAGGAGAGGAGGGACGGGACCATCGCGGCGAGCATGGCGGCTGACGCGCTGTCTTGGGCCCAGACAATGCACTGGAATCGCCAATCGCCGAGTGACGCTGCGTTCACTACGGCCGAGATTGCTCGTTTCGAGGAGACGGTCGCATGGCGCCACCGCGTAGACCTGCGCGAGCGCGCATTCGCCGCGCACCGGAGGTTGCTGAGCTCGGCGCGCGACTATGCAACGTTGAACCCGTCACTGAACAACGTGGTCGATCCATTTGTTACGATGTTTCAGAAGAATCCGGCCGCAATGCCACTGTCCAAGGTTTTCGCGCGGCTGTCTCAGGGCTTCATCACCACTTCGGTCGCGCGAAGGCCAGACAGCCGCGGGTTCGAGCAGCTGGGCTCGTCGATGGCCGATATTTTTCACGCGTTGATTGGTGCCGCCTACTGCCCTGTGTTTAGCGGCGATCGTCTCACCGCATCATGGCTGGGCGATGTCCGCGCTGGTTTCGGTTTCGGGGCTCCCGTGGTTTTCGCCGGCGATGGGGCGAAGTTCGTCGACGAACTAAGCTGCGCATGGCGCTCCGTTCGGTCGGTGACGCGCGGTGGTTGACAGCCTGGCCACCTCGCCGAAGCGTGGCGATCATCTATCAACATCACGAGCCTCCAGCGTCGCGGCAGCGTCATCTGCTACAAGTGAACGATGCGCTAGCAGATCTCTCACCAGCATGAACGCCGCGTAACCACCGAACCAAACCGCGATTGTCCGAATCCCGACAGCATGGCGATGCCGCCGAGAGCAAGCGCGCAAAGTCAGCCCAGTGCGATTGCCAATGTACCGGCGCGCGTAGCGCGCAAGGCCTGCCGAACGTCAAATGCGGTGACGGCTGCGGAGAAGCTGCGGGACTTGCCTTCAGCGCCGCGAGACTGTAGAAAGCCAGCGCCCAACCCCAACACAGCGCCAACCAAAACGAAGGCAAGACGGCACCCCGCTGCCGTCAACACGGTTTGCTGCTCGCACCGCCCATTCGTGGTCTGGGCCTTTCGAGCACTTCCACCAAACGCGCTTGCTGGAGCCTTGGCTGACGGCGTCTGGCGTCAGCTCGCCGTTGAGGATCGGGTGCCATTGCTTCAGTAGGGCAGGGTAGCCACTGAGCCAGTAGCCCGAGCCTTTCCAACCTGGACGCTTGCTTCGCTGTCGAGACGACCTTCTGTTGGGCGGCTTCGAGACCCGCTTGCTTTGAATCGGATTGGTGGTTTGGCGCGACATCTGTTGGAAGAGCCGGTGCTCGGCGGCGCCACGTGTCGCTCGCTCTGTAGAGCTCTCACATCAACATCATAGGGAGAGAGCGGGGCGAATGACCCAGAAGCCTCTCATATCCTCGCCGTCGCCGCGTGCCGCGCAGAGCATGAGCGTCCACTCGGCACATTCTTGCCAGGGATAGCAGCAGGCGCTTCCACCGCGCACAACGCGCGGAAGCGGACCTGGCCGGGGTGTGCCATCTGCAGGTGCACCCGCACGCAGGGGGTTGAAGGAGTCAGCACAGATCTCGGCTTCGGCGCCGAGATTCAGCAGGCCCAGTGGGTTTGGACCGATGGATGGTTCGCCTGGTACAACATCGCCGGTTGCAAATAGTGGGTGTAGGCCGGCGCGCGCGGCGTGTTCCCACTCGGCCTCGGACGGTAGCCGAAGCGAGGTCGGTGCCAGCGCCGCCTGGATACGTTCCACGTCCGCTTCGTTTTCGATACAGCCCGCTGAAAATTTCTCGAGGTATGCGAGATATTCCTGCGCCGAAAGCTGCGCGACTCTCTCGGGCGTAACGCTGCGTTCCGAAGCGCGCCACGGTTCGCCTGCGAGCAATGCTTTGAGCGAAGGTTGACCGAGCGGGAGGGCGGCGATCAGGAACGGTTTCAAGGTGACCTGGAGCGTGCCGGCAGTAGCGTACTTGTCGACGAACCAACGCTCCTCTTCGATATTTGCCGCTTCGCGCGCGCGCTCGTGCTCCTCCTCCGTCATGCCCAGGGTCATGGAACCGCCGGGCACGAGGACCAGGAGTGCATCCGTTGGCTCATGGGCAAACAGCGGGACCGCGAGCTCACCGGAGCTGCCGACTCGCCGCAGCTCGGGGTGTTGTGCGGTCACTTCGGCGACCCAGGCCTCGCGAGCTTCGGGCGGCGCCGTGCGCCAGTCGGTGATATTCATGGGTCCAGGCGAGTTGCGCCTTGCTTGGCGTTTTCTAGGCGCGCGCGCTTTTCGGGCGGGAGCAGCCATCCGTCCAATACGCTGCGGATTGCCGGATCCGACGCAGCCATCGCTTCCAGGTGTTGCCAGATCGTTGGAAAGACCTCGGCGGCTTGGTCGTCGATCGAACCCCAACGCAAGAGTATCTCGATCATGTCCAGCGTGGATTGGACCACTCGTGCGCTCGGGACAAGGTCAATGAGCGTTGCCAGCGTTGGTAGGAATGCCTGATTGATGTCTCCGTCGTCCACCATGTACCCGAGCAGGCGCAGCAGTGCTGACTCCCGTCTCTCGGGATGCAGACGGGCAACGCAACGACGCGCGAGATCGCGAGGCATACCCACGGACACGAGGCGATCCCAAGGCTCGTTTATATAGTCTCCGCTACCCGTGAGTGAAGCCGGCAGGCGGGCAAGCAAGACATTGCCAGCGCCGAAGCGAGAACCGGGTTCTAGCTCGGGACGCAAACGCAGGACGTCCTTTGCCGTAGCGATCGCCCAGTCACAATCCGCGTGGCCTGCAGCGAAGTTGGCAACCTGTCCGATATTCCCGATGGAGAAATTATATCTTCTAAATTGGGATTCGATGAGTGCCGACAGCAGGGTTGCGGGCGCCAGGGCTTGCGCAAGCACTTCGATGGCCTCGCCAAATGGCTTTCGTGAGAACTTGAAGAGCAGCTTCCAGAGCGGACCTTGACCGCTCTGCCCCGCGAGACTGAAGTCGACTTCCTGCTCGAGCGTCCCTGGCGGTTCCAGTCCCAACCAACAACGGAAGTCCATTGGATGATGCGGTACATCACGGAGGCTACTGGCTGTTTGAGGAAGGTCTGCAAGTCGAACTAGGATCAGCCGTTGAAAAGGACTCAACTCACTAGGCATTGGGATGTCGCGGTCTGCACCCAACGTCAGCTCGTCAATCGCCTTGTACCACTCCGCAGTCAGCGCATGTTGACCCTGTGTTGATAGGAGTGCCTCTGTGAGCAAGCTGGCTGAGCGTCGGCCATCATCCGCGCGGTCGATCAATAGCCGTGAGACCAACGCATCGACTCGTCCGAATATCCATGGCCAGCGCTCGCTCCCGAGATCGCCCATCAAGAGCAGCTCGACCAAGAGCGGATCCAAGCTTACTGGGAGAGCAGACCGATCAAAATACAATCGAGAGACTGCAGCCACACCCCGAACGAGGGCGGGCTCTTGCGGGGCAACGGAGATCGCACCAGCCTTCGCGCCGATTCGGTCTCTTGTTTTTTGCTCTGCGCGCATGCCTAGGATGCCGAGGCTCAATAGCAGCGAGCTGCGCGCAAACGGCTCTTCCTCTCGGCTCAACCGATCTTCCAGCAACGGGATGCTGGTGCTCGCGGAATCCGGCAGAAACGCGAGCAGGAAAGCCGCAGCGGTGCGGACTCGGGGATCAGGATCGGAGAGGAACCCCTGCCACCTGGGCGCTTCTCGCGTGGCTGCAGCCAATGCGGCGATGGCACCTTTCTGTGAAAGGTCGGGCTTGAGCTTCTCATCCTCCCGATCGTACCCCGTGGTGACTAGGCCCCGATGGTCCGAGGTCACGACATTGGTGATCAACGCCAACAGCTGGTGCCGCTCCGTCGACTCGCTACTCGACGCGATCGCCCCCAGCACGGGGATGGCCGCGGCACCCGCGGAGAACCACTGCTTCTGCAGATAGAGCGATTGCTCCAGAGCAGACAGGCCGACGCGGCGCTGCTCACGATCCGCTGAGCGCAGCTTGTCCAGGGCTTGTCCGACTCCAGCAGCTTTGCCGGTTCGATCCTTCAGTGTGGCCCAATCAATTTCCGTCATGGTGAGATGCCCCGCTGTTCCTGACTGGTTCATGTGCCAGAGAACGAAGGTGTGCTCAGGGCGGCCGCGAGCGTGGAAAACAGCTAGGGGTATGGAACGGACTCGATCTGTGCGGCCTTGAGGCTTTCGTAGCCGTGCCCACCGTAGAAGTTATGCTCGATGGAGGCCGAAGGCGCGAGCGTGAGAGCAAGGCGAACAGTTTGAACGAGGGTCTCGCCGTCTCGAACGCAGATCAGCGTTTTGACGCCACTGCCGGAAAGCTCGCGAATGCGAATGACGCCGCCCGCTTCACCCAACCAAAATTCGCGAAAGCGGTCGGAGGCTTCTTCCACGCGCGTGAGGCCCAGGTGTTGGACAAGCTCGCTTGCTACGTCTGCGGAGAGAGTGGCCTCTGCGTAAACTGCGCTGGTGAGAGCTCCGAGCACGGCGCAGGATTCGAGCAGCGTCCGGACGTTGGCAGCGGCAGAAATGATTTGCTCGTCTTCGACCGCGAACTCGTACAGCGCGCCCTCCTCGTCTACCAGGTACCAGAAATACTCATTCTTCATCCCTGCGGGCACGAGCACCCGATCGCCCCAGAGCAAGCGCGGAAAGCCACCTCCACGGAGTTTCAATGGGTTGGCCGGAGGCGGGTCGTTCGAAATCTCGAACAGCGTGGAGTTGTCCTCGAGCGCCTGACGAAGCGGCAGGTCGGCGGGCACTGGGGATAGCGCTTGGAAAAAGCCGAGCGCCATCGGAGGTAACAGCTTTCCTGCGTCCCATTCACTAATAAACCCGCCGACGGAGCGCTCGAGTTCGAGCTGCGCTGGGCTCGGGGTCAGCCCGTACTGAGCGAGCAAATCGCGCAGGTCGTTGTCTGAGCAGGTGTAGTCCCAGATTCGTTGCGCCTGTGCGCTTTCTAGTTGAGCCATTGCTCGCGCTGAGAGCTCAATGCCCAATTGCGGAGGTGGCAGTCGTGGCGGTGGCGGTATCTTGTAATCGATCCCGGCGGCGCTCAACGCTGCGGCGCCAGTAGTGTCGCCGCGATGTTCGAGCATTGCGTCTGGTGCGGCATCCCTTCCGGCAAGTACTGCGCGGACTAGGATCTCACCGTCGTTTGCGTAGATGCTGGTGCCGAGCCGATTCGGCGGTACTCCGTGGTCGAGCTCAATGACGACGTTCTGGCCAATCCAATATTCGTAGATGTGGTCGCATATCTCGTCTGCGCGCCGCGCACCGAACGCGTTAGCCACCGATTCCGCCACATCAACGACCAGCGTTGCTCCCGGCGATCCTTCAATCGGGTTTGCCCAACCTGGTAGCGTGTTCCAATACAGCGCATATCGCTCTATCAACGTGCGCGCGTTACCTGCGTCTGCAAACAATTGATCTTGGTAGGGGAAGTAACGATATACAGTGCCGCCTTCGGTGATGAAGTACAGTACCTCTTCGTTCATCATCCCGGCGGGAACCAGCGGAGTGCCAGCAAAAGACGCCCGGGGATAGCCGCTGCCCGCGACTTTGGTGGGCGCTCCGCTTTCGAAGCAGTCCGCATGCTGCACAGATACCCGCTGAGCCTCCATGCCTGCTGGATGTTCGGACAAGGACTGAAAAATGCCGAAATTGAGCGCGAAGCCAACCAAGCCACCGAATGCCGCCTCGAACTCGAGCAAGGCACTGCTGCAAGGGAGACCGTGCATCGCCAGCAACCGCTTCAGCGCGTCTGCGTCGCAGGTGTAGGTTTCGTTTCTGCGCTCCTGCTTTGCTTCCAAGTAGCGCAATGCCCGGTCGGAGAGCGGTGCACTGATTTCGAGGTGACTAGTCATTGGGCATACTCAATGCGTGAGTTGTCATGTCCTGCTGAAGCCCGATTCGTCGTCGTGCTTCCAGATCCCGAGATCCTGCCCTTGTACGGCGGCCGCTTGCGATGGTGTGAGTCCGGTGGTGTTGGCTAGCTTGTTTGCCTGGTTATTCGCAAATGCATCGGTGGGGAGGGAGGTCGGATATTCCTTCGATTGATCGCGCGTTGCTTTCTTCGTAGGCCCCGACATGTCTCGGCCCGGTTTGATCTTACCGTTCGGTGGATCCATGCCGGCCAGGGCATAGAGACGAGGAATTGTCTGGCTGCAGTTGGGACAGGACGCCGCGTCGCCCGTTTTATCCTTTGAACTGATGCCATCCACCTCGCCCAGGGCGGATTTCAAATTCTCTTGCCAATTTGCGTCGCCGGGTTTGCAGGAATTCCCGGTCCGCTTCTCCCAGTTCCTGATGTGTTGGCTCAATGCCGCCGGCTCTGCGCATGCCCTAGGCTGAGGTTGTGCTCCTGCGTTCTCACGGGCCGAACTAGGTGGCAAGGCAGCAACGACCGCCGGATGCAAATCGTTCGACTCGCCGCTGATGCCCTGTGCTGGCTTTGCTTTCTTACCCGACTTTGGGTTCGTGCTGGCGACCTCGCTGTGCATCTTGCCTTCGAGGCCGTCAGGATCGACGATGCGCTGCGGGTAGTTGTCGGCGTAGGCATAGACCTTGAGCGAAGCCGCGATGCCGAGTGGCTCTGGGGAAAGGAAGATGCCGGCTTCAGGATCGTAGAGGCGGAAGCGGTTGTAGCTCAGCCCGTGCGGTCCAGCGTATTGCCCGATACGACGGAGCCGAGTGCTCGACTCGGTGCCCGATGCGAGCGCTCCGAGCGGCGTCAGCTGGACACGTTCGACGATCGCTCCCGCAGACGACACCAAGAGGTTGGGCGAACCATCGTAGCCAGTGACGTGGTGCAGCCAACCACTGTCATCCAGAATGTTTACACTTCCGCCCTGCTCGACGAGCCGTCGACGTCGCTCCGCAAGCGGCTCGAGCGTACTCGGAAGAAAGGCATAACTGCGCTCTTCGATCTGGGTAGAGCCGTCCGGTTGCGGCCGCTCGCTGCGCTCGCGCAGCAAGCGATCGCTGTCCCAGAAGAAGACACGTTCTTGCGCAATCTGGCCTTGATTGAATGACTTTTCGAGGAGGCAACGGCCGAACGCATCATGTGTGAACTCGGTGCGGTTTCCGGCTTCGTCCTGAATAGCGCCAATCAGCCCAGCGCGTGCCCACTCGAAGCGAAGGACGCTCGCTGTTTCTCCATCCACCTGACGGCGCTTTTCGATGACTCGTCCCGCCTTGTCATATGAATAGATGGCATCGCCGTAACGGAGTAGGCGCCCGCCGGGGCCGTACTCGCGCTTGACGTCGTCGAAGAGATTGCCCGTCGCGTCGTAGCGCAGGTTGGTCTCGCTCTTGTCAGTGTCACGAGTCAGCCGTGTCAGTCGGCCGTTTACGTCGTACTCGAACTGAGTTTGCCCATCCGGCTCGCTCAGCACGGCCAAATCACCGCTCTTCGTGTATTGGTAGGTGCGTCGCCAAAGCTCGCCCGACCCTCGTGCGGGCCACGAGAGCACGTCCTGCGGCGCCGAGTTGCCGAGTACACGTAGCGATCCCAACGTGCCCGTCACATCGTACTCGCGCACGACCGAGCCGCCGCCACTAAACCGTCGTCCGAGTTCGTTGCCTGCAGCGTCAAAGTTCAGCTCGATCGCCTCGCCACCGTCGAGCGCGATCCGCTTCGGGCGCCGAGCAATGTCGTAGTGCACCGCTGCGGACAGACCGCCGACCGCAGTGCTCGTTACCGCCGTTCGCTGGCCGGCACTGTCGTACTGCCCTTGGAGAGCATAGGAACGACCACCGGCATGTACGTCTTCCTGAATCAGATTGCCCGTGGCGTCATAGCCGTACACCACTTCCGTATCGGTGGTGCGCGCGCGGATGAGGCGGTCTTCGGTATCGAAATCGAACGCTTCGAAGTCAGAGTCATGCTCTTTGCGCGTGACGCGACCGATGCCGTCGCGCTCGATGTCGCACAGCGTGTCCGCTACTTTGACCCGTTGCACCTCGCCATTCATGTCGAGGGTGTAGCGGACCACCCGGCCGTCGAAGGTGTGTTCCTCCACGATGTGGCCAGCTGGATTTCGAACTAGCCGCTGCTCTTCACCGGACTCGTTGATGATGCGTACGAGCGCGCCCTCGCGGTCGTAGCGATAGCGCACCTCGCTGCCATCAGCTCGTCCGACGCGGATTGCGCGATCGAGTCCCGCGTATTGGAAGGTGATGGATGCACCGGACGTGTCGATGCTGCGGACGACTCGACCTTGGGCGTCGTAGTCGGTTTGTGTCACGCTGCCGTCGGCCGCTTGGACCCGCACGATACGTCCGCAGGCGTCGTACTCGTAGCGAGTCTCGCCGCCGCGAGCGTCCAAGTGCGAAACAGGTCGCCCGAAGTAGTCGTAGGCGATGCGGCGCACGCCTCCGTCGGGCTCGACGATCGTGGTGCGGTTTCCGAGGTCGTCGTACTCGAAGCGGGTGACGCCGCCGTCCGAGCTCATGGCAGTCACGGTTTGTCCGCGTGCGTTGTACTCGTAGTTCACCACCTGGCCTGATTGGTCGTAGACACTGAGCAAGTTGCCTGCAGCGTCTCGCTCGTAGTGAGTTTGGCTCCCGCCTGGGCCGAGAATCCGCGCCACCTCGCCGCTCGGATGCCAGCTGTAGTCAAGTTGGGCGCCCACTGGATCTTCCGTCCTGAGCAGGCGTCCTGCGTCATCGAAGCTCCATTTCCAGACGTGCTCTTCCGCGTTCTGGTGTGCAGTTAGATTGCCGAGATCGTCAAATGCGTTGGTGAATACGCCTGCACCCCAGCACACCTTGTCCGCCTTGCCATGAGGATTCGATAAGTAGCGTCGTGCTTGGCGCGAATCGATGACTTCGGTGAACTCGTCATCGACGAAGTCGAACTTGCAATGGTGCACGCCGCGCGCGAGTGTGACGCCATCGGCAAGTAGCGGTGGTACGTCTGCGTCCAGGCTTTCGTCGACGCCTGACGGATACGCGGCCCACGTCTCGACGCAGCGCGCGCGGCGGTCATAGCGATAGTAGACCGTCAAACCGCAGGGTCGCTGCGAGCGCACGAGTAGGTGGTCCTCGTACGCGAAGGTCGTCGCGGCGCCTGCCGCGTCGATCGCGGCAACGAGATCACCATCAGCGCTGTACTCGTAACGTCTGAACGCGACATGCGTCAAAAGCGCGGCACTAGCAGGTGCTTCGAATGACGCGATATGCCCATCCGAATGGCGTCGCACCCGAACGATGCGTCCCACTGAATCGGTGATCCGCTCGAGCGCGCCCTTCGCATCGTAGCCGAGTGAGATGACGTTGCCGTTCCGATCACTCACCGCGGTTAGACGATAGCGCCGGTCTTGGCTGTGGTTTGGCGCGAAAACGCGCGTTAGCCCATCAGTACTCGTGAGCGCAAAACCCCATTCGAAGCGAGCCAGATGGCCCGCGTCGAGAGTGACATTGGCTCCGACCGCAAGCGGATCCGTTACCCGTATTCCGCCCGCCGAACTGTACAACCGAAGCTCGCGTCGCGCGAGCTCGAGCTCCCAACAGAATGTGTGCGACCAGCCTGGGCCGAGGCCAACATCGCGTTTGATCGCGCTGGTCGAATAGCTTCGCCGAAGGATGAGAGGCAGTGGTCCGCCCAGCGCCAGATCGACCGCCGGCACGGTGAACACGCGCCCCGACGCAATGTCTACTGGATCACCTGCCGAGGTTTTTCCTTTGGCGCCGTGTTGGGGATTGGGGCACCCGCCGTCACCACCCGTGCCCGAGCCACACGCTCCCGCGGATTTTCCTCCGTCGTCGGGATCGGCGTCGCCGCTGTCGCCGTTGGCGCCTGCTTTCCCTTTGCCCCGCTTACCGGCGCGGATCCCGCCGCCGCCCGCATTCGCGCCGCCAGCGGCGAGCCAGGTACACGGATTCATCCCGGGCAAAGGCGGGATGTTCGGAACAGGAGCCGTCCGCGCCATTCAGTATCCCACCCGAACGCTGTGACAAACCATCCCAATCAAGGTATCGCCTTCCTCACGGAGCATCAAGGACATCGGCAGTTCTGGGGGCTTTCGTAGCCACGCCCACCGTTAGAATTTGTGTTCTATCCGCGCAGAAGGCGCGACCATGAGAGCAGCAACGCACATGTCAAGAAACGTTACGCGGGCATAACTCTCGAAAGAGGGCACGCCTGGCGCTTGGCCAAAAAGAACAGTGCAGATCTTCCCTCGTTTGGCGGACTATGTGGGGGCCAACACGAGCTAGCTGCCAGGGCGCCACATTTCGCTGAGGCTGTCGAACAAGCTCGCGCAGAAGGCTACGAGGGTTGACCCACTACGAGGGCTCAAGCAAGCTGATCATGCGCTTGGGGGAGCACACGATGGCAGCCAAGAAGATCAGTTGGAAATCTCTCGAGCACCACGCGGGCGCGGCCGTCAAAGTGCCCGAGTGGGTCAAGTCGCTATCAACAAGTGCCGACTACTTGAATTACTGCTCGGAGTTGGAAGGGGTATTCGTTCAGGAGGGACAGTCATGCACTGCTGCTGCGCCCGCGATCAGCTTGCTCCTTGACCATGTCGCGGAATCTGCGCAGCCCGAGTGGGTGCTTCGTGTTGTCGCGAATATCGCGGGCAGCGATCAATTGTGGGGCTGGCTTCGCGAGCCTGCATCTATTCCCGCAGATGTCGGGCAGGTGCTTTTCGACCGTAGAGCTGAGCTGTTCGCTGCTCTAGGAAGCGATAGCGCGAAGGCCCGATCCGCCGCTGCTTTCGTGCTCGGGGTTGCACCAACCGCGCTCGTGTCCGAGGCAATTGAGCGGCTCGGCGAGCGACTGTCGAACGATTCGTCTGAGCACGTCCTAGCAAGCTGCTTGCTGGCGCTGGCCCGGTTGTCGCCGACCGACACGAACGGCGTCGCTGCGCGTCTGAGTACGCATGCATCGCCCCTCGTGCGCGGTGCTGCGGCGGTCGCGCGCCTACGCGCTGATCCCAAGCTCGATCTTGCGCCACTCCTGCCAGGCCTTTCCGACTGGTTGGGCGCGAACACAAATCCCGCGATTGAGCCGCCCGAATTTTGGTGGTGGAGTCGCAGCCCGCGGTTTTCGAGCATGCAGGGCTTCTTCCACGCGCGCCTTCAAAACGCTGTGCTGCTCGTTGAGATGGCAAAAATGGCTCAACGCACGGAAGCTTGGACCAACGTTGTGGTTGACCTTCCACGACACACTGAGGTGGGCTGGGCCTACCGCGGTGCGACAGACTCTTTGGCCGTCTTTCACGGGCTTGCGGCCGAGGACAAATACAAGACCTTCAAACTCGCAGAGCTCTCCGAAGATCAGCAGAAGCTGGTCCGCCGTCTTGCAGATAGTCCGCTGTTTGTCACCGCGGGTTATGGCGTGGCTGCTGCTGGTCCCGTGCGGCGTCGATGGATCGGTCTCGATCCGCCGCAATTAATGGAATCCCTCGTGGAGTACGAGGGCCGGAAGGAACCCTTGTATTGGGTATGGAGAACCTGCGCACGCCAGCGGGTACCGGTTCCACAGGTAGAGGGCCTGTCCGGTTACGACCGGTGGCGAGTTTACGTCTCTGACATGACCGGCGAATACGCCGAGGGATTCGCGGAAGCCGTTAAAGAAGCGACCGCCGAGGGCTACGCTAAGCCATAAGACGGAGCAGGGGGATCGCAGTGTCGAGCACCATCCACGACGTAGATGCTTGGTTCAGTCTGAGCCAAGCAGAGCAGCTGCAATCCGCCGGCGCCCTCGTCGCCGCACTCGGTGAAGCGTGGGAGCTGCCCAGTGAGCAAACGGCGCCCCACGTGCGCCTGCATCACCGGGTGACGGACTTGACGTTCCTGCTCGTTCCTGGAGGGACCATGCAAATGGGTCTACAGGAATCTGAAATCGCGCCCGTGCAGCGGTATGTCGGGCGTCGACCGCACGTGCTCGAACAAATCCGCCAGTTTCACCAGTACGCCGCGCCGGTGCGCGAAGTGCGCGTGAGCCCCTTCCTGTGCGGGGAACGGCGGCTTAAACAGAGCCAAGTAGCCGCGTTCTCGCCCGAGCTCAAAGACGATGCTGATGGTTTGGGTCACATGCATCGACCGAATGCGCTCGCGCTGACCAGGCAACAAGGCTTTCGCTTGCCGAGCGACGCGGAGCTCGAGTGGCTGGCGCGCCAAGGCCGAAATGCGCCATTCATCTTGGACTGCGCGTTCGAAGCGCCCGAAGAGGATGAAGAGAACGTCGTGATCGCCGACCAGCCGATCGTGGCGCGGTTTGGCATCGAGGATTTATTCGAAACTCAGTGGGCGGCGGATGATTGGTTTCCCGATCACGCGGATCGGCCGCCTAGTTCGGTGGCTCGGACCCAATGGCGACCCGCAAGGCGTGCGCCGCTTCGAAGAATTTGACTTCACGGAGTATGGTCCGGAATCGGTGATCCACGAGTTCAGCGCGCGCCGGGATCCTGGGCGCAATTGGTGTGCGGGGGTGCGCTTCGCGTTGGAGCTTCCAGCCGCGTTCAGCGGGTCCGCCGACTAGGCAGCGGGGCCACGAGCGATCGGGCTAAGCTCGACCTTCCGCATGACACTGCCTCTATTCCCCGAGCTTCCCGAGATCACCGAGCTCGTCGACAACCCGGCTGCCGCGGACTACGCGACGGCCGCGCGCTACGCACTCGGACGTGGGCGATTGCCGCTGGCGGCGCAGCAGGTCGCGGCGGCCATGGTTCTGGAGCCGGAAGAACGCGCGCATCGACAATTGCTGAGTGAGATCGTCAGCCGCACGCCAGATCCGCTCAAGCTACTGGAGCTGAGCGAGCGCGGAACTTTTTACGGCGTTGCTGCGGCGCGGGCTTGGTACTTGGCGTCTAAAGGACGGGCGACGGCCGCGGTGCGTCTCATTCGGGAGGTGGCGGTCTTTCGCCCGAACACGCCGCTGCTCGTGTGGGTCGAGGAGTGGGCGGCGCGCCCAGACTTCGCGCGGAAGACCGAGCCGAGTGCGGTCGCGGAGCTCGTCGCCGCGCTCCTCGATGCGCTCAAGCGCACCGAACCTCGAGAAGGCGCGTTTCGTAACCTGTCTGCGGCGGCAGCGCTCGCTTCCGCGGTGGCCGTGGCACACCCGGAGCACGCCGAACTACGCGCCGCGCGTTGCCGTTTGGTGCGCGAGTTGGGTGACGCGCAACGTGCGTTGGAGTTGGCATTGGCGGGCGCGGAGAGCTGGGCAACCAACGCGGAAGCCGCGTCGGCATGCGAGGAGCTCGGGCGTCGCGAGCAACAGATCCAGCTGCTGCGCCGGGCGATTGCTTTGGCTCCAGAGCGAGCTTCGACCTATTGGCTGCTTGGGAAAGCGCTCGTGGACGACGAACAGTTGGCGGATGCCGAGACCACGTTTCGCGCGACGCCGACCACGAATGGCGATGCAAATTTCTCGTGTACTGCTGCCGCCGCGTACCTGCTTTTCCTCAGCAACGGCGACCGCGCGCCGCTCGCCGAATTCGAACAGGATTCGCGACCATTCGTACAGGGCTTGATCAAGGACACTCGCTATTACGAAACGCTGCTCCCTGATCCGCTCGACCCAGTCGTGGAGGTGATCCGAGCGGCGATCGCGCGCGGATCACGTGAGCTCACCGCGGCGATCAACGTCAAAGCGCGTATCGAGGGCTGTGCCGCGCCAAGCGCGCTGCTTGCATTCGATCGCGGACTAGCCAGCATTGGTCAGCAGGGACGCCTGATTCTGCTCGGTGAGCGGGAGGCGCGTCACTTAGGCGCGCTGTGGGAAGTCCGAGACACGGGGCCTGTTGCGCTGGTTGAGCCTGCAAATTCAGCTATTACTGAAGCGGTTGGCGAATTGGCGCAGCAACCGTTTGCTTGGACAAGCTGGACGCGCAGTGCTGCCGCTAGGGCTGATTGCGATTGCGAGCAGTTGTTGCGGGTTGCGGTGCATCCGCCGGCTGTTCCACCCTTTATCGATCCGGTCGAATGGATCGTGCGGATTCACGCCGCCGTTGGGTTGCTGATCGCGTACAACGCAGCGCCTTGGCCGGAGCGCGCAACTTCGATCGAACGGGCACTCGCGGCGACGGACGATTGGATCTGTAGCGTGGGGATCATCGCCTGGTTCGCCACCACGGAGCGAGATCCGAACCTTGTGGACGCTGCTCCGAATGGGTTTGCGTGGTTATTGGAGCAATGTCGGAATAACCCAGTGCCGAGCTGGGTTCGCACGTTTACGAGTCTCATGTCAGGCGCTGCGACGCCGCTTGTGGGGCGATTCAGGGCGTTGCGTGCTCGTGTCGCGTTGTCCTGACGACGGAACAAATGGGGCTTCAGCTGTAGTGACGGCGCCCAAGAGAAGTACCGAAAGCTGCGCGACGAGCGGATGATTTGCTGCGAGACAACCGAGCCCCGACCGATCGGACTTAGCTCGGCCCTGCCGCATGACACTGCCTCTCTTCCCCGAGCTTCCCGAGATCACCGAGCTCGTCGACAATCCGAGCGGGCAGACTACATGACAGCCGCGCGCTACTCCCGCATCGCGTGGTAGGTTCGCTTAGAGGAGCAATCGGCACATGACCTTCGGTGACGGGTGGCGATCTGGAAAATTGAGCGTGAAGCGAGTCGGCGACTTCGAAGAGCGGCAAGAAGACCCGAAGTCACGCCCGTCAGAGAAGGAAAGAGCGATCCTGCCGAGTGGGCGGGAGGCTCGAGTCGCGTTGGGTTCTGCGGGCTTTTGCTATGCCATTGTTGCCGAACCCAAAAAGGGGAAAGAGTCTGACAACACGACACCTGAGCGTGTCCATTGGATACACGGTGGAAAGCTCGTTTCGACGAAAGAAACGATGAAGCTA